>Ga0207684_10000379_pt1 | contig 60091 bp, 54 predicted proteins | sample KBSK5501metaG_FD_184342 | JGI IMG/M metagenome (GOLD analysis project Ga0207684, IMG submission 184342) | Corn, switchgrass and miscanthus rhizosphere microbial communities from Kellogg Biological Station, Michigan, USA - KBS K5-50-1 metaG... | ecosystem: Host-associated > Plants > Roots >...
ATTGGCCGATTCACTCTTGCCGCTTGGTACTGCGCGAATCACTTCCGCGTTCTTCACCAATCCTAACAACTCTGCGGTGATCTCCTCTGGTGTTCGCGCGTCGCGCGCGTCAAGCCAATCGACGCAGTCGCCTTTTGCCCGCACGAAAAGTTCAACGATCCTAACTACGGCCTGCGGCGACAGCCGATTAAGAATCCCTGCGACGGTCTGCGCATAAGCGCGCCCCTCCGCGTCGTTGTCCGGCAAGATTACGACCTCACGACCAGCAAGCGGCTGCCAATCGGTTTTGTGCGCAGACTTTGCGCCGTGCGCGCTCGTGGTTACAAGCAAGCCGAGCGTCGCCAGCTCGCATGCGCACTTTTCACCTTCAACATGAAAGACGCGCTCGCCTCGCCGGGCGATCAATTCTGGCAGCCGAAACAGCGGTAGTTTTCCTGGTGGATCTTTCGCGATCCACCCGGAACTGTTTCGGTGAAATGGCCGGAATTGCTTTCTGTTCACGCCGTCGAACCGCGCGACGACGAAGTGCTCGTTTCCCTCGCGATCGTAGTACGAGTCGCGGCGCGTGATGCGCATCGCAAGCCGCTGCTCCATATTCGCAATCGCCTCGTCGAGCGTGGGAAAAATCGAGCCACCGTTGTCGTGTCCGTTCAAAGGCTGACCGAGCCATTGAGCCGCCTCGCGCAGCGCGATTTTGAAATTCATATTATGCGCGTGCATCCATAGATCGAGCAGACTTCGAGAATGCTTCCCTGATTCTGCAAAGTCGCCCCATAGGCCAGCCTTCTCGCCAGCAATGCAGATTTTGAATGACTTGCCTGGCGCTCCGGTAACGTCTCCGACGCACCAATGATTTCCTTCACGATGTCCATTCGGGAAAAGGTATTGTGCCAATTCCGCGACACGTTCCCGCAGCAGTTGCTTGACTCGTTGCGCGTCACTCATTGCTCGCTGTCTCCAAGCTGAGCACGAGCTGACGTGGATAATCCGCGCACCGGAGACACCAAACTGGCCCGCTCAATGCAGATCGCCCACTATTGCCGCCGAGATTGCGATTTGTTATGCGCGAGTCGCAAGAGACGCACAGGCGAACTGCCGCTGTGCGGCGACTAAACACTTGCAGAAGTAGAGAGAGACGGTACGATGTTGGAAGTTTAGCAACCTTGAGGGCGGTCGGCAGGCCGCCCCTTTCTTTTGACGGCCCGGTCATGCTTCGCCTCCGTTCTCGCCCGCCGTGCTCGTTTTACTTTGCGGGTTGTATTCGGCAGCTCGATCTAGAAAACGCTGAACCTCGGCGCGTGGAATCAGCAGTCGCCCGCAATCTGAGATTACCTTCACCTTTCCGGAGTAAATTTGCCGATACTCCCAGGTCGCCGACTTTCCGTTTGCTTCGCCGAACTCCTTTGGGCTGAAGCCGAGACGCTCGCTTAGACTTACCGGTCGTCGTTCACGCGCAGCACGCGGTTGCGTCTGCGCCCGTTGGCTGTGAGAAATGATTTCTTTCACAGCCTTCTGACACTATGCACAACAACACGCTGTAAAGCACGAGTATGTCGAAACAGGTAGCAAATGGGGTCAAATGCCTACGGTGACTGGTTTAGCCCTTTCTGTCTGCGGGCAATCAAGTCCTGCTGGAAAACATTAAGCGCGCAGCCGCCAAGCTCGCAAAAGGCAGAATTGGTGTTTGTCCGCCCTGCTGCTCTGGCTCGCGATTTCGTTCGCGTTGCTGTTCGGTTTAGTGTGCGGCTGTATTCGGCAGCTCGGCCAAGAAACGATCAACTTCACTACTCGGGATTAACTAGTGAGCGCAATTAGGCGGGGCAAAAAGAAAGAAAGACAAACGGCTCACGAGTTCCTGGTACGCTGCATGGTTGCGGATTCTGCGACGAGTGACCTATCTAGCTTTTGCCTTGCCGAGCCTTGTCCTTTTGGCTTTTTGCCGATTCTGCAGTTGCGCTTGATTTGACGTTCATCCTCTTTTTTTACTCAAAATCTTTCCGCAATCCTAAATGGTGACGCTGAAACGGTGCAACACCACTGGGCTCTCCCCCCCGGCCAGCCTACTTCATTCGGTTTCTTCCAACTACGCGGACGCTGGAAATGCAACGATGTCGCCTTGCCTTGTCGCAACCGGCGCGAAGCTTACGCGCTGCGCCTGCGCAATGCTGTGCTCGCGCCTCAAGTGCCCGTAGGTTTTCATTGCGAGCGCGCCCCCGTCTTTGTGGCCGAGCCAGCGCGAAACGGTCGGAATATCCACGCCGCTTTCGATACAGCGCGTTGCAAACAAATGCCGCAAATCGTGATGTGTAATGCGACCACTTCCGACTTTCTTACACGCCCGATCGAGCGCCTTCTGAGACTCGCGAACCACGAACACTTTCGCGTCCAGCGGCTCGTCGGGACGTTCGCTGCGCATTCGTTGAAACAGCACGCGAGCATCTGGAATCATTGGAACGCGGCGCGCTTCCCAATTTTTCGTGCCCGTCTCGGGATCGCCGCGCACAACGATTTCGCCAGCTTCAAAATCGACATCGCGCCACTCAAGCGCGTTCGCCTCGCCCTTGCGCATCCCCGTAACGGCCAAGCCAAGCGCAAAGTCCGCGCAGTTGCGCGAATCGCGACTGTGGCCCGCGCGCATCTCTGTAATCAGCGCGTTGAATTTGTCGATTGTCGGCAGGGCGATTTCCTTGCCGCGTACCGGCGCGCGTTTCACAGCGGCGGCAGCATTGCTATAAACGACACCGCATTCAACGGCCACATTGAGCACGTGTCGAAGAACCGAGACCGTGTTGTTGTAGCGAGTCGGCGATACGGTTTTGCGGTAAGCTCGCGCCCATGCTTTGCAATCGGTTCGCATGATTCTACGGGCTTCCGTTTCGTCTAGGCCCGGCCAGCTTTTTTGAAGCGCAGCAAGGCACTCTCGCCAGTAATCGCGGGTGCGCGGTTTGATGCTCAAATTGTCATCGAGATTCCGCAGATGAATGGCAGCGGCCTCGCCGAATGTCATCTTCGCGGAGACCTCACCGTTGCCATTGCTGACGCGCTCGCGATGCTCTTTAAGAAATTCCGCGAGCTTGGCTTGCGCTACGCTGAAATGTGATGTCTTGAGCGACTTCCAAACTTCTTTGCCGCCCGCGAAAGCTCTGGCATAATAGCCCCCGGACTTATGGCGAACCAGATTTTGAAGCCGCGTTCTTTCCCATGTTTTCGTCGGTTTGCACTGTTTCACAAGGCCGACCGTAGAATAGCACCGTGAAAACGCAATAAAAATCTTTTTCGCTATGTCAGTTTACCTATGAAATGCGCCCGTAGCTCAGCCGGATAGAGCAACGGATTTCTAATCCGTGGGTCGGGTGTTCGAGTCACCCCGGGCGCGCTTATTCCAGAAGTGAATAGTGATAAGTGAGAAGTGATTAATAGGTATCCCCGCCCGCGCGCATTCACCAATCACGATTCACTGATCACTTGCCCTTCCATCGCTGCTCGTGATCGAGCAGCCATTTTTTGCGCCACAATCCGCCGCCATAGCCGCAGAGCGTTCCGTCGGCACGAATGACGCGATGGCACGGAATGACAATGCAGATCATGTTTTCGCCGTTGGCGCGACCGACCGCGCGACGGGCATTGCTGTCGCCGAGACGCTCCGCCATCCACGAATAGGAACGCGTTTCACCGATTGGAATAGAGCGCAAGATTTGCCAGGCACGTAGTTGAAAATTGGAACCGACCGGCGCGATTGGAATATTGAACTCCAAGTTTTTACCGGAGAAATAATCTTGGAGCTGCGCGCGCGCAGCATCGAGATGGCGATGTTGGCCGGGCACGACATTTGTGTGCAGTCGTTTACGTAAGATCGACAATTCGCGTTCCATCGCGCGCCGGTCCACGAACTCGAGCAAACGCAATCCTCCGTCATCGGCGATTGCGAGCATCGCGCCAAGCGGCGTCTCAATTCGCTCAGCAAACAAGCAGCTGCTCGTTCTGGCTGTCGTCGGCGTTTCGCCGAAAATGCGAGTAAAGGCGTCACGAAAACCGCTTTCCGATTCAAAGCCGCTGCCGTTCCGTGCTTGATCGACACGCCGGCCGCGCTGTACTTCGCGCAGTGCGAGTCCCATTCGCCGCGCGCGATGGTAAGCTTGAAAGGTCATTCCGTAATGGCGCTTGAACTGCCGTCGCGCCGTGGACGGATCGATCGACATGGCCGCGAGTTCCTTGTCGGTCAATCGCCCGCCTGGGGCGCGCTCCACTTCTGTGCGCAAGCGTTCGATCAATTTCGGCGGGCGTTTGCCCGGATCCATCGGATTGCACCGCAAACACGGCCGGTAGCCACTGTGTAATGCTTCACTCGGGGTCGCAAAAAAATCGACATTTTCGGGCGCCGGTTTCTTCGCGGAGCAGGTTGGCCGGCAGAAAATTCCTGTTGTGCGCACACCGGCGTAAAAAATTCCCTCGAAACTCGGGTCGCGACTTACCAAAGCGCGATACATCGTTTCAGTTGTAGGAAGAAGTTCCAGTGCTTTCATGCGCGTTGGATTCGAAATGTGTAACAACCGCGAGTCACGCTGCGCGCATCCACGAATGCAGTCTCCGGGTTTTGCAGCAGCTTTTCAATTATTGCTTCCGTTTCGTTTCCGTTCACGACTTCGGCGTCGATCATGTCAAACGTCGAGTTATAAGCTCGCATCACACGACCGTTGCGAAAATCCGCCGGGAATTCATGCGTCGCCGCGTAGTGTTCACACGGCTCCGCGTGCACGAACACCGGCCCGCTTTCGGAATAGGGACGACCAGATGGAATTGCCGCGTATGGAAAAAGGATCACGCGTTCGCCGGGCTGAGCGAAACGCAAACAATGCCGGCACGGAAAACCGCGTGGGGAGTCTGCAACCACGATAGCATGGTCTGGCGCTCCATTCGCAGCGGATCGCCGCGCTGCGTCTGCAACCTTGGTCGGAAGAGGAGTAATGCGAAATTTCAAAGTTTTCATGACCGCAGCTAAACCCAACCTTCAGATTCGCGCATCGACGAATTTCGGGCGCGGAATTCTGCTGTAGCCGCCCCGCTCTGTCGGGGCGTCCCGGCGCCGCGACAGAGAGCCATGGCTGCAATTTCACCAACGATGATACGCAGGATGTCCTTCTTTGACGGCAATGAAAATTCCGCGACACGTCGCACAAACTTTTCCAGCGGCACTCAACGTTCCCTCCACCGTCGCTCGATTCTCGCTAAGATCGACAATCTTGGCGGAAAGAGAAAGTGGCCCATTCGTCGGCGTTGGCCGAAGCAACTTGATCGCGTATTCTGCGGTGACCGTGCAGGGCGGATGGTCCGCGCCGGCGTGTTTCATCAAACGATAGGCTGCTGCCCAGTTGCAATGACAATCGAGCAATGTTCCGATCACGCCGCCATTCAATACGCCAGAAAACGCCTCGTATTTTTCCTCGGGTTTCCATTCGGCTACGACTTCGCCGTCTTTCGGAAAACTGCGGATCCGCAACCCTTCAACGTTGGCGGGACCGCATCCCCAGCAGGCGTTTTCCGGAGCGTAGCGTTCCTGCAGCGATTTCGATTCGTCGCTCGTCACAGCTGTGTGTTTGCTGCGCCGTCTGAAGCAACGCCGTGATACGGTCGCGCCGGGGGACCAGTGTAAAGTGAGCGTGGCCGGATCAAACGATTGTTATCTTGCTGCTCGACCACGTGGGCGCACCATCCCGCCACGCGCGAAGTTGCAAACAGCGGCGTATTAAGTTCTGGCGCGAAACCAAGCATCCAAAAAACCGGCGCTGCGTAAAGATCCACATTCGCGTAAAGATGCTTTTCGCGACCCATCACTTCTTCAAGCTTCTCGCAAATCGGAATCCACTGTTCTTTGCCGGTTCTCTTGCCGAGATCGCGCCCGATCTCTCGCATAACCGGCACTCGAGAATCGCCTTTTTTGTAAACGCGATGCCCGAAGCCCATGATCTTCTCTTTCGTCGCGAGTTTTTTCTTCACCCACTCCTCGGCGTGGTCCGGCGTTTTAATCTCCTCAAGCATCTTCATCGATTCTTCATTGGCTCCACCGTGCAACGGTCCCTTCAGGGTGGCGCACGCGGAGGTCACCGCTGCATACATGTCGGCGAGCGTCGAAGCGGCCACGCGCGCGGCGAATGTCGATGCGTTGAATTCGTGATCGGCATACAAAATGAAAATCGTGTCCAGCATTCTGATCTGCCAGTCCTGGGGAACATCGCCGTTCAATTTATAGAAAAAATTGCCGGCCTGCGTGAGGTCGAGTCTTTCGGGGAGCGGCTGTTCGCCGTGCGAAATGCGCCAACCGTCCGTAACCAGAGTCGAGACACGAGCGATCAACCGAATCGCTTTGCGCAAGTTCGCGTCGTGTGAGTTGTCGTTCAGCTCCTTGTCAAACGAACCGAGCATCGACACCCCGGTGCGCACCATGTCCATAGGATGCGTGTTGCGCGGCAAAAGCCGCAGCATTTCGATCACAGCACCCGGCAGAGCGCGCTCGGTCGCAATTTGCCGTGTAAACTGAGCCAGTTGCTTCGGGTTGGGCAACTCGCCGTTGATTAGCAGATAAGCGACCTCTTCAAAGCTGGCCTCCGACGCCATTTCATGGATGTCGTAGCCGCGATACATCAGCCCCGCATTCGGGTCGACCGAGCAGATTTTAGTTTCCCCCGCGATCACTCCGGCCAAGCCGGGACTGTAAGCTGGTGTGGTTTCCGTGCTCATCGTGTTTCGTCGCACCTTAGCTGCGATACACGGTTCGACAAATCAATGGTCGCGAAAACCTGGCCAATTTTCCGCGGCCGGATCGTACCCGAGCAAAGCGTAAAGTTCTTCGCGGGTTTGCATCTTGTCGATCCAATCGGATTGAGTGCCGGCCTTCTTCAGCGCACGCAAAAATTCATCGCTCGCTTTCATGGAAAGGCGAAACGTGCTCTGCGGGAAGATCACCATCCGATAACCGAAATCCGCGAGCTCCTGAAACGAAAGCAGCGGGCTCTGGCCGAACTCGGTCATGTTCGCCAGCAACGGACAGTCGATCTCGTTCGCGAAATCGCGGAACTCCTCAGCGCTTTGTAATGCTTCCGGAAAAATCGCGTCCGCGCCCGCCGCGAGGTATTCCCGCGCCCGATCCACTGCTCGCTTGAAACCTTCCACGCTGCGGGCATCCGTCCGTGCGATGATCATGAAATCTGGGTCCCGCCGCGCCGTCGTCGCTGCCTTGATTCTGAGCACCATCTCGGCTGGATCGACAAGCGATTTCCCGGCGAGATGTCCGCACCGCTTCGGAAATTCCTGGTCCTCGATGTGACAGCCAGCCAGACCAGCCGCTTCCAATTCGTGAATCGTTCGCGCCACGTTCTCCGTGCCACCGAAACCAGTGTCTGCATCGACAACCGCCGGAATCTTCACTGCATTCGCGACGTAACCCGCCAGCCGAACGACCTCGCTCATAGTGAGCAAACCGATGTCGGGCATGCCCGCCGTTGCGTTCGCCATTCCTGCGCCGCTGATGTAAACGGCATCGAAACCAGCGCGCTCGACCTGCCGCGCCATTGCGGCGTTCGGCACGCCCGGTATCATGACCGCGCCGTTGCGAACCAGCTCACGCAATGGCGCGGCTTTGCTTTTCATTCCATTGCCACCGCGTGTATCAATGCGTCGACGCTCTCCGCCTTGTCCAGCTTCCAGATAAGATCGACAATCTTGCGGGCGCGTTCTTCTCCCAGGTTCGACTTCACCAGCGCGAAGAATTTTCCCTCCACTTCCGATTCCTTCAGCGGATTCTTGGCGTGCCCGAGCGGATAATCGACGCGCTTGGTTAACCGGCGACCATCGGCAAGATCGACGTGCACGATGTTCGCCACCGCGCCAGGATACATCGCACTCAATTCCTGGTTTCGCTCTACCTTCGTGTTCTCCAAAAATTTCCAGATCTTCGGATCGGTAAAATGCTCCGGCTCGAATTGCTTGCTGGTCACTTCGCCATCGACTAACGCAATCGCCGTGATATAGGGTAAACTATGGTCGGCTGTTTCACGCGTCTCCGGTCGCCATTTCTCCGCCTCGCTGCCGATAATGTCCACCGCCGCATCATGACTTTCGATGACTACCGATTTTACCATCGCAGGATCGCCAACTTCTCTCCGCAGTGCGAGCGCCGCCTCGATCGCGCTCTGGCTGTGGTACTCCGCCGGCCAGTACTTGATGCTCGTTTTTAAAATCATCGAGGCGGGGCCATGCTCGATTTTTGTGAACGGCACTGCAAATTTCTCGCCGACTTTGCCTAACGAAACACCGAGTTGCCGCTGAAATCCCATCTGGCCTTCGAAAATCGGCGCAGGCCCAGTCATTCCAGCGCGCGCCAGGAGCGCTGAGTAAATGCCGTGCCGGGCAGCGTTCGCGAACGCTACGCCCTTCCAGTGAGAAAGTTCACCCACGCGCGCCTGACGCATCGCCGCGGAGGCCACGCCGGCGATGTTGACGGCGTGCCGAGTTTTTTCCGGATCGAGCTTCATCAGCCGCGCGGCCGCAAGCGCTGTTGAAAATGCACCGTAGGTTACGTGGTCCCAGCCCCGCGCGCGGATGCTGGCGGCGTCGCAGAGCCGGCATTGCACCTCGTAAGCGAGCGCAATCGCCGTGATTAATTCGCGTCCATTTGCGCCGACACTTTCCGCCACCGCGAGGGCCGCGGAAATATTATCGCTCGGATGCGCTGGTTCCTTTGATAAGTAAGTATCGTTGTAATCGAAATAGCGAATGCAGCAGCCACTAGCAAACGCCGCCCAATCCGGCGGCGCTTTATGATTCGTCCCGAGGATTGTCGATCCATTCTTCGCCGAAAACTCCGATGCCACCTTGCGCGCGATCGCGCATGGCTCTTCCTTCCACGCCCCAAGCGCACAGCCGATCGAATCGATCACGCGCCGTTTCACTTCGTGCACAGTTTCTTTCGAAAGATCTCCAAACCGGAGGGCGCAAGTGTAGTTGGCGAGCTGATGCGCGAGCGTCGTAGCCATTGAAAAAATTGAAGCTTCAATCTGCCGACGAATTCCACATGGGCAAGGACGCGATCCGCGGAATTCTGGGTAGCGCACGCGCCTTGCGCAATGGCAATGGCGTCGCGCCATCGCGAACTTTCCTTTGAATTCAAATCACAAGGAAAGACTGTTTCGGCGAGGAGGCCAAAACCAACCCGCGAGACGCGTGCGCTACCCAATCCGCTTGCTCGGTCGCGCGACGCAACGCAAAATCTTTCCGTGAGCGAATTTCAATTTAGCAGCGGATTTGTTTGGCATCCGGCGCCTGAACTCATCGCGCAATCGAATCTCCAGCATTTCATCGATAAACACGGTCTCGGTTCATACGACGAGCTCATGCGAAGATCGACAACCGATATCCCATGGTTTTGGGACACGATTTTGCGCGATCTCGATATCCAATTTTACAAGCCGTACTCGGCGATTGTCGATCTTAGCGACGGGAAACCCTGGCCGAAGTGGTGCGTCGGCGGAGAGATGAACATTGTTCACAACATGCTCGATAAGTACACCGGCACGAAGATCGACAACCGTGTTGCGATCAAATCAGAAGTCGAGGATGGAACTGCGCGCACACTCGCTTACAAAGAATTGCGCGAAGAGGTGAACAAGATGGCCGCGACATTGCGTTCGTTAGGTCTCGGCAGAAGTGACGCGATCGGCGTGTTCATGCCGATGGTGCCGGAGATCGTGGTGGCAATGCTCGCCATTATCAAGATTGGCGGAATTTTCTTGCCGCTCTTCTCTGGCTTCGGTGCATCCGCAATTGTCTCGCGCTTGAAAGACGCAGACGCGAAGGCGCTTGTCACCGCTGCGGGAACGTATCGTCGCGGAAAGTTCTGTGCGATGAAGCCGATCGCCGACGAAGCGGCGGCGCAAATTCCGACACTGCGACATCTCCTCGTTCTTAGCCAAGCCGGCGAGTGGTTCGTGGAAGATCTAACGGCTGATGCAGCACCACCCGCGAGCTTGAGCGGCCCGTTTGATGACGCTCCGACGGAGCGCAGCTCGGCGGAAGACCCGATGATGATCATTTACACATCGGGCACAACCGGCAAAGCAAAGGGTGCGGTGCACACGCATTGCGGCTTTCCGATTAAATCCGCACAAGACATGTGGCACGGACTCGATCTTCACCCGGACGAAACACTTTTCTGGATGACCGACATGGGCTGGATGATGGGGCCGTGGGAAGTTTTCGGGACGCTGTTATTAGGCGCAACCATGATGCTTTATGACGGCGCACCCGATTTTCCAGAACCGGATCGCGTCTGGGCGTTGGTGGATCGTCATAAAGTCACCGCGCTCGGGCTTTCGCCGACATTAATACGTGCGCTGCGGCGTCACGGGGACGAAATCGTACACCGGAATGACCTTTCCTCATTGCGGAAATTCGCATCTACCGGCGAGCCGTGGAATCCTGATCCGTGGATGTGGCTCTTTCAAAATGTCGGGCGCGGGAAACTGCCAATCATCAACTATTCCGGCGGTACCGAGATTTCCGGTGGCATCTTAATGGGAAACGTCCTTACGCCGATGAAGCCGTGCGCATTTTCTGGACCACTTCCAGGAATGGCAGCGGACGTTGTGGATGAACACGGAAAATCCGTGCGCGGGAAAGTTGGCGAGCTGGTCATTCGCGAGCCGTGGATTGGAATGACGCGTGGGTTCTGGAAAGATCGACAACGTTATCTCGACACGTATTGGTCGCGATTTCCGGATGTGTGGGTCCATGGCGATTGGGCCGCGATCGATCAGGACGGGCTTTGGTACATTCTCGGGCGCAGTGATGACACCATTAAAATTGCCGGCAAACGCGTCGGTCCCGCCGAAGTGGAATCGATTTTGGTTGGGCACGCGCAAGTCAGCGAGGCCGCCGCGGTCGGCGTGCCGGATGCAATCAAAGGCGAAGCGCTCGTTTGCTTTTGCGTTTTGAAAAGAGGCGTGAATGGAAATGCCGATCTTGCGCGCGAATTGAAAAAGAAGGTTGCAGAAGAACTCGGTAAAGCGCTTGCCCCGAAAGAGGTTTTGTTCGTCGGCGACATTCCGAAAACGCGCAACGCGAAAGTCATGCGGCGGGTTGTTCGTGCGGCGTATATCGGCGAAAAGCTTGGCGATACGTCCGCGCTGGAGAACCCGGCGTCACTCAAGGAGATCGCGCGCGCGCGCGGAACATAGGGATTCTGCCTCTGTGGCCAGCGGATTTAAAACCCGCTGTTCCCTATTCAGCCGAGTGCAACTCCGCTGGGCTCACAGGCTATAAGTCTATGTTCCGCAGCTTGCCGCGCTTCGTGCAAATCGCTACTCTGCTCGTATGAAAGAGATCTGCTGCGCCTCTATTGCCGGCGTTGCCTTTATCGCGACCGCATTCAACGCCTTTTCGGCGGCGCCAAACTTTGCCGGCGAATATGCGGACAAGAAATTCCTCAACGGACAAGCCGTATTCCAGATGAGTCTTGAGCAAAGCGGCAATACCATCTCGGTATTTTTTAGTGCCGTTTACAACGATGGTCGCGGGCGCCGCGCCTGAGGCGGATGGGACCGGCAAAGTCACACTCAAGGGCGTTGTCGAATTCAAGTTCGAAGATAATTTCAAGAATGCTGCCTCTGCCGCAGCAGCATGCTGCTGCGGCAAATGTGATCAGCAGGATGCCGATCGCGGCGCGCTGGAAGCGTGCGCTCCCCCTTTAAACCATCGGTCTGAAACGTCCGACGATTTCCTGAAGGCGGCCTGTGATCTGGCCTAACGAGCAGACTTCCACCGCTTCCAGTAACGCTGGGAAGCAGTTTTTGCCGGCTTCGACGACAGCGGCCAGCTCATCGAGCGCGCGCTTCGATTTCTCGGCATTTTTCTTTTTGAACTGCTTGAGCCGATTCACTTGCAATTGCTGTTTCGCGCGCGGCGTGCGCACGAGTTTGACTTCTGGAATTTCCTCCGCGCCGTCACGATAGCGATTGAGCCCGATGATTGGGCGCGTGCCATCGTAAATTTGCTGTTCGTAACAATGCGCGGCATTCTGAATTTGGCTGCGCTGGTAACGATCTTCGACAGCGGCCAGCACTCCGCCGAGCCTTTCGATTTCGCGGAATTCATCGAGGATCGCCGCTTCCACCGCGCGCTCGACGGCTTTCATTCCAGGCGACCCGCTCAGCATGTTCATGGTGTGTTTAAAAATGCCGGATTCTTCGAGCAGGATCGCCTGGCCATGGGCAGCAAGCCGGATCCATTCTTCACTCGGCGTGGTAAAAGGCTCGTCGGCGCTGTTTGAATGGCACGAATTCGTCGCGTTCATGTAGGCAAGCATTAATTCGGCAGCCGTCCGCGTGAGATTGTTTTTGAATTCCGCGGCGATGAGCGAACGACCGCTCGTCTGTGTGTGCAATTTATAAAGCTGCGCGCGCGGCCCTGCGCCAAACACATCGCGCATTCCGATCGCCCAGATTCGCCGCGACACACGCGTTAGCGCGATGTATTCCGCGTCCAAGCCACAGTCGAGGAAAAATGACAGGCGCGGACCGAATTGATCCACAGAGATTCCACGCGCGGCGAACATCTCTGCATAAGCGAAGCCGTTGGAGAGCGTGTAAGCCGCCTGCTGCACCGGGGTTGATCCCGCCTCGCCAATGTGATAGCCGCTGATCGAAATCGGATACCAACGCGGCATTTCGCGCGTCGTGAATTCCACCATGTCGGTTAGAAAACGCAGTGAGGGTTCGATCGGGAAAATTGTCTCGTTCTGCGCCTGGACCTCCTTAAAAATATCGGCCTGAATCGTGCCGCGCAGTCTTGGAACGACCCCCGGACCGAAGCGCCGCTTGGCCGCCGCGATGTACATCGCCATGATAATCGGCGCCGGCCCACTGATCGTCATCGACGCGGAGAAATTCGGAGAGCCGAGGTCGAATCCATCGTACAGCCGCACCATGTCCTCGACCGTGTCGATGGCAACGCCCCCCTCGCCGATTTTCCCGAACACGCCATCCGCATCGCTGTCGATGCCGTAGAGCGTCGGCCCGTCGAACGCGGTGCTTAATCTGTGGGTGCGTTGATGGCGTGTGAGGTAATGGAACCGCCCATTGGTGTCTTCCGCCAGCATCAATCCCGAGAACAACCGCGTCGGCTCCTCTGCTTGCGGGATCTTCTTGTTCAGCACAGGTCGCGCCCTACCACCGTTTTTCTCAAGGCTTTCGACTTCGCGAATCGGCTCAAGATACATTTCGCGGTACGCGCCGTTCAAAAACGGAAATTCTCCGGGCAATCCCTCACCAAAAAGGTAACGTGCAATTTCGCCCGGCTCATCCACCTCGGGCAAGGCCAGGCGCGGCAACGGCACACCGGTCGGGGTGCGCGTGACCGGGATTTTCGCTTTGATGTCGTTCCAGCGGCCGAGCAAATCGCGTCCGAACTTTTCATCCGTGCGGGCGCGCTTGACCTGATCGAGAACGAACCGATTATATTTCTCCACCGACTCAACGACCTGTCCGAGCTTGCTCATAAACTTCCCCTTATAATTCTGTCATTCCGAGCGGAGTCGAGGAATCTCTTACTATTTCTGAATCGGAAATATCGAGAGATGTCTCGACTTCGCTCGACATGACAATAGTTCCTCAACGCCGTTTATTTTTCACGCTTCGCGTTCGACGCTCAGAGACCGCCGATACATTGGAAATTAAACCGAACAATTTGTCCACGCCAGGGTCACGATGCCGTTTTGCTACGGTATCGATGAGCTGCTGCGAACGGCGATTTTGCTCGAGGCGCTGCTCGATTTCGGTGTGCGCCGTCCGGGCTCGCTGAAGATCGCTTTTGTTGACCACCACAATCTCAGCGAGATCAAGCATCACGATCTTTTGCAACTGCAACCGGCTGCCGTAGTCGGGGTTCATGACGAGCACGGTAAGATCCACAATCCCATTTTTCCGAAAAGGCATCGCTTCCTGCCCGGTCCCAACGGTTTCGATAATCACATAATCGAAACCAGAGCGCGCGAGCAGCCCGAGGCAATCGTGCGTCGCTGAAGAAAGGCCTCCGGCCTGCCCACGAGTGGCCATGCTCCGCATAAACACGCGGTCGTTCTGTGAATTGATCATCGTCGCGCGATCACCCAGCAGCGCCCCTTCGCCGATGACGCTGGGATCGTGGGACAAAATCGCGATGCGTGACCGTTGATCTCTCTTGAGGAACCGCAGCACGAGCTCATCGATCAACGTTGTCTTACCGGCGCCACCTGGCCCGGTAAAGCCGATGACTTTGGATGTTCGAGGTTTGATGTTTGGTATTTGATGTTTTTTTCCGGCCTTCGACGTTGAGCGTTGACCCGCCTGCTCGCGAATCCTTTCGGAGTTGGGCGTTGAGCGTTTTCTTCTGTTCGCAAACGCTTCCTCGATCTCCGTCAATTTTCTTGCCAGTTCGATGTCTGGATTTTTCGCGTGTACTCGTTTCCGGTGCGGTTTTCCATAGCGCCAGTGAACAAACTGCACCATCTCCTCCAATGACGTGCCGGCAAAAAAAATTTCGTCCACACCTTTGCGCTTCATGATTGCAGCATCCTGGTGCGTAATCGTGCCGCCGCCGCCGCCGAAAACTTTGATGTCCTCCGCGCTGCGTTTGTGCAGCAAATCGACAACCTCCGCGAAAAATTCGATGTGACCGCCGTTGTAACTCGAGATGCCGATGGCGCGCACGTCCTCCTGAATGGCGGCGCGGGCGATATCGCCGACCGACCGATGGTAACCGAGGTAAACGACTTCGATTCCGTGCCGAATGAACTCCAGGTTAATCGTATTGATGGCGCTATCATGCCCATCGCAAATTGGGACGGCAGTGAGAATACGAATCGGCGAAGCCATCTATTTAGACAGGATTAACAGGATTTTGCGGATTTCCCAAACAGGATTCCTGTATCCCATTTGCTTTTCAATTCATCCTGTTAATCCTGTAAATCCTGTCTATGTCCGACCCTCTCGATTTCACTGGCAAGGTCGTGCTCGTGACTGGAAGCTCGCGCGGCATTGGTGCGGAGATGATCAGGGCATTCAGCGCACGTGGCGCGACGTGCGTGGTGAATTACGTCGCCGACTCTGCGGGAGAGAACAAAGCTGACGCCGAACGTGTCGCGAAGGAGTTGAACGACCCGCTGGTGATCGAATGCGACGTGACAGAGCCTGAGCAGGTCGAAGCGATGATGAATCAGATACGAAATCGACATGGCCGGCTCGACATTCTCGCGAACAATTCCGGCATCATCCGGGATCGGACGATTAAAAGAATGTCGCTCGAAGAATTCGAAAGCGTCATGCGCGTGAACGTCACCGGCACATTTAATGTCACACAAAAAGTGATCCCGATTTTGCGCGACGGCGGCCGCATCGTGAACCTCTCATCCGTCAGCGGACAGACGGGACTTTTCGGCCAAGCCAATTATTCTTCCAGCAAAGCTGCGATCATAGCCCTAACGAAAGTCTCCGCCCGCGAGTTGGCGAAGCGGAACATCACCGTCAACGCAATTGCTCCCGGCTTCATTGACATCGGGATGAGCAAAGGGATGTCCGAAGAAGTGCAGCAGAATTTCGAAAAACAGATTCCACTCGGGCGACTTGGTCAGGCGAATGAAATCGTCGATGCCGCCTTGTTTCTAGCGTCGCCGATGGCGAGTTATATCACCGGTCACGTCTTAAACGTGAACGGCGGATTTTATATGAGTTAATTTGTCACCATGTTTTGAGGGCGCGGATTCGGTGTTGCATCCCGCGCGCCAAACATCAGCTTGACGCTCTTAATCACTATGTCTCTTCAATCACGAATCTCGTTTGCCCTGTCTCTGTCTGCCTCGTGCCTCTTGTCGATCACATCCGCGTCAGCGCAGAGCCTTCCGGACACAACCCGGTTGCTCCGCTTTCCGACAACGAACGACAGAGAGATTGTCTTCTGCTACGCCGGTGAACTTTACACAGCCGCGAAGGATGGTGGCCTAGCGCGCCGACTGACCAGCGGCCCCGGCTACAGTTCCTTTCCACGCTTCTCGGCCGATGGCTCGCAAATCGCGTTCACCTCGCAATACGACGGCAACACGGAAGTCTACGTAATCCCGGCAGAAGGCGGGGTACCCAAGCGCCTAACGACTACGCCAACCCTAGGTCGCGACGATATTTCTGATCGGATGGGGCCAAATAACATCGTCATGACTTGGGAAAATACTAAGCCGTTGGTCGCGTTTCGTTCGCGTATGAAATCTTTCAACGACTTCATCGGCCAGCTCTACACCGTCGGGCTGGATGCCGAGCTGCCGCAGCAATTACCCGTGCCGCGCGGAGGTTTTGTTTCATTTTCGCCGGACGATTCCAAGATGGCGTTCAATCGTGTCTTCCGCGAGTTCCGCACCTGGAAGCATTACCGCGGCGGGATGACCGACGATATCTGGATCTACGATTTTAAGACCGGCACAACTCAAAATCTGACGAACAATCCCGCCCAGGACATCTGCCCAATGTGGGGACCGGACAACAAGGTCTATTTTCTCTCGGACCGCGACGGCCGGATGAATCTTTTCTCAATCGACGTCACGACGAAGGACACGAAGCAGCTCACGACGTTCAAGGATTTTGACATCAAGTTTCCGTCCATCGGCAAAGATTCGATTGTCTTCGAACAAGCGGGCTACATCTGGCGTTACGATCTTGGCAGTGGAAAGGCGGTGGTCGTTCCCATCCAAATCAAGGAAGATTTTGACTCCGGACGTTCCGCCTTTGTCGATGGATCCAAACAGCTCGAATCTGTTAATCCGGCACCCGATGGGGAACGGGCAATTGTCGTGGCGCGCGGCGACCTTTTTTCCGTTCCAGCCAGGGAAGGCGCACCACGTAACCTGACCAAAACCTCAAATGCGCACGAGCGGGATGCGGTTTGGTCTCCGGACGGCAAATGGATCGCCTATAATTCAGACGCGACCGGCGAGAACGAGCTATATGTTCGTGCGCAGGACGGCAAAGGCCAGCCGCAACAGATCACCAGTGGCGCCGACACTTATTATTACCAGCTGATCTGGTCGCCCGACAGCAAAAGGCTCCTTTGGAGCGATCGATTGCAGCGATTGCGCTATGTCGATGTTGCGACCAAAGCGATCACACAAGTCGATCAAGATAAATATGGGGAGATCGCCGGTTACAACTGGTCGCCGGACAGCCAGTGGATTACTTGGGCGCGACCAGAGGAGAATGGCTTGCCGAGAGTTTATCTCTTCTCCACCGCGACCAAACAGCAGACCGCGGTGACCGATAACTGGTACGGCACGGGCGAGGCCGCCTTCAGTGATGACGGAAAGTATCTCCTGCTCTCATCCGCGCGCGATTTCAAACCAACTTTTGGCGAAGAGGAATTTGCGAACGTCTATGTCGACATGCAACGGATCTATCTGGTCACGCTCGCCAAGGAGACGGAGTCGCCGCTCGCCCCGCGCAGTGACGAAGTGGGTAAAGAAAAAAGGAAAGAAAAAGAGGCCGAGGAAAAGAAAGCTGAAGAGAGAAAGTCTGAGGAGAAGAAGGGCGAGGCGAAAGAAGTGAAGCCGAAAAAACCAGTTGTCGTCAAAGTGGACACCGATGGAATTCGCGACCGCATTGTCGCTCTCGAGATCACGCCCGGCAATTACCGCGATATTAGGATGGTGGATGACCGGATCTTTTATCTCCGTCGCACAATCGGCGATGAGACGGGCGAAGAAGAGGAAGAGCTATTCCCCGAGAAAGACAAAAAATCACATCTTTGCGCTTACAGCCTGGAAGATCGAAAGGAGACTGTTCTTGGTGACGTGAACGCTTATCAAATCACCGACGATGGCAAAAAGATGCTGGTCAAAATCAAGAAGGACTACGCCATCATCGATCTGCCCAAGGACAAAATCGAGACGAAGGACGAGAAGACTGGCAAGGACTACAAGCTCAAACTGGAAGGCCTCGACATGCAGCTCGATCGCCATGACGAGTGGCGCCAAATCTATTTCGAGGCTTGGCGGCAGATGCGCGATTTCTTCTACTCGCCCACCATGAACGGCATCGATTGGAAGGCCCAGCGGGACAAGTATGCGGCGCTGCTTCCATTCGTAAATCATCGCAACGATCTCACTTATCTCATTGGCGAATTGATTGGCGAATTGAACAATGGTCACGCTTACGTCGGCGGCGGCGAACGGCCGGAGACGCCGCGAATCAAACTCGGCCTGCTCGGCGCCGAATTTTCACGCGACGCGGGCACGCGCGCTTACCGCATCGATCGGATTTTACCGGGCGAAAATTGGAACAAAAATACCCGCTCGCCACTCACTGATATCGGCCTGAACGTAAAACCCGGCGATTATTTATTGGGTATCAACGGGACGCCCGTTTCCGCTCTTCCGAATCTTTACGATGCGCTCATCGGCGCGGCTGACAAGCAAGTGATATTGCGAATCAATTCGAAGCCTTCTGATGACGGCGCGCGCGACATTACGGTTGTGCCCACCGCGGACGAGGCGCCGCTCTATTATCAGGCTTGGGTGCAGAAAAATATCGACGAAGTGACTAAGAAAACCGGCGGCGAAGTCGGCTATGTCCACATCCCCGACATGGGCAAACCCGGATTGAACCAGTTTACCAAGCTCTACTTCCCGCAAATTCGCAAGAAAGCGCTGATTGTCGATGTTCGAGGCAACGGCGGTGGCTTTGTCTCGCCGCTGGTGATTGAGCGGCTCCGGCGGGCGTTTGTAATGATTGAGGTCGCCCGCAACAGCATGCCACAGCCTGACCTAGCCGACGCGTTCATGGGTCCAATGGTCGCGCTGATTGACGAATTCTCCGCGTCTGATGGGGATATCTTCCCCTACCGATTTAAAACCCTGGGGCTCGGGAAATTGATTGGCAAACGGACATGGGGTGGGGTCATCGGGATTCGCGAATCGCTTCCGCTAATGGACGGCGGTCAGCTCTTCAAACCAGAATTCGCGCCTTACTCCAAGGAGGGTACAGGCTGGATCATCGAAAGCCACGGGGTTGATCCCGACATTGTGGTCGATAACGATCCGGCGAAAGAATTCCACGGAGAAGATCAGCAACTCGACCGAGCGATCCAACAAATCCAGGAAGAGCTAAAGACCAAACGCTACAATATCCCGCCGGTCCCGCCGTACCCGAATCGCAATCCAGCGAGCGGCGGCTAGCGCACTTCTTCAAGAGAACTCTCCGTAGCAAAAAGGAACAGTGCCACCCGGACAGGCATGAATTCCTGCACGTGAATTCTCCCTTGCGCTCGGCATTGACCGTCGGTTTATAACAGCACAAACCCAACTCACTATGTTACGCCGATCATTTCTAAGAAAGCTTGGTGCTCTCCCATTCTTTGCAGCGGCAGCCGCTGTGCCTGCTGTTGCCAGCCCCGTAAAACTCAAAATTCTGATAAAGAGCGCCTGGGGCTCGGATGATCCAACTAAGGCTGCATTCCCTTTCCTCCATGGCGATGCACTCTCCGAAGCCGGTCACGAAGTCCAAATCTTCCTTCTCGGCGAAGCGGTATCCCTAATGCGCAAATCGGAGGCGAACGCGGTTGTGCCCGTTGGCTGGCCGCCGCTGGCCGAAGTTCTGAGCAAAGTCGTCGCCAAAAAAATACCGATCTATGCGTGCGGCGCATGTTCACGGGCCAGAGGCGTAACTGAAACCGATCTCAGCGAGTATGGGGCAAAGTTTGGTAATCCCAAGATATTTGTATCGCTGGTGGAATGGGCGGACAAAATCATCACTGAATAGCCAGGCGGCCTCCAACCCATCAAGCTGACACTCGCGTCAGAATAAAAACCGCATCCAACGGCGGCGGCTACGACCTCCCCTGAACCGACAACTCCCAGCGGTAGCCGTCGGGATCGTGGAACCAGAGACCCATGTGCGGCGAACCGGGCGCTTCTGGGCCGATTTCGTCGCCTGGGTCTTCGATTTCGACGTTATGCTTCTTTAGATGGGCCAGAGCCTTGCGCAAGATCGACATGTTAGGCAAGTGAAATGACATGTGATCGAGTGTCTCCGGCGATGGTTTGCCTTTGAACAGTGCGATCGTGATATTGTCGTTGCCAATCGCGACGCCATTTTCGAAGTCGAACTCCTTGCGCAACCCCAGAACGCGCTGAAACCATTTCGCACTTTCCTTTGGGTCGCGTACGGCCAGGCCAAAATGACCGACGACCCCAAGAGTAAAAGGAACTTTCATAAGAATGACCGTTGAAGCGTTACATCGTTAAATCGTGAAGCGGGAATCGTTGTTGCCAAAAAGGAGACGCGAGAAGGGGCAAACTTGGATTGGCAAATCATAGGAACTGCTAGCGAATTGTGTAAAGCCGTGTGATCGCTGAGCGCCAAAATCCAGCACGAGAATTGCTGTTTTCTTGGGTATGCCAGCACGTCTTGCGAGCACCCCGATCAAGTTCACTTCCAGGTCGAAACCTCGAAAGACAAAGCCGCCCAGGCAGATAGGCTCGCTCAATGTAATCGCCGAGATCAACGCTTATATCGCGATTCGCGATGATCTTCTCGTCGAAGCTGAACAACTGAAGACACCGGCGAAGATTGATAGCCTCACCGTGGCGAATGATTTCGTGCAGAGTTGCCTAAAAGCGGCGCGCCCGCCGTATGAATTGCAATACTTACCGGAGGCGGACGCGGTGCGTGAACGAAAACGTTGCGAAGCCGTGAGGAGCCGCATCGCCGACCTGCGAGCACAAACGACCCTGTAGCTCGCGGTCGCCGACCGCAGTCTTGGCTGTAGCCGCTGCCGTCGGCTGCGGCTCCTTGCCTCGATCCCACAACGGCGTCTAGATTCTCGTTCGTGCACGAACATCTGCGCCGTCTTACTCGTGTCTGGACCGAACCCCCAATTTATTTCATCACAATATGCACAAGAAATCGGCGAAACATTCTCACCCATGAAACCGCTGCCAGCGTGTTGATCGAAGAATGGCAACGTGCGCGTGAACGTCATCGTTGGGCGATTGGTCGCTACGTTATCATGCCTGACCACGTGCATTTCCTTTGCAGGCCGGAACATCAGGCAAAAACCTTGTTACGGTTCGTCGGGGCTTGGAAGACACGGACCGGCCGAAAGATCCAAAAAGCCAGACCGCAGCCGACGGCAGCGGCTACAACTCCGCAATCTCTTTGGTAACGTGAATTCTTCGACCATCTTCTGCGCTCCAGCGAGAGCTACAAGGGAAAATGGAATTATGTTCGTAACAATCCCGTACGAAGCGGATTTGTTCTTTCCGCCGATGATTGGCCTTACGCAGGTGAGATCGAACGACTCGAATTCTAATCGATAGTAGCACTGTTGAAAAGCCGAGCAGCACTGCGACAGATTGAAAGCGCCGTTAGGCGCGACCTGTTTGTAGACTTGGGCCAATTAAATTAATCCAAGCTCCGCTAGGAGCGGCATGGAAATCAGCCGCCGTTTCATGCCGCTCCTAGCGGAGCTTGGCGGTCGGGAGATGAATTTTTGCTATAAACATATCGCGCCTAACGCCGCTTCCGCGCTTCAGCGCCGGCTTTTCAGCAGAGCTATCGATAGTCAAAGCCACGGCCGAAATTAGTCCCGACCCCAAACCATGGCGACGGAAGTCGTCAGGCTCCCGCCCATGTTGAAGGTGAGAAAACGTTTCGCGTTCTCGATCTGCCGCGCCCCTGCCTGTTGGCTAAGCTGTTGATAGGCTTCAAACACTTGCCGCACGCCGGTGGCGCCCACCGGGTGGCCGTCGGCAATCAGGCCGCCGCCTGCATTCACCGGAATTTCAAACGCGAATTTGCCGTGCATCTTTTCGTTGCGCACCTGCGGTAGTGCGGTTGCGCCGCTCTTGGCCAGCTCCGCGCCTTTACCCGGTTCGGCGAGTCCGAGAATCTCATATACGACAATCTCCGTGATCGAGAAACAATCGTGCACGTCTGCGCCTTGTAACTCACGCGGCTTCAAGTTTGCCATGCCAAATGCTTTCTCAGCCGCCTTGCGCGCGACCGAAAACGTCGGCGCATCCTTCTTGTCCAGCGGCAGATAATCGGTCGTATGGCCATAACCGAGCAACCGTGGAGTCTTCTGTTTGTCGCGGCCGATCCTTTCCAAATATTTTCCGGACACGAGAATCAGCGATGCAGCGCCATCGGTAATTTGCGAACAATCGGAAACTTTTAGCGGCGGGGCGACACTCGGGTTCTTATCTGAAACCTGCGACGCGCAATCAAGCGTGAGATCGGCGTCGCGCATTTGTGCCAGCGGATTCAATTTGGCATGCGCGTAGTTTTTCCATGCGACTTGGGCCAGGTCTTGTTCCGTTGCACCGTACTTGTCGATGTAAATTTGCGCGATGCGTCCGAACAATTTCGGGAACATGAAATCGCCGTATTCCGGTTTCTCGTTGTGATAATCGGCGGCCGCGCCAAGCACATCCGAGCCGTCGAGCGACGACATTGTCTTCTGCTGCTCCGCACCAACCACAAGGACAGCATCGTAGAATCCGCCCATAATCCATTCCGCACCGAGCAAAACGGAAAGCGCTCCGGACGCGCACGCCGCTTCGGTGTGCATCGTGGGAATGCCGCGCAATTTCGGATCGATCTCCGGAATGAATGCGCCAAGCTGCAATTGTTTCGTGAACTGCCCCGCGTTGAAATTGCCAACGGCGCCCGCCTGGATTTCCGCCGGGTCGATCTTGGCATCGTCGATCGCCTTCTTTCCGGCCTCAATGATCAAGTGCCGGATGGTTTTCCCTTCCTTTTTAAGATTGCGCTTAAAGTCCGTGCGCCCGCCGCCGATGATATAAACTGGCTCACTCATATATATTACTTTAGCGAATCATCGCGATCTGTCATCCCGGGCGGACGCGAGGACTTCGCGGAAACTCCCTCGCTTTCATCAAGTTTACCGTTGACTCAGCGATTCTCTTCTCCCAGCAGATTACCTACGGTGCGCCGCTTAACCGGACGATCGAGCGTATGGATAAACTGCTGAAACCGCGCCGAGAAAAGATCGTGGCGCAGCTTCCAGTAATGCTCGATTCCAGGAGCGCCGATGTAGTGCTGAAGAAGGCCACACCATCCTCGCCAGATCTGGTCGTCCATTAGGCCATAGATGTGGTGAAAGTGGATCGTCTCGAACGCCTTGAGAAATTGATAGGTGGAATGGAAGAAGCGTGCCTGCTCTTCCGCCGACAGAGACTGCAAATCTTCAAGACCTATTCGCCACACTCGGGCCAGGTCGGCATTTTCAGCAAACGGTCTCGTCACGTCACGAAGCGACGTTGCCGCGGCGTCCTGCGCGGCCAGCTTTGCTATGCGCGTACTGCGATGCACCTGAAGAGCGAGATAAAGGACGGAGAAAACCACCGCGATCGAGCCAATCATTTGCGAGATCGCGCTGACTGCTTCCCAATTCGTTTGACTCATATCGCGCAGTTAATAATTAGGAGCCGCCGAAAGCACTAATACCCGTGATGTCGTGGCCGACGACGAGCGTGTGAATGTCATGTGTACCTTCGTAGGTGTAGACGGCCTCAAGATTCATGAGGTGACGGATCACAGAATAGCGATCTGTGATGCCAACAGCACCGAGAATGTCGCGCGCCTTGCGCGCGCATTCGAGCGCCATCCATACGTTGTTCCGCTTCGCCAGCGAAATCTGCGCAGGAAGAGCTTTGCCCGCTTCCATCATGCGCGTGAGACGCAAGGCGAGTAATTGCGCTTTCGTAATCTCCTGCACCATCCAAACGAGCTTTTCCTGCACCAGTTGGAACCCGGCAATCGGGCGGCCAAATTGTACTCGCGACTTGGCGTAGGCGAGCGCTGTTTCGTAACAATCGATGGCCGCGCCAATCACGCCCCAGGCAACGCCGACGCGCGCCTGCGAAAGACATGACAGCGGCGCGCGCAGCCCCGACGCCTTGGGCAAGCGATTCTCCGCCGGTATGCGGCAGTTTTCGAACCAGCATTCCGAAGTGCGCGACATGCGAAGGCTGAACTTTCCCTCAATATCCTGCGCGCGAAACCCGGGCGCGTCTTTCTCGACAACGAATCCGCCAACAGTTCCTCCGTCGTCCTTCGCCCAAACTACCTTCACATCCGCGATGGACGCGTTGCCGATCCAGCACTTGCTGCCGTTCAAGACATAATGACCGCCGTCGTGCGCGGCACGGGTTTCCATGCCGCCAGGATCTGAACCGTGGCCCTGTTCCGTCAGCGCGAAACAACCTACGCTTTCGCCCGAGACCAGTCCCGGCAACCAGCGCGCGTGCTGCTCCGGCGTGCCGAACGAATGAATCGCGTATATGGCAAGCGCGCCCTGCACTGACGCCTCCGAGCGCAAAGCGGAATCGGCCCGTTCGAGTTCCTGCATGATGAGCCCGTAAGCGGTGTAGCTCAATCCGGCGCAGCCATGCTCTTTCAAATAGGGAGCAAACAGCCGTAACGCGCCCATCCGCGCAGTGAGATGTTCCGGAAATTTCCCGGCGCGATGCGCCGGCACGATTTCGCTCATGACTTCTTCCTGCACAAAACGCCGTGTCCGATCCCATGCCGCGCGCTCGTCATCCGTGAGCAGCTCTTCGATGGCGTAGTAATCGAGCGAAGTCATCTCCGAACGCGTTTGGGAAGATCGACACTATTATGCTCGCCATTTCCGATCAATAAGATCGACATCGGCGATTGCGATTAGGTAGCGCACGCGTCTCGCGCGGAAACAGACTTTGATTGAGTATCGGTCACGGTGCGTGCGGAAACCTTCGGAAAAGTTCGCGATCGCGAGGACGCGCCCGCCAGCACGCGTGACGCGTGCGCTACCCAGACGAAGAGCTCATCCACGTAACCTGTCGCGCCGTAGCCTCGGCGCAGGCGGATCCGCGCGGTCAGAATTTTTACTTCGGCGCTTCCGATCCTGCGAGTTTTTGAAAGCGCGGATCATTCCGGAGCAGATCGAACATCGGATCGAGCCGGAGCAGCGCAGGAGTGAGCGGCACGTTTGAAGCCAGTGCGCCACCGTACGGAATCGAGAGCAGTTTCTGTAAAGCGACGATCGAGCGACTGTGGTCGCCGGTAGCTGCCGTTACCCGAGCGAGAATTTCGAACGCAGCGGGAGCAGTTACGGGGTCCTTCTCGACAGGCAGCGCAGCTATGGCTCGCTCGGCCAGCGCCAACGCCGCGGCCTTGTCACCGAGACTCATATTGGTCAGCGCGAGATCTCCAATGAGAAAATAATTTTCCGGCTGTTCTCTAACGAAAGGTTCCAGTTCGCTACCCGCTTGGCGCCAACTTTTCTGGGCGGCGGCATGGTCGCCGCCAACTTCTTCCGCCCAGCCTAACGAAAAACGCAGTTCGCCATTGTTATAACCCAACGCTGGGTCGGGCTTGGTAAGTATTTCCCTTACCCGGGGGATGACTGGTGCAGGACGGCGCTCGAGGATTGCTTGGTAAAGCTGTGTTTCCAACGCGCTGTAATCGTCCGCAGCGGGATGGAGCGGGCCGAGGAGAGCAGCAGCACGAGGAAGATCGCCTTCGGCTTGTGCGATAGCGGCCTTAAACGCGAGCGTATCCACGTCGTCCGGTGTGATATTGAGAACCTGCTCAAGTTTTGCCAGTGCCTCCGGGAAACGACGTAGAACCACGTAGGAAATCGCATGTTGGGTGAGCAGTTTAACGTTGCGCGGGTCGAGCCGCTCGGCTTCGTTGAAGTACGACTCGCTGCGGTCCCACTGGCCTCGCCTCCGCGCGACATAAGCCAGTGACGCAGGAATCTGGCCATTGTTAGGCAGAAGCTGACGTGCTTGTTCAAAGTAACGCACTGCGGTGTCATAATCCTTCAGGCAGCCGTAGTGGTACTGACCTTTAGCTAATATAGCCTCGCCAAGATTGGGCTGAAGAGTGAGAGCGGTTTCGGCAGCCTGCCGTGCTTCTTCACGCAGCGCGACGGTTGGTTGAAGAAGTGTTGCGATGTAGCCGCGCGCATCCACGATTGACAGCAGCGCCCAGGCAAGGGCGAACTTCGGGTCCAATCGCACAGCTTCTCTGAAATATTTCTGTGCGCCAAGGGCGTTCCCGGGTGTGCTGCCGGCCTTAAGCGTCATATAAGCCAGTCCGCGCAGGTAGGCATCGTAAGCGTCGGTATTGTCTGTCGGTTTCGCGGCGATGACTTGCTTTTCCTGACCGGTCAGTTTTGCTCGCAATTGGTCGGCGACAGCTTTGGCGACCTCACTCTCGACCGAAAAGATGTCGGTCAACTTGCGATCAAAGGTATCGGCCCAAAGATGAGAATCATTGGCTGCTTTGATTAATTGCACGTTCACCCGCACGGCATCTCCGCTCTTTTGCACGCTTCCTTCCACGATGTGGGCAACGCCGAGTTGCTTTGCGATCTCGGGCAGGTTTTCCGGTGCGCTTTTGTAATGCTGCGTCGATGTGCGCGAGATCACCTTCAGATCGGCGATCTTCGATAAGCGCGTTAGAATCTCATCCTGGATGCCGTCGGCAAAGTAGGCGTTGGCTTTGTCTTCGCTATGGTTTTCGAACGGCAAGACCGCGATGCTCTTTTCGGGTGCGGTCGAGCTTGACCTGGCCGCGCGGCGCGAGACCGACACGAAAGCGGCAACCACGGCCGCGAGGAGGAGGAGTGATGTTGCCAGTAGGAACCAGCGCGTCCTCGCCACGCCTTCTCTTTGCGCCCGAAGTTTGCCTGGCAACGCGCGGTTGCCAGCTTTGTCCGTGCACAGATTTACGATCTGTAATTTGACGCCATGCTTCACTTCGCAGAAGCCAAGGTCATGGAGAAGCGGCCGCCACTGTTCGTATCCTTCGAGATCTTCAGCGACGTGTCTGGAGAGAAGAATGTGTCCGGCGTCGCCGCAGGCCATCACCCGTTGCGCCGTATTAAGACCGGCGCCGGCAAGGTTGGCCTGACCGTTCACATCGATCACGCCGCTGACTGGGCCGCTGTGCGCTCCCATTCGAAGTTGTATCCTCGGGTGTTCTTTGAGAGCGCGACTGATTTCGAGTGCGCATTTCACCGGCTCTTCCGGGCTCTTGTAAAAAACCAGCGCCATCCCGTCACCGGTGGGGATCTTGATCAAGCGGGCCGCGGCTTCGGCATTTCGAAACTGCTCGGAGGCGCGAACCACTTCATTCAGTTCATCAATCGCCGTGCGCTGGTCGTTAATCGAAAGCTTCGAGTAGCCGACGATGTCGATGAACAAGACATGGGCGATCTCGAGCTGGATCTCCTTTTTAACTTCGGCGGGCATTTCGATGCTCCAACGGCGCGCGTCACTATTATACATGATAGTTTCGATCAATAGAATCGACATCGCCGAGAGATGCGTTTGGGTAGCGCACGCGTCTCGCGTGTTGGTTTCGGCGTCGCGCCGAAACGGACTTGTTTGACAATCGCTCGCGGTGCATGTGCAAACCTTAAGAAAAGTTCGCGATCGCGAGAACGCGCTCACCAACACGCGAGACGCGTGCGCTACCCGAAAATTCCGCTAGGATCATCCGAAATAGCACCGAGCGATGGCGCGACTTCACGAATATCAAGGCAAAGCCATTCTTGCCACGAACGGATTCACAATTCCGCGTGGCCGCGCCGCCTCCACTGCTGACGAGGCGGTTGAAGTCGCGAAGGAACTTCTCACCGCTGGCAAGAAGGGCGCTGAAGTCGTCATCAAGATTCAAGCGTGGACGACTGGTCGCGCCGGCATTGGCGGCGTCGCCTTCGCCAAAAGACCGGCTGACGTTCGCGGTCACGCCGCGCGGATGCTGGTAATGAAAGTTGGACAGTTTCCAGTCCAAGCCGTCCTCGTGGAAGAGAAGCTTCCGATCGAGCGGGAGTTTTTTCTTTCCCTCGCCATCGACGATGCGGCGCGGGCACCCGTCATTATTTTCTCCGCCGGCGGTGGCACCGGAATCGAAGAGCGCGCCGCTTCAACACGGCGCATTCCTTGCAATGTGAACCGCGGGCCTTTGGATTCGGCGGTGGATGAAGCGGTCAGCTCCTGCAGACTTTCGGTAGCAAACGCAAAGCAACTCGCCGAGTCGATTCGAAAATTATTTGCCGCCGCGCGCAGCGTGGAAGCTCGATCACTTGAAATTAATCCGCTCGTGCTGACCAAGAACGGCGAGTTCGTCGCCGCCGATTGCCGGATCACGATTGATGATTACGCCGTGGCGCGACATCCGGAGCTGCGCATTGAAATTGCGAGAGAATTCGATCATCCGCCAACGCCGCTGGAACGTGTTGCCTACGCCGTCGAACAAAACGATCATCGCGGCACATTTTATTTCGCGCAGCTGGCCACGGAAGCCACCAAAGGCTCCAAAGGTCTGGTTGGCTTTCACGGCGCTGGCGGCGGCGGCTCGATGATGTCCATGGACGCAATTGTTAACGCTGGATTCACCATCGCCAATTTCACCGACACCAGCGGCAATCCATCTGCATCCAAAGTATACCGCGCTGCTCGAATCATTTTGGCTCAGCCCGACCTGGTCGGATATTTCGGTTCGGGCTCCGGCGTTGCGAGCCAGGAACAATATTGGTCCGCCTACGGACTGGCTAAGGCGTTTTGGGAACTCGACCTGGATATTCCCGCGGTCATTCGTTTGGGTGGCAATACCGAAGATCGCGCCGTGGATATTCTGCAACGAATGTCCGGGCTGCTTCACGCGCGGGTGGAAGGCTATCGCAAGACCGACACACCGGCCATGATCGCCGCGCGCTTCGCGGAACTTGTCGAGGGCACGGGCGGCGCCAAATGGAAACCGCGCGCTCCGCGTGTGCCGAAGTTTGCCAAGGATTCATCGGCCACCATGCTTCCCGTAAAAGGTGGTCGCGTCTGGATCGACATCGCGAAGTGGCCGCAAATTCGCAGCGCGGTCGAGACCCACTCCAACAGATTAATCGTCGATCGGGAAGGTTCGCCCACGCCATCGCTGGCTGGCGAGGAGTTCGCGACCAAAGATTCCGAATTGCTCGCGTGCGACGTCGAATGTCGCCTCGCCGGAGTCGAAGGTTTCTATCTGGAACTTGATATTCCTGGATTAGACGAATTGATTGGGGTCAAAGTTGCCGCAGGAGACGGTTCTTGACGGATTCGCGAATTGTGACTACAGTGACTACATGATCGCGACATTGCGAGAGACGAAGGCAAAACTTTCACAGATGGTCAAGCTAGCGGCGAACGGAGAAGAAGTTCTCATTACCGTTCACGGTAAGGTGCAGGCGCGCTTGACGCAGCCGGTCCGCAAGCGGTCGCCTGGGGACAATCGTAAATGGGCGCGCGAGTTGGCCGCGCTGCGGCGAAAATACAGCACTGGCAAGCGCGCACGCACCGCGGAGGAAATTATTTCCGAAGGGCGTGAAGAACGCTTTTGATGAGATATTGGGACACGTCGGTTCTGCTAAAGCTCTTTGTAGAAGAAGACGACTCAAGGGTGTTTGCCGCGTTAATCAAAGAGGCCGGTGAAGTCATCTATACATCCGAGCTTTCGCGCTTAGAGCTGCTGCGCGCGTTGTGGGGCAAGCGGCTGGATGAAAGTATTGTGCCGGGCGCCGAAAAAACGCTCATGCACCGGTTCGAGAGTGAAGTGGAAATGAAACGCATCATTCTGGTTCCGTTTGGCGCCGATGTGCGTAGAGAGTTCGAAACCGTTCTAAGAGTTTGCTACACGCGCCGTCGGCCCATCCGCGTGCGTACGCTCGATGCGCTGCACCTGGCATCGGCCCTTGCATTAAAAGCGAAGGAGATTGTTTGCACGGACGCGCGAATGAGAAAAGCAGCCGGCGCTCTCCAAATGGACATTCATGTTCGGAAATCTCGCTGAATGCTCGCGCACAACACTATGCCGACGGGACGCGATTGCGAGGAGAAACTTGCTGCAAGTACATTCAACCCAAACTAGAACACGAGGCTGAATGGCAATCTTGATCGATGAAACGAAGCGCGTTCTTGTGCAAGGCATCACTGGTCGCGAAGGTCAGGCGCGCACGCGGCTGATGCGGGATTACGGAACGAATGTCGTCGCAGGTGTGACGCCGGGCAAAGGCGGGCAGACCGTACTGAGCGTACCGGTGTTTAACGCGCCGCAGGAAGCAATGAACGCCCTAGGTAAGATCGACATCTCCGTGCTTTTTGTGCCGGCCGCGGGCGTGAAAGACGCAGCCATTTCGGCCATAGACGCGGGCATCACACTTACCGTGCTCGTGCCTGATCGCGTACCCGTATGGGACGCCATGGAGATCGCGGCGGCGGCCAAAACGAATGGCGCGATGTTCCTCGGACCCAACACGCTCGGGGCGTTGAGTCCAGGCAAGGGCGTGGTCGGCATGATCGGTGGTCGCGCGGAAAGTGCGAGGCAGTGGTTCAAGCCCGGCATCCCAACCGGTGTTGGAGTGATCAGCCGTTCCGGCGGCATGGCTTCAAGCACGGGCTACTATCTGGGACAGTCAGGGGTGCGCATTTCGACCATAGTGCATATCGGTGGCGACGCGGTTCTCGGTATTCGTATTCCCGATGCGGCGCTCATGTTCGAAGCCGATCCGCTCACCGAAGCCATCGTGGTCTTTGGTGAAATTGGTTCGTCACAAGAAGAGGAATTAGCACAGCTGATTCGCGATCGAAAAGTCACGAAACCGGTGATTGCATACATCGGTGGTAAGGCGGCGCGCGAAGGTACGCGCTTCAGTCACGCTGGAGCGATCATCGAAGGCGGTCGAGGCACGCATGCGGGCAAAGTAACGGCGCTGCGCGAGGCTGGCGCAACCGTGGTCGATGCGTTCGGCGAACTGCCGGAGGCGGTGGTTGAAATTCTCAAGCGAATGAAAGGACAAAGCCTTATGAGTGAAACTGATAAAAAGGCCGTGTGGAATACGGCGCTCACACGTGTTGAGCCTAACCGAGTGGCAGTGCGCGGATACGACATCGCCGAACTCATGGGGCGCGTGTCGTTTGGCGCTGCGGTCCATTTAATTCTGACCGGCGAATTGCCGTCGCTAGCAGTTGCGCGATTGATCGACGCGGTCTTGGTTGCGTCGATCGATCATGGCGCGACGCCTCCAAGTGCGTTGGCCGCGCGAACCGTCGCATCCACCGGCGCGTCGCTGACCGCGTCGGTCGCCGCCGGCATCATGTCGATTAATCGTCACCACGGCGGCGCGATTGAAGATTGCGCACGGCAACTGAAAGCGATCACCGATCGCGCCGTACGCGAATCGATTTCGCTGGATGAAGCCGCCGCGCGCACGCTCGCAGCCATGAGGGAAACGGGCGAGCGCATGCCGGGGTTTGGTCACCGCTATCACACAAAAGATCCGCGCACCGCGCGCTTGTTCGAGCTGGCGCGTGAAGCCGGCGTGGAAGGGCAGAACATGAAAGCGGCGCGGGCCGTTGAACAATCTTTCGCCGATGCCAAGAAACCGCTCCCCATCAACGTGGACGGCGCGATCGGCGCCATCCTCGCCGATCTAGGCATGAATCCCGCGGCTTTCAACGGTATTTTCATGATCGCGCGCACTCCCGGTCTCGTCGCGCACGTCATCGAAGAACAAACCCGCGAAAAACCGATGCGTCGAATTGATCCAGTCAATCACGGCTACGACGGGCCCGCTCCCAGAAGCATTCCCGCATAAATAGAGTCGCCGACATAGCTCTTGCAGAATTCGGCGTACCTCAAACGTCTGCGCGAGTCGAATCTACGCAACCGACCGTTAAAAATTAGCAAGGCAGCGGCAGCAGACTTCGTTTCGATCCCGTAGGATCGAGGCAATGAAATTACTGCCCACTTCTTTTTCGAATCGCTTCAAGGCGATTGCTTGCGGCGCGTTTCTTGTCACCACTTCATCTTTCGTTGTCGCGCAATCTTCGTCAGCCGATCAACAAACAGTCAGCAACGCCGAGCTGCTGAAAGAAATGAAGGCGCTCGAAGCGAAGGTGGCCACGCTTGAAAAACGGCTGGCGCATTATGAGAACACGGAAATGCGAAATGAAACTGCTGGCACAAAATTGAACGCGAATCCACATCACGATGAATCGCCGAGCAAAAACAGCGTGGCGACAAGCAGCGAAACAGCCGCTTCGCCTAACGAACGTTCGCTTTTCGGTCTGGGTTATCGCAGCCACGCGGTTCTGAGCATCGGCGCGTATGGCGAATTGAAATTCGGCGGACAAGACGCGCCCGGCGGATGGAAGAATGGTTTCGACGCGGCGCGCATCGTTCTGCTTCCCACGTTTCAGGTTACGGACTCGATCACATTCAACGCGGAGTTGGAATTCGAGCACGGCGGCATCGCCGAAGACGACGATGACAAACTGACCGGCGGGATCGATGTCGAGCAGGCGTTCGTCGATTTCAAATTTAACGATTATTTCAACTGGCGCGCGCCCGGTGTGGATGTGGTGCCGTTCGGCTTCATCAATCTTTTCCACGAGCCGACTCAGTTCTACAGCGTGAACCGGCCGGAGCTTTACCTCGGGCTGATTCCATCCACCTGGTTTGAAGGCAGCACCAGCATCTACGGCAAGATCGTCAACAACCTGAACTACCAATTCCAAATCAACACCGGACTCGAAGATGTCGGTTCCAAGGAAGGTGTGCCGGCTGACCGCTCGCCGTACGAAGGTGGAATCACCGGGACCGAAGCGCTCGGTCTCGCGCGCACGCCCATCGGCGATTTTCATCAAACCAAGAACGCGCCCGGCTTCGCGCTGCGTCTCAGTTACACGCCGCCGATCGTCCCCGGATTAACTGGAAGCTCAAGCGTTTTCTTTACGCCGAACATAACGCCACGCGGCGCGTTTGCCGATGACGGACATTCGTTAGGCCAGAACAGCGTGACGATGCTCGACACCGAGCTGCGTTATCGCGTGCCGCGCACCGGTTTGGAATTTCGCGGCGAAGTCGCGGACGTGATCATCGGCACGCCGAGCAATCTGCGCGCGAATAACGATGGCGATCCGGAGAACAACGTTGGCAAACATCTTTGGGGTTTCTCGCTTGAAGCAGCCTATCACCTCGAGCTTAGCAATCGCGTGCGCAATGGCTGGGAGCTGGTGCCATTCTATCGCTACACTTACGAAAATTTGCAGACGGGCGGATCCGCCGGAATCGACGACAACCTGCCGACCGGTCAGGGTCGCCGGCAATTTCACACCTTCGGGCTCGCCCTTTTCCCGACGCCACAAATCGTTTTGAAACTCGATTATCAACTCGCGCTGGACGATGCGCCGGACTCGCCGCGTGCAGATCACTTGCTCGGCGCGGTCGGATTCTTTTTCTAAGCTCGCGTTCGGATACTTCGCCAATGACTCAACTTCCACGCTGGATTCTGCCCGCCGCGATTAGTGTCACCGTGCCGTTGCCTTCGTACGCGGTGCAATACCTGACTGTTCCAGCGGCGCAAAAATTGTGCTTTCCGGAGAGCGATCAGTTCGTCGCCGCACACGTGGTGTTCACACCCGCGCAAATCAAAGCGATCGAAGCTGCCAGTGAACAAAAGCAAGTCCTCCGCGGCCAGGAAATTTGGCGGGCGATGAAAGGCGGAAAGCTGCAAGGTTTTTTCATTGTCGATTATGTGATCGGCAAACATCTCGTCATCGATTACGCGGTCGCGCTCGCGCCGGAAGGAGTCGTTAGGCAAATAGAGATTCTCAACTACCGCGAAAGTTACGGCGGCGAAATTCGCAATCCCGATTGGCGCAAACAATTTGTCGGAAAAACGCCGCGCTCGCGCTTCGCCTTGAACAACGGCATTGCGAACATCAGCGGCGCAACGCTTTCGAGCCGCCATGTGACCGACGGTGTGCGGCGGATCCTTGCGACCTATGAAGTCTGCCTTAAGTGAAGTGCGGCGGGCGCGCCCGCTCCTCGGCACCTTCGTCGAAATCACTGCGCAAGGCAGTGACGAAAGGAAGTTGCATCGCGCGATCGACAAGGCGTTTGCCGCGGTTTGCCAGGTGCACCGCTTGATGAGTTTTCATGATCCAAAGAGCGACGTTTCACACATGAATCGCGATGCCTTTCCAAGAAGTGTAATCGTGCATCCGTGGACTTGGCAGGTCTTGAAGGCCGCCCTCGCATTCTCCCGCGAAAGCGATGGCGCGTTTGATATTACGGTCGCGCGACTGCTCGCGAGGTGGAATTATCTTCCTCGTTTCGATTATCACTTTAACACGAGGTCAATCTGGCGAGACATCTTTCTCCGCAAAAACTGCCGGGTCTTTTTCCGCCGGCGAGTGATTGTTGATCTTGGCGGAATCGCCAAAGGTTTCGCCGTTGACCGCGCGGTCGAAGCATTGATCGCGGTCGGGGTTCGCAGTGGCATCGTGAATGCCGGTGGAGACTTACGCGTCTTCGGGCCTGAGCCGCGTGTCGTGCACGTTCGTCATGCGCGCGAACCAGCACGAATCGGTCGGATCGTTCTCTTGCGCGAAACTTCGCTCGCCACGTCCGCTCTTTATTATACCAGGCGCGATCTCGACCAGAAAAGTCCGCTTGTCGATGGCCGCACGCATCGCCCCGCGTTGGATGATGTGAGCGTGAGCGTTTACGCGCCCGATTGCATAACAGCGGATGCGTTAACCAAAGTTGTGTTCGCGATGCGCGATGACGCTCGCCTGATTCTCGATCGGTATGGGGCTGGTTCATTTCTATTAAGCAGCAATTTTCCTTTTTGTGAGCTCAGCAACTGAACCAGAACGCAACGGCATCAGCCTTAGCCGCCGTCACGAGTGGTTGGTCTACGTCATCCTCGCGCTGGTTTTCATCAGCGGGGCGGCGTGGGCGTGGTTACATCACTTCGCGCGCCGCGCAGGTGAATTCGGCGAAAGCCCGCATCCCGCCGAATTGTGGATGCAGAGAGCGCACGGCGCTTCCGCCATGCTCGCGCTTATTTTGCTTGGAAGTTTGTTCGTCTATCACATTCCTCGTGCCTGGCGGGCACGACGCAACCGTCGCACGGGGACTTTGCTCTTTGCCCTCTTCGCATTTCTCATCGGCACAGGCTACGCGCTTTACTATTCAGGGAACGAACGTCTGCGCGCCTGGATGAGTTGGAGTCATCTCTGGGTCGGAATTGCTCTGCCCCTCTTCATCGCGCTGCATGTATGGCGCGGAAAAAGGACACCCTCTTCTCCTGAGCCTGCCGATGAGTCAGTTCCGAGAATCACGGTGAAGGGCGGTTTTCGTTAGGCTTGTTTCCAACGACCAGCGCCACAAACCAATCTCTGAACTTCGCGCTTTTCTCCAGCACATCGATTGTCCTGGTCAAGAAACCAAATTAGGACACTACTTAAATTAGAATCGATATGACCACCATGACAACAGCCCAACGAACCAACTACGGCGTCAACGAAATCGCCGAGCTTTTTCCCAGCTTGATGAAGATCAAGGACCCGTCCCTGCGCGAAAAAGTGGCGGCCGTTTGGAACGAAGCCATCACCACGGGCTGCGGCGGAAAGGGTTGGACCTTCCACGAACTTCGTGCGGTCAAGTTCACGCTGCTGGCCGGCGATATCGACATGACTTTCGTCGAGCATCTCAATTCATGCGCGCTGCAATGCATCGCCATTGCGGATGTCCTTGAGAGTTCGTTCCGCTGCGGCATTCCAATTCAGCGCGATTATCTCATCGCCGGCGCGCTTCTGGCCGACGTGGGCAAGCCACTTGAGTACGATAAGGACGCGTCAGGCAAGGTGATTCAGGGCACGTTTGGCCAACAAGTGCGGCATCCGTTCAGTGGCGTCGCGCTAGGCTATAAGCACGGTATTCCCGGCGAAGTCCTGCATATTATCGCCACACATAGCCATGAAGGTGATAAAGTGGGGCGCTCGATCGAGTCGATCATTTTCCATCACGCCGATTTCGTGGACTTCGATATCGCCAAGTTTCTGGGCAAACGCGCTGCGAAGAAGTAACGCGCTGGAATTAAAGAACTCGCGAAACACGCGAATCACGCTATAGAAATCATAGAGGAGCAGAAGAGAATAAAAATTCGCGTCAATTCGCGTATTTCGCGGGCAAAGCTCTTTCGTTCTGCGGCAAACGGGACAGAACTTCCGCAAAGCAATCTGCTTTCCACAAGGAAATTGATATGGAAGTCAGGCGCTTTATTTTAGAGGCAAATTGATATGGGCCTCACACTCGTTGAGAAGATTGCCGCACGCCACGCCGATGGACTTGCTTCTGGCGTGGTAGTGCGATCCGGCGATTTTGTCTCTATTCGTCCACGCCATGTGATGACGCACGACAACACCGGGGCCGTGATCCCAAAGTTCAAGCAAATCGGCGCGACGTCGATCGCGGATCCTGCGCAACCTGTCTTCGCCATCGATCACGATATTCAAAACGTTACGCCGAAAAATCTCGAGAAGTACGCCAGGATCGAAGCGTTCGCCCGCGAACACGACATCGACTATTACCCGCCCGGCACCGGCATTTCACATCAAGTGATGGTGGAACAGGGCTACGTTGTTCCCGGCGCTTTGGTGGTAGCCAGCGATTCGCACTCCAATTTGTACGGCGCAATGGCCGCACTGGGCACGCCTGTGGTGCGAACTGACGCCGCGAGTATCTGGGCCACCGGAGTGACATGGTGGCAGGTTCCCAAACTGGCCAAGGTGGTGCTAAAGGGGAACCTATCGCCCGGAGTTACCGGCAAGGATGTCATCATCGCTTTGTGCGGACTTTTCAACAAAGACGAAGTGCTCAATCACGCCGTTGAATTCGTCGGGGACGGCGTGGCGAATCTTCCCATGTCCGCTCGCATGACCATCGCCAACATGACCACCGAGTGGGGCGCGCTGGCGGGCGTGTTTCCCTTCGACGAGGTGACGGTGAATTATTTGCGCTCGCGTGTGGCTGAGTTCACGAGCAAAAAACGTCCAGGAACGCGCGGCCCCAAGAGTCGTTCCGGTTACACCAACGTCGATATCGACTCGTGGCGGAAAAATCGAAGCGAGCTCAGCGCTGACGCGGACGCGAACTACGCCATCGAACTTGAACTCGATCTTGCCACCGTGGTTCCGCATGTGTCCGGACCCAACGAAGTGAAGACCATGGTGTCGCTGCCCGAAATGCAGCGGAAACATGTGCCCATTCAGAAGGCCTATTTGTTGTCGTGCGTTAACGCGCGCTTCGAGGATTTGCGTGACGCCGCGGAAGTGGTGCGCGCCAAGGGCGGACACGTCGCCGACGGTGTGGAATTTTATCTCGCCCCGGCGAGCGCCGAAGTGCAAGCCAAATCCGAGTCCACTGGCGATTGGCAAACTCTCGTGAATGCGGGTGCCATTCCGCTGCCGCCCGGTTGCGGAGCCTGCATTGGCCTGGGTCGCGGTCTAGTGCAAAAAGGCGAGACCGCGATCAGCGCCACCAATCGTAATTTCAAAGGTCGCATGGGCGATCGCGACGCATACGTATATTTGGGTTCGCCCGCTGTCGTGGCGGCCAGCGCGTTGGCTGGATTTATTTGTGCGCCAAAAAATTTTGCAGAGCGCGCCGCGGGCACTGCCGTCCGGCGCGCCCAAAGCAAACCGAAACCGCCCGCGTCTGTGGAAATCATGGCCGGCTTTCCACCCAGCGTGCGCGGTCGCGTTCTCTTCATTGACAAGGATAATTTGAACACAGACGGCATTTACGGCAGCAAACACACTTATCGCGACGATATGACGCCAGAGCAGATGGCGGCGGTGACATTTGAAAATTACGATCCGAACTTCAACACGCTCTATCGCCGTGGCGACATTGTGGTGGGTGGCCTCAACTTTGGAAGCGGCTCCAGTCGCGAGCAGGCAGCCACGGCGCTGAAGTTTAAAGGTATAACGTGCGTCATCGCCGCCAGCTTTTCCGAAACCTACAAACGCAACGCGTTCAACAACGGCTTCGTGGTGTTTGAGTGCCCCGAGTTGGTAACGCACTTGCGCGCCACCTTGAAGGACCGTGCCCCCACGACAGTGGGCCCAGAGATCACGATTGATTACGGCAAATCAACGCTAACCATGGACGGAAAATCATTCGCCTTTCCACCGCTAAGTCCCGCAGCCCAGGAATTGATCGTTGCCGGCGGCGCCGAGAATCTGGTCGCCGCCCGGCTTGGTGCGAAATCGCAAAAGAACTAGGAGGAAAAACAAATCTGGCGACGGGGCGGCTCGGGCGGCGGTGAAAGCAGTGGGAGAGTTTTTCGTAGATATCGCGCAGGGCAGTGTCGTCCTCCAGCAGCGTTTTATCGATTTCTGTGAGGCGCTTCAGAATCGCGGCGTTCGTGGCAATCTTTTCGCGTAATTCAATAAAGGCGCGGATGACATAGATGCTCATCGCGATCGCCCGATCGGTCCGCAGCACATTTGCGACTTGGAGCGCGCCATGCTCGGTGAAAGCCCACGGCCGGTGAGTCTTACGCCGGCGCTTTCGCGATGTGGTCGCAGTTTGCGACCTCTTTGATCCAGCGCCTTTGCGGCTGTCCTCCTCTAAGGTCGCGATTTGCGACTTTAAAGATTCATATTCTTGGGAGCTGAGTTAGAACGCAAAATCTGCGGGGAAGCGTCTGCGATTGCGACGCAATTGTTCATTGAGCCGTTTCGTCGTTACGCCATAAACCGCAGCGAGATCACTGTCGAGCACGACCTTCTGTTCACGAACGGTAAGAATTCTAATGTCCGGGGCTTTGTCTTTCATTCTCCTAATAGGAAGACCTTATCGTTTCTAATCGGAGAAATGTTTTACAGAAGGCAGCGGAGAAAACGAAGATTGTAATTTGGGGTTGGACACAGAATCTTCGTTTTCTTCGTTTACTTCTGTGAGTTTGGCGTTCTTTAGCGCGTTCGGCGGAGACATCTAATCACCGAGCTAAAAGCCCGGCGGCCACACAGACTGGAAGTCTATGTTCCGATTAGTTGCGGGGCGCGGCGCCCGCCGATAAAATCGGCCTTCTATGGCTAAATACAAAATTGCGTGGATGCCCGGGGACGGCGTTGGCAACGATGTGATGCAGGCGGCACGCCTCGTGTTGGATCGTCTGCAACTCGACGCGGAGTACGTGCCTTGCGACATTGGCTGGGAGTTTTGGTGCAAGAAAGGCAACGCGCTTCCCGATCGCACCGTGGAGGCTTTGAAAGAAACCACCTGCGGTCTTTTCGGAGCCATCACGAGCAAGCCGCAAAGTGAAGCGAAGGAAGAGTTGGCTCCAGAACTTAAGGGCAAAGGGCTGGTCTACTTCTCGCCCATCGTCAAGCTGCGCCAGTTGTTCAACCTGCACACCAATATGCGGCCGTGTAAAAGCTATCCGGGTAACCCATTAAATTACCGCGGAAATAGGATCACCAATCCCAGCGGAGAAGATGTCCCTATCGATCAAGTTGTCTTCCGCGAAAATACCGAAGGCATGTATGGCGGCATCGAATTCTTCCCCCTGCCCGAGCCGGTCTACACCGCTCTGTGCGCCAATCCAAAAATGAAAAAATGGAAGGACAAAGCGGGACTCGAAAATATCGCCCTCTCCACCCGGATCATGAGCAAACAAGGTTGCACCAACATTTGCAAACAAGCCTTCGAGTTCGCCAAGAAAACCGGACGCAAACGCGTCACACTAATCGAGAAACCGAATGTGCTGCGCGAAACCGGCGGCTTGATGATGCGTTGCTTCCGCGACGTGGCCAAAAATTACCCTGACATCCGCGCAGACGACGCCAACATCGACGCCATCTGCATGTGGATGTTCAAGAATCCGCAGGACTACTCCGTGCTCGTGGCAGAAAATATGTTCGGCGACATCGTGAGCGATTTGTGCGCCGGCCTCGTCGGCGGACTTGGATTCGCGCCTAGCGCCAATCTCGGCGACAACTACGCCGTCTTCGAACCGACACACGGATCGGCGCCGAAGTACGCCGGTCAATACAAGGTCAATCCCATCGCCATGCTCCTGACCACGAAGCTGATGCTCGACTGGTTGAAGGAAACCGACATGGCTACACGTTTGGAAACTGCGATTGCCCGCGTCATCGCGGAAGGCAAGGTGCGCACCTATGACATGGGTGGCAAAGCTTCCACCCTCGACGTAGCCAAAGCCATCGCCGAGCACGCCGGGTAGCGCACGCGTCTCGCGTGTTGGTTTCGGCGTCGCGCCGAAACAAGCTTTCCTGCCCTCGCCCGAGGCAATTCAAACCGCGGCATTACTTGGTCCGACTCGCTCGGTTCCGTTCGAGGCGACAGCCCGCGAAACACGCGAATTGACGCAAATTTTCTCTGAATGAATCTGCTGACCGACCATTTCTTTAGCGTGATTCGCGCGATTAGCGTGCAAGATCTTAAATTCAGACCGGGACGATTGCACCAGGCGGTGGACGACAACGGTGATTCAACGCACGCAAGATCTTCGCCGCCGCTATTCCCTCTCGCGCTTCTGGCGAGCATTCTTGTAATATTGCAGCGTGAAGTTCACGCGGTATTTCCTCGCCATGCGGCGTCGGGCCGACCGGGCTGAGATTCGGGAAGAATGGATTCAACGGGCCATTGATCAGCCGATTAAAGAGACTCTTCAAGCAGATGGCGAATGCGCCTTTGGACGCGCGTGGCTGAAATGGACGGGCGATATTTGCGGGTTATAATGCTTCCAGATCGGGAGACGGTTCACAACGCCTTCTTTGATCGTTCGTTTAAGCCATGAAAATCCAGTATTTCCAGGACACAGATACACTCTACATCGAGTTTAAGGCTTCGAAGGTGGCGGAGACCCGCGATCTCGACGAAAACACACTTCTTGATTTGGATGATAAAGGGAATATCCGCGGCATCACCGTCGAGCACGCCAGCGATCGCGCCGATATCCCACGCTTCTCATACGAGCAGGTCGCAATCTAAGGAAGCGACCGCAAAGTTGATGCTCGACTGGCTCAAGGAAACCGAAATGGCCACGCACCTGGAAAGCGCTTTCGCTGCAAGCGCCAATCCGGATCGGATCGTCATCGCGTCTGGCAAAGTGCGCACCTCCGACATGGGCGGCAAAGATTCCACCCTCGACGTCGCCAAAGTCGCCGATTACGCCAGTTCGTAATCAGAAGATCGACATCCTCCTTTTTCGCAGCACAGCTCGACCGCTTTCTCGCGCCGTAACGCTGCGACGGCGGGCCAAAACGGAGCTGCCGGGGACCCCGACAGTCGCCCGAATCGGGCAGGACTTACGTCGAATAAATATTCCAACAAAAATATTGTTGACTTACTGTTGCCAGTCGTGTAATACCACACATCATGAATCTAACACCAAAAACCGACACTGTGATGTTCACTGTGAAAGGGCAGGTCGTGATTCCCCGATGGCTTCGCAAAGATTTCGAAATCAACGAGGGAACGCGTGCCGTCGTATACAAACACAATGACCACATCGTGCTGAAACCGCTGACGGCTCAGCATTATCGCCGTCTGCGAGGATCGCTCAAAGGCACAAAAGCGATGGATGTATTCATGTCCGAACGGAAGCGCGAACGGGAACTTTGATATGACGATGGTTTTGGATGCTCACGCGCTGATGGTCTTGTTTAACGACGAGCCGGGTGCAGAAGAGGTCGAAAAGATTCTTATCAAAGCCGAGAGCGGAAGCCCGAAGCTCTTGATGAGCGTCGTCAATTGGGGAGAGATTTATTATTCGATCCTGCGCGGCGTGTCGCAGGAGATAGCTGAGGCCAAAGCTCATGAAATCGCCGGTATGCAAATTGAGCTTGTGCCGGTGGACGCGCGTGATTTGGAGCTCGTGCGTCAAGCTGCGGTTTTCAAGGCCACGAAGAAAATGTCGTACGCGGACTGTTTTGCAGCTGCCTTGGCTAAGACAAGCAACGCCGAGCTAGTCACTGGGGATTCCGAGTTCAAGGTCGTCGAGACCGAATTGAAGAAGATCAGATGGCTAAAATAACCTTTTGGCTAACGCAGCATGAATGCAACTGAAGCCAAGACTGATCTAAGACCTAAGGTCGCCAACGGAAGCGAAGAAATTCGCGAACTGAGAAAACTTTCGACCGAGAAGCTCATTATTTGGATCGTCGGACGGGCACGTGAGCTCGGCATCAAATTAACCCTCGAAGAGCTAGTTCTTGAGTGTTGGCTTATCAATCCAGAAAAGCACTCGCTGCGAGGCTATCCGCAATTTCCTGATTCTCGAACTGTCCTCAAACGCGCTGGCGAAATGAGGGGAAAGAAAGGTCTGCTAACAGGATCGGAAATCTCGGGCTACATGCTCACAGAACTCTCCCGTCGACAATACGCTGAAGACGCCCATCGGCTTTGCGTCGGCGTGTGGCGTTCTTTTCATTAGATCGTCTTCCACGTATCGGCGGAATCTTCGCGGAAAAAAATCCGCTACTTCACGTTTGCGATCTTTACGATACTGCCCTTGGCCTGCGGGTCCTTGGGATCTTTTACCACGGTCACGTACAATTCCTTTTCGCCTTCGCTGAAGGCGACGTTGGTCGTGCCATCACCCGCGGCGATCTCAAATACATGTAGAAGCTTGCCCTCAGGAGATAGCTTCAAAATCTTACCACCGAACCATTGGGCAACATAAATGTTACCCTTGCTGTCGATCTTCATGCTATCAGGTCCAAGCCACCAGGATTCGGCCTTGTTTTTTGTGAGAAGGTTTAGCAGAGCGAAATTCGATCTGTTACTCAACGAGCCGTCGTCATTGATCTTGAATCTCAACATGCAGTTCCCGACCGTTTCGCTGACGTAAAGCGTCTTTTGATCTGGAGAGACGCCGATTCCGTTGGCGTAATTGAGATCGTCCGCTACCTCGACCCATTGCTGACTGCCAGGCGCAAGGTAGAGAATTTTTCCTGCGACAGAGGTTGGCAGGTCCTTGTACGGGCCAAAGACCGTGGCATAAGCACCGCCGTTGGCGGTCACCACAATATCATTTATGCCGCCGTCGAATGGCTTGCCGTTTTTGTCCGCATCCCAACGGCGCAGCTGCTTGCCGGTCATGTCGAGTTCAAGGATGGCGCCATGCTCCTCGGTGCACGCGAGCAGGAATGTCTTCTGTTTCGTAAGCGCCAACCCGTTATGGCCGCAACCCGGGGTGTGATTCAACACGGTGGCCGTTTTGCCATCCCATTTCGACAGCGTGTTGGAGACCCAGCCAACATAGTAGAGGTTGCCGTCAACGAACAATGGACCCTCGGGTCCAAGGATATTGCTGACGATAGAGATTTCGCCGGCACACGCTGCCGTAGCAGTTAACATTGCGCCAACGGCGAAGCAGATGGTTTTACTTGTCCTCATTTTGATTCCTTTCCGGTTAGCAGCGGCTCGACGCAACATCTTCCTGAGAGAGTTTTACGCCAGCTGAGGAAGGCGGCCCACGAAACACACGAATTGACGCGAAATTTTCTTGAGCCTTGATTTCTTTTTAGCGTGATTCGTGAGCAAATCTATTGATCTACTCCGTGCTTGAGCTGACGTTCGTACTCGGCGCTGTCGAAATGGCCTTTCGATTCTTCGATGAGCCCATCGTTATCGAGTTGCCAAAGTTCGTAGCCGCTGATTCGAACGAATTTCCCGGTGCCGCCAGGCCCGGTGTTGGTTCCAGTTAGTGTCCAATGGAACGCGGTGACGTTTGGCCGGGGCTCCAGTTTGTCGAAGGTCACGATCATGTCCGGAAATGTTGTCATGGACGCTTGGGCTTCCTTGGCAGTCGCCGCGCGTCCAACCGCGACTGGCCCGTTATGAATGCTAATTGAACCGTTCTCCGCGAGAAACGCCTCAGGGTTTCGGCACGAAGGGCCAGAAGATCGGGATGAGGATGCTCGCTGCGATCCAGAGAAGGATATTGAGGGGCGCGCCGATCTTCGGGAAATCGGAGAAGCGATACCCGCCCGCGCCAAAAACGTAGGTGTTGGTTTGGTGTCCGATCGGGGTCGCGAAACTGGCTGCGCAACCGAACATGACCGCGACGGCGAACGGCCGCGCGTCGACTCCCATTGTGGCGGCGATTTCGAATGCGATCGGGGTTAAAAGGACCGCGACAGCGTTGTTGCTGATCAACTCAGTGAGCAGCGTCGCCACGAGATACGTGACCGAGAGAGTGACCGCCGGTCCGAAGTGACCGACAGCGCCGGTCAACCCACTGGCGATGAGGTGGGCGGCACCGGTCGTTTCCATCGCGGTGCCGAGCGCGAGCATGCCGAGAATCATGTAGAGGATTCTCCATTGGACCGCTCCGCGCGCCTCCTCGATGTCGAGGCAGCGGGTGACAACAACGAAGATGGCGGCGATCAACGCCAGCGCAGCGAGCGGCAGGACGTGAAACGCACCGAGCACGATGACGCTGCCTATGGCCGTGATCGCCAACGGCGCTTTGTGCCGGCGAAAAGCGCGTTGTGTCGGCTCGGTGAGACTGAGGAAGTCGCGCTCCTGCATGAGGCGATGGATTCCCTCGGCCGGTCCTTGCACGAGAAGGGTGTCGCCAAAGTCCAACTCCACATCTTCGAAATGTTCGCGCACGTTTTCCCCCTGACGATGGACGGCAAGGATATGAACGCCGTATTGCTTACGAAAATTGAGGTCACGGAGCGTCTTGCCGAGAAAGGTGGAGCGGTTCCCGAGGATTCCTTCCATCAGGATGGCTTCGCGCTCGCCGGTGGTCGCAACGCCGAGCTCGGCTTCTGATTGGAAAAGCACCCCGGGCATTTCCTTGATTCCCTTGACCCCGGCGACGGGCGTTTCGAGTAGCAGTTGGTCGCCGGCGATAAAGCGCAGCCGATCGAGCGGCGTCTCGATCCTCTCACCGTCGCGCACCACGTCGATGATCCGCGCCTCGCGCAGCCGGGCGAGCGGCGTCTCGGCGATTGTTTTCCCAAGGAGCGGTGAAGCGTTGCTGATCACCGCCTGAGTGAGAAACAGCCTCGGCATTCCGCCGCCGATAAGAGCCGCGAGACTCTCACGATAAGGCAGGAGTTTGCGAGCAAAGATGAGTAGATAAGCGACCCCGACAGCCGCGTAGATAAGTCCGAGCGGCGTCATTTCAAACATCCCAAACGGCACGAGACCGCTACGGTGGGCGATTCCGTTCACGAGCAGATTGGTGGATGTGCCGATGAGAGTGCAAGTGCCGCCGAGGATCGAGAAATAGGAAAGTGGGATGAGAAGGCGCGAAGCTTTCAGGTCGGTGTTACGCGCGAGGGTCAGGACCACGGGCACGAAGACCACGACTACTGGCATGTGGTTAACCATGGCCGAGAGCGGCAAGGTCAGAAGCGCCAGAGCGAGTAGGGACCGCCATTCGTTCCTACCCGCCAGCCGCATAAACACGCGCGCGAGCGAGTCGATCGCGCCGGTGCGCTCGAGTCCCGCGCTCAAGACGAACATGCAACCGATCACGACCGGCGCGCTGTTGCTGAAGACGGCGAGCGTTTCATCCGCGCTCAGGATACCCGTGACGAGCAGCACTCCCATCGCGCTCAGTGCCACCAGATCAGGCGACGCCCACTCGCGGAGGAAAGCAGTGAAGACCGTCGCCACCAGCGCGAAGACGATGATGAGATGAAGAGTGTGCACGCTCATGGCTCAGTCGCAGATTTCACGCCGCGCGCTGTTTTCGCCGACAACGCCGCCGATCACAATCGCGAAATTGGCCGGACCGCGCGCAGCTACTCGGGGCGCTGGCCAATGCTGAAGGCGCCCATCGGCTTCGCATCGGGATGCGGTTCCCTCGTCATAAGATCATTTTCGATCCGGCGCGCACACGAGGTTCAATCACACCCCGGGTTTAAAGGTTGCCATCAACGTACAATGGCCCCTCGGGTCCAAGAACGTTGCTGACGATGAGCGTTTCGCCGGCACACGCTGCCGTAGCAGTCATCATTGCGCCAACGGCGAAGCAGATAATCTTACTTACCCGCATTTTGATTCCTTTTCGTCAGAAGTGAATGTCAGTTCCATCGAAGAGATTGTCGATCCTCAACGTTCCCTCAACGAGCTTTTGCACGAGCGTTCTGCCGAATCTGATGCGCGACGTAGAACAACGAGATCACAACCGCAAGAGCGCCGATAATTTGTCCGAGATTCTCCAGGTCGTTAAGATTCATCTGTCGCAATTAGTTGTAGGGCAAGCGCTCCGCTTGCCCCACCAAAAACCGGCAACCGATGCGGTCGCCCTACAATTTCAACTGGCGCTCGTACTCGGCGGCGTCGAAATGGCCTAACGAATCTCCTATTAATCCATCGTTGCCGATCTGCCAGAGTTCGTAGCCGCTGATGCGAACGCGTTTTCCCGTGCCGCCCGGGCCCGAGTTCGTCCCGGTTAGTGTCCAATGGAACTTTGCTCCGTCCGAGTCACGCGATAGATCGTCCATCGTCACGATCATGTCTGGAAGATCGTGCATGAAACCGCGTGCGATCTCGGCGATCGCCGCGCGACCGACCGCGGGCGGTCCGGCATTCACACTCAGTGAACCGTTCTCCCCGAAAAATGCTGCAACACGTTCCGGATTGTGACTGCACCACGCCTGTGCGTAGCGCTTAGCAAATTCTGTTAACTTGTCACTCGTCACACGTCACTCGCCACTCTTTCTTATTACCGTTCTGATGTGATCAATGGAATTCTGAAATGCGTCGAGTGACGCGTTGATTTGTTGCGCATCAAGATCGACAAAGCGCAAAGCGTCTTGCGGAAAACGAACTTTGCCGCTCCGGGCGAATTCGATCAGCGTCGGAAGTTCAGCCGAGAGATGATCGGACACACCGATGATCTCGCCTTCTTTGTTGATCAAGTCCGTGTACGGAAAGATCGGCATCGGCTCCGCGGTTAATCCGACAAGCGCTGCACGACCTAGGGCGCCCAAACATTGGACTGCTTGTCGCATCGTCTTCGACGATCCGATCAACTCCAGCGAAACATCCACACCTTTTCCATTCGTCGCGTCTGTGATTTGTTCGACCGGATTTCCCTTCTTTGCGTCGATTGCGACAGCTCCAAGCTCTTCGAGTAAAGCAAGTTTGGCCGGATTGATCTCAACCACGTAGATCTGGTCGCAGTCAAACGCTCGCGCCAACTGCAACGCCGAAAATCCCAATCCACCGAAGCCAAAAATTGCAATCGACTCACCCGGCTTGAATCGCGCTTTGTTCAGGGCATGAAGCGCCGTCGCCGATGAACACATCATGATCGCGCCGGTCTCGATGGGAATCTGATCTGGAAGCACAAATGCATTTCTACCCGGAACCTTGATGAACTCGGCATATCCGCCGTCGCGATGTTTGCCGATCATTTCTCCAGTACGACAAAACTGTTCCAAGCCGCGAACGCAGAACTCACAAGTTCCGCAGTGTACCAGATAATGTACGCAAACACGATCGCCGGGCCTGACATGCTTGATATCGGCGCCGACTTTTTCGATCCGACCTGCGATTTCGTGCCCAAGCGTTACCGGCAAACGGTCAATCCGGGAAATCCCGGCGCGATAATGTTCGTCGGAATGACAAATCCCGCACGCCGCAACCCGAATCAAAACGTCGGACGCACCGATTTCCGGAAGGCCAACCTCCGCTTCCTCCAGCGGTTTTCCGACCTGAACGAGTCGCACTGCTCGCATGCATTCACCGAATGAGCGCGTCCAGCTTTCTCACATCAAGACCGGCCTCGCGATAGTACTTCCGCGTCAGCTCGAGAAGAGTGAATCCATCCTCGTAGGCAGCAAAGTCACCATTCACCGCCTTGTCCAGATAGATGAGGCCGCCTCCAACGACGAACAATGTCATCATAGGCTCTGGTGAGTCCTCGGTGATCACCAGCGTGTGAGCCTCGCCAGCGGGTTCGTAGATGTATGTTCCGGGCTTTGCAATCCAGTCATGCTCCAGGTATCGCCAGTAACCACGCATCGTATAGCCCTGCACGGTGCCAACGTGATAGTGGGTTCCCACCATAGAGCCGGGGAGACCTTTCAGAACGACGCTGAATCCTCCGGTCGTGACGTTGAAGGAGCAGGGCTGGAACCAGACACCATTCGCGTAAGGCACCCAGAGACGCTCATCTTCCAGGTTGATGTTAGTAATGAAGTGTTCGCGCCTCCTTCGATTCGGATCGAGGCCGTCGGTGAAACTGTTGAAGGCAGTGATCGGCATATGTCCTCCTTTTTGGGAGTCAATAATTGGGGCGTCAAGCTCCGTCTGCAACGATTGCCCGTACTACGAGAGAACTCTTCGGGCATAATGTTGAACGTTCTCAGAGTTAGCACCGATTGGTCAGGCAGCCCCTCGTCTCTGGTTTTGCGTGCACGCTGGAATCGAATATCGGATGCGCTTCCCGCAATTTCCTTAAGGGTATTTTCTCCAACTGCTTCGAGACTTCATCGACAAACTCCTTGCTAAGCATGATCGAGTGGCGGGCCAAGATCCACACTGCTGGCGCGGGCAGTGCGGCTTAAGCCTTGGAGCTAGGTCTTCGGGCTGTAATTGTCGATCAAAGCTTGGAAGCGCGGGTCTTGGCGCAACGGGTCCCATGCCGGATCAAGCTTGAGCATCGGGACGGTTAGGTTGCTAGGGACCGCGAACAAATGATCGAGCAGGCGAAATGCTTCGTCGAATTCGCCCGTCCAGGCATAAATCTGGGCGAGGTTAGCCGTTGCCTGCGGTCCATCCAAGGCGTCTTGGGATTCAGGTAATAACTCAACAGCGCGCTTGCCCTCGGCAATGGCTTCTTCCTTTTGACCCAACCCCGCAAGGATGAGGCCGTGCTGGCCGTGTCGGGCTGAGTCTTCGGGAGCTTCGCGGAGCAATTTTTCCGAGATCAAGCGCGCCTGCTCGAACTCTGCCTGCGCTTTGGTCTTATCGCCTTGGAGCAGGTGAATCATACCTTCCAGGAAAGCCTTAGGGGACGGGGCAGTAGTGCTAGTAAACATCGTTTCACCGCGAAATCGTTCCAGAACTTGAAGAGCCTCTGGAAACTTCCGCTCGAGCATTAGGATCCAGGCCCGGGCCCAGGTCATCAGCCCATTCGGATCGGCCTCGGGCGCGGTTGAAGAAAATACTTTTTCGGCCGCGCCAAGATCGCCCTTCCATGGCACGGCCATGAATCCTTTCAATGCACGCGGCTGAAACGATTGCGGCGATGCCGCGATGGCGCGATCAAGAAACTTGTCGGCAGTTTCGAACTTCCGCTGGGCAATATAACTAAAACAAAGATTAATCAGGACGTTTATGTTTTTCGGATCGAGTTCGGCGGCTTTTTCCAAATTCGCATTTGATTCCGCCCACTTGCCCTGACGCCGCTGAATGGAGCCGATGGCCAGATAGGCCTGGGACTCGTTCGGCAGGCCGCGTCTGGCGATGTCGAATTCGGCTAGAGCGCGCTCGTAGTCGCGGTCGCCATAATAGTAGCTGAAACCGAGCGCGAGGTGGGCTTCGGGAAGGTCCGCTTGCAATCGCAGAGCCTCCTCGGCGTTGAGACGCGCTTTCTCCCGCCGGCTCGGGACTGGGTCGAAGCTATGGTACACCCAGCTTTCCACCATGGAGAGACCGGCAAAAGCTGCGGCAAAGTTTGGATCGAGCTTGATCGCCTGTTCGAAAAGCGGCTCAGCCTTCAAAGATGTGTCGTGAAACATCTCCGCTCGATTGGCGTAATCGTGTGCCTGAACGAAGAGCAGATAGGCGTCCGAATTTTGGGTCGGCCGGTGGTCGAGACGCGCTTTTTCATTTGGCGAAAGCTTTGCTTGGAGAGCAGAGGCAATTTTTTGCGCGAGATCGGTCTGGATGGCAAAGACGTCGGTCAAATCGCGGTCGTAATCCTCCGCCCAAACGTGCTCGTCGTTGCTGGCATCGATCAACTGGACGTTGACCCGCACCCGGTTGCCGACCCGGCGAACGCTGCCTTCCAAGAGTGTGGCCACGCCGAGCGCTTTGCCAATTTCGCGGGCGTTGCGCGTGCCCTCGCCTCGATATGACATGACTGACATCCGCGAAATGACTTTCAGGTCTCCTATCTTCGAAAGGTTCGTCAAGATATCGTCCTGTATCCCGTCGGCGAAATAGGCATTTTCCTTTTCGTCGCTCAGATTTTGGAACGGCAGCACCGCGATTGATTTGTCGATCTTTCGAGCGGAGGCGCGCGGCAAAAGGAAATAACCTGCCGCCGCCGAAACGATCACGCCGGTGGCGATGAGCAAAACCAGATTGCGGCGACGATGCGTTCCGGGAGCTGAGACAGTTGGAGTTGGACGAATCCCCCGCGCTGTGATGTCGTAAGCCCAGGCCAGAATGAGCGCGATCGGAAACCCAACCAGCAGGAGCACAACGACCAGGCGCAGTGTCCAATTTGGTAATTCCCATGCCGGGAAAACTGCCGACCCGATCTGAATGATGAATCCTGCCGCGATGATATAGGCGGCCGCGACTCGATAAACTTTCCGCCGCTGCAACTCCTCGAAAAAGCCGCTCATAAAAACGGATTTGGATGCATCGCGCATCGCGATCATAACTCAATTCTTACTCAACAGTTATTACGACTTTTCCTCGAGCGTGGCCTTCTTCGACGTAGCGTATCGCCTCCGGGATCTGGCTCAACGACTTGTAAGTTCGATCGATGACCGGCTTGATTTTGCCGGACTGCACCATGTCGGCGAGGAGAGTCAGGTCCTTGGTGCTCGGGTCCGCCATCATCATGCCCATCTTCTGACTTACGAACTTTGAGAAAAACGCTGCCTTTAGGGCTTTAGCAAGACCTCCAAGGAATCCTTGCTCGTTCACTCCTCCGCCGCCGATCAAGACGTAGATGCCGTTGGGAGTCAACAAACGTCGGTACTCCGACAACGAGTGGTTCCCCACGTTGTCTAGAATCACGTCGTAGTGTTGGTCGCCTTTGGTGAAATCCTCTTTCGTGTAATCGATGACATGATCCGCGCCGAGCGATTGCACAAGTTCGACATTCCGCGTGCTGCAAACCCCGGTAATCTCCGCGCCGAAGGATTTCGCGATTTGCACTGCGAATGTTCCGACACCGCCGGATGCGCCGTTGATTAGCACTTTCTGTCCGGGTTGAACTTTTCCTTTGTCACGAACACCCTGCAGGGCCGTGATGCCCGCGATATTGATGGAAGCCGCCTGCTCAAACGTAAGGCCAGCCGGCTTCGGCGCCACCGCCCCAACGGCACGTCTGCACACATATTCGGCAAAGGCGCCGTCTCGTCCTCCGAACACTTCGTCGCCCGGCTTGAACTGCGTCACATTCTTGCCGACCGCCTCAACGGTTCCGGCAAAATCAATGCCAAGACGTATCTCTTTTGGTTTACGCAGCCCGACGCCCATCGCGCGCATGACATATGGCGTGCCCTCAACGAAATGCCAGTCGTACGGGTTGACGGACACCGCGTGAACCTTGACCAGAATCTGATCATTATCCGGGACTGGCTTTTCAATGTCTTCGAGTTTGAGATTTGCCAGGCCATAATCGCAGTAAACAATAGCTTTCATGGGAGTGGTCACAGTTGTTTTGCGATCGCAGTCGTTAGTCGATCTCCAGTAGGCAACAAAGCCACCGACAAATGCCACGAGCAACAAGACCAGGATCGTAATTCCGGTCCATTTCAGAAAACGTTTCATAGTTAATCGATGGTTATTACAACTTTACCACGAGCATGACCCGTCTCGAGGTACCGAACCGCGTCAGGAGTCTGACTAAGGCTGAAAGTTTTGTCGATCACGGGAGTAACTTTTCCCGTCTGCACCAAATCCGCGAGGACTGAGAGATCCTTCTGATTTATTCGCGCCAGATAAGTGAGGAACTTCTGAGTGGTGAACCGTGACCGCAAGTAGGCGTTGAGCTCGCCGGCCAAACGTCCCAGGATTCCCCCGTGCCATCCGGCCCCGCCAATACCCGCCATCACGCAAATACTGTCTGCATTCAAGATCCGCCGGCGCTGTGAAAACGAATGGTTGCCGACTAAATCGTAAATAAGATCGTAGCGTTGCTCGCCCTTGGTAAAATCCTCTTTTGTGTAATCAATGACGCGATCCGCTCCGATCGAACGAACAAGATCTAGATTACGCCTGCTGCAGACGCCGGTGACTTCTGCGCCGTACGATTTGGCAATTTGTACAGCGAATGTTCCGACGCCGCCCGAGGCGCCGTTGATCAACACTTTTTGGCCGGATTGAATATGACCTTTGTCACGAAGGCCCTGTAACGCAGTAACTCCCGCCACTCCCACAGCCCCGCCTTGTTCAAAGCTGATGTTCGACGGCTTCAGCACGATCCCGCGATCTTCGGCAACGCACACATACTCAGCCGCAACTCCGTTCTTGGCGCCGAAGACCTCGTCCCCAGCCTTGAAGCGGGTCACATTTTTCCCAACGGCTTCAACAATACCTGCGTAGTCGATGCCGAAACGCGTCGACTTCGGCTTGCGCAGGCCAGTCACTATCCGCGCGCGGCCGGTATAAACGCCGTCCGCCGGATTAAGCGAAGCTGCACGAACTTTCACTAGGACTTCGTTCTCCTTTGGTGTCGGCTTTTCGATGTCCCTAAGTTGAAGAACTTCCGGCGGACCGTACTCACAATAGACAATAGCTTTCATAGGATTGGTCGGAACAGCGCTGTAGCGATCACAATCGTTACTCGACGTCCAGTAGGCGACGAATACCATCATCACTAGCGCGAAAAAGATGATACCCGCGCTCCATTTCAAAATACGCTTTACCTTCATTGGCCTAACGAATTGTAACGGAAGCTGGTGTCATTGTTTCCTAGATTGGTCCTCGATAGCGGCGAAGCTGAACCGCTGCCGCAAGAAATACCGCAGCGAATATCAGCCCGATCCAGAGAGCTGGTGTGCTGAGGTAGCTTCCCGGAGTAAGTTGTGACAGCGAGTCGATCGCGGTGCTGTGGTGCGGGTTGAAGTCGAAAGCGCCCGGTGCAAATCCCATCAAGCGGTTCTTCACCATGGAGGCGAAGTGCGAAGTGTTAAACGCAATCTTCTCGAGCACGCCGATCGCGATCAGCGGTAACACGGCCCAAAGAAAAGTGGCGCGCCGCACCCAGCCTGAAACCAGGAGCAGCCAGCCGTAGATTGGCGCATGCCAGAGCGCCAGCGCGACCAGAGCGTAGAGCAGCACCAACCAATTCTGAAAGAACGGAACGACCCACGTCGTCGCCGGGCTCATACCGTGGAAGATGAGAACTACGCCGGTCTCCAGCACCATGACCAGCTGCACGCAAACGATGATCGCGAAGGCGACCAGCGGCAAGATCACAAGCGGGATGGTCGCCTTCGACAGCACGGTGGTGAGGTCCGAAACCGGCAGCGACTTCCAGAAAAGGATACTGCGGTCGCGACGTTCGCCGTGCAGCGCGTCGAGACAATAGAACACGCCGACGATGAATACGGTGAAGATCATCATCATTGCCGCCAAGTCGTACGGTTGCTCGATTGCAGCTCGCTGGTGCGCCGGGTCGAGCAACAACACGGCGCGCCTGCGCTCGGCCAAGCCAATTGTGCTAATCGCAAAGCCGAAGACCTGGACCGCGGCGACGATCAGCGGCGCGATATAGATCGAGCGGTTCTCCCACAACTCGCGCCGGACCGACCAGTACATTGGCCGAGTTTTCTCGGTGCTGTAACCGGGGTCGGTGACCCCGGAATTTACGGGCAATTCAGGCACGGCGTTTGATTGAGTATTCATTTAGCTTCTCTGATCTCTGTCCTCTGTCCCCTGTCCTCCTTGGCGCGCCGTAGCCCTGTGCGAAGGCGGCTGTGCCTCACCGGCCTGATTGCTCATCACGGCAACGAACAAGTCAGCGATGCTGGGTCTGCGCACCTCGCCAAGCGCAGCGAGTTGATCGCGATCGCCATGATCGAACAACAAGACGCTGCGGCCGAACACCGGGCGCTCATAAATCGGCTTAAGTGCCCGTGCAGCAGCGAGGTGCTCGGGATTCACCATTACTTCGAAATAGCGCGAATCGAATTCTTCCATGCTGCATTCGAGCACGATGCGGCCGCGGTCGATGAACATGAGATCGGTCAGGACGTCCTGAACCTCTTCCACCTGATGTGTCGTCACCACGATGGTGCGGCTGCAATCGAAGTAGTCGTTCAGCAGCGAGTCGTAAAACTGTTTGCGATACAGGATGTCCAGACCAAGTGTCGGCTCGTCCAGCACCAGCAATTTCGCGTCAATCGCCATGACCAAAGCGAGGTGCAGCTGCGCCACCATGCCTTTCGACAATTCCCTGACCTTGCTGGCGCGCTTGATGGTGGTCTTGGCAAGAAAACCTTCCGCCTTTGCGCGATCGAAACGCGGATGCACGCCGGCGACATAGTCGAGCATCTGCGAAACCCGGATCCAGCGCGGCAGCACCGCGACATCGGCAATGAACGAGACATCGCGCATAAGGTGTTCACGGGCGGCCCAGGGATCGCGTCCAAGCACTTTCAATTCTCCCTGATATGAGGTGAGACCGAGAATCGCGTTGAGCGCAGTGGTCTTGCCCGCGCCGTTGGGGCCAATGATTCCGAGGATGCGGCCTTCTTCGACACGTAAATCGATGCCCTCCAGCGCGATGGTTGTGCCGAAAACTTTGCGGAGACCGCGTGTTTCTATGCATGCCATGGCGTCAGCCCTCCTCCTTTGCCTTCTTCGACGACGACTGGCCGGTTGCGGCGGCACGCAGCAGTTCTTTCGGTGTGATGCCGAGCCGCCGAATGGTCGCGGCGACCCTGGGCCATCGTTCTGTAAGAAACTTCTGTCGTTCACCCTTGAGCAACAGATCGCGCGTACCGGCTTTGACGAACATCCCCAGACCTCGCTTTGTCTCGACCAGTTCCTCGCCGACCAATTGTTGGTAGGCCTTGAGAACCGTCAGCGGATTGACCCGATATTCGGCCGCGACATTGCGCACGGACGGCAGCGGATCGCCTTCTTTGAGCACGCCGTCGAGGATCATGGCAACGACACGATCGCGAAGCTGTCGATAAATCGGCTGACTATCGTTCCACTCATGCATTCTGTGTTCCGCCCAGCATCATATAGTGATATAGTTAACTATAACACAATGGCACTGGCAAGCACTTTTTTAATTTTTCTTTGCCCGCGCGTCCTGAAACCAGAGGTCAGTTTCAGCGAGAAATAGCCGGATATGATCAGCGGCGGGAAACCGTGTAGGCTCCGCTTCAGCACGTAGTGCTGCTCCTAATCGTGCTCATGCTCGAACAAAACTTTAGGAGCGACGGCAAAAGCTTTTATAGAATCACGGGTAAAGGTTTTGGAACGACGGAAAAAGGTTTGCCAACGACGCGTAAACTTTAGGGAAGCCGGACAAACCTTTTGCCGCGACAGCAAAACCTTTTGAAAGGACATCAATGACCAGCACGCTAAAACCTTACGAGTGTTTAGTTTGACTCGCTGACGTGACGCGGATCTACACACCTGGTGTGCGCAAGACCAGCCTCCCTCCGCGCCGGAACGTTTTAGGATGGGTATCGAGTTAGCTCGTTACTCTTCAGGTTCGCAGTCCAAGTCCGCATCCAGTTCCGTCGATTTCATGGCCCGCTTAAAATATCCGTTCGTAAATGGATCCGCCTGATCTTCACAAATTCTACGCTTCAGCGAGCACTGAGGCTTTCTTGTTAAGAACGGCTAGTGCTTGTTGCAGCTCGTCAAAGTCGAACGGTTTGGACATCATCATGTCCACGCTCAGCCCTTCGTAGGCGCGAATATCCTCGTCCGAGAGATGGGCCGACAGAACGAGGATCTTGCCGCCAAAGTTTTTCTCCCTTAGGCGACGCACGAGTTGGAGACCCGTCATGCGCGGCATACGATGGTCAGTAATAACAACGTCAAAAGGTCGGGCCGTAACGCCGATCTTAATGAGTGCCTCCCAGCCATTCGCCGCCCTGGTTACCTTGGATGCTGGACCTCCAAGCACCATTGCAATCATGTGCGCGACGGCTTTTTCATCCTCGACAACCAGGATCTGCAAAGGCTCGCTCATGATTCCGGAGATTGAATTAGCAAGACGTGGGCCGCATGCTGCGCCTAATGGCTGCCCGTTGACGAAACGGTGCCAGAAAGCTGCATGTCAGCCATCCAACAGCGAGTGAACACCTGAAAATTCTGTCGGATACAGGCCTTATTCGAGGAAAGCGGATCAAGCAGTGGACCTTTTACAAGCGCGATGAGGCCGCGATTCGGAAAATAAAGAAAACGATATTTCCCAACGTTTAGGATGGGAAAAGGCCGGTGACTCTTTCGTTTCCATTCCGGCGCCCTTGGTTACCGCCTGCCGTTTCGCGAAGTGTTGCCTCATTCTCTCCTTGACAGCTTAGGAGAGGCTGCGCTAATCTCCTAATCAACTTAGGAGGCACATGAGTGACGAAGCTGAACTTCTCCCTGGCACACTCGATCTTCTCATTCTCAAAGCCGTTTCTCTCGGTCCGCTTCACGGCTACGGGGTTCTTTTGCGCATTGGGCAAATCTCCGGGCAAGCGTTGCTCATCGAACAGGGAGCGCTTTATCCCGCCTTGTTCCGTCTGGTGCGCCAGGGCCTTCTGAAAGCGAGCTGGGGAAAATCGGACAACAATCGTCGCGCAAAGTTTTACGAACTCACTTCAAAGGGGCGCAAGCGTCTGCGTGAGGAAACGGACGGTTGGAACCGCCTGGTCACAGCTATCGCCTCGGCTCTGGCCGCGCGACCGCAGGAAATATGACGCTACTACGTAGCGAATGTCGAATGACGAAGGAATGACGATTATCCCGCACCAAGCTAATGACGACTGATCCACCTTCCGTGATTCCGGCGCGGCAAGCAATCCTCGCAAGAGAAAGAGAGAGGAAACAGATCGGCTTACCGGTCTTTTGAGCATGAATCCACTCGCTTATTTTCGGTCTCTAGCGGCGAGGTTTTTTCATCGTTCTCAGACTGAGAGCGACATGGAGGAGGAGCTTCGTTCACACGTCGAGCATCGCGCGGATGACCTGGAACGTTCTGGGCTGGGCCGCGATGAAGCAGAACGTCGCGCGCGCATTGAGTTCGGCGGAGAAGCGCGGTTCAAAGAGGAATGTCGTGAAGCAATCGCCGGCAATTTCATCGACATATTGATTCAGGATGTTCGATTCAGCGGCCGAATGTTGCGTAAGTCGACGGGATTTACGGCGATTGTCGTGCTTACTATCGCGCTGGGCGTCGGCGCGACGACCGCGATCTTCAGCGTCGTGGACGCGACACTATTACAACCGCTTCCTTACTCGCATCCCGAACAGTTGGTATCGATTCAGTCCGATCTGCCGGAAATTAGCGCCCATCACATCGGAATGTCGCAACCGGAATTGCAGGATCTCCAGCAATCCGGGATTTTCGAGTATGTCTCGCCGGCCTGGTTCGATGAAAACAATCTGACCGGTTCGTCGCAACCGGTGCGCGTTCGTTTGCTCATAGTTGCGCCGAATTACTTTGCGTTATTGCGAGCGCAGCCCCAGTTGGGACGGACATTCGACCCGAAATACAATTCATCAGGATTTATTCCGGAAGTAGTAATCAGCGATGGGCTCTGGAAGCGGAACTTTGGCGGCGATCCAAATATCTTACATAAGAATATTCGGATGGACACCGATCAGTACCAGATTGTCGGTGTCATGCCACCCGGCTTCGACTCGCCCGGCCGCACCGCGGAAGAAAGGAACATTGAAGTTTGGGCAGCAACGAGTTTTTACGGTCCGCCACTCCCTGATCACCCGCTTCGTAATCGGCGAAACCTTCCCACCGCGATCGCGCGATTGAAGCCGGGAATGACGCTCACGGCGGCGCAGAGTCGGCTCGATGCGCTGGCCGTTTCGTTGCAGAAACAGTTCTCGGCCGATTATCCAAACGGATGGAAAATGAAACTGGAGCCGTTGAAAGACACAGTGGTCGGAAATGTTCGTCAGCCGTTGCTCCTGTTACTGAGCGCGGTCGGGCTCGTTCTGCTTATTGGATGCGTGAACGTCGCCAATCTGTTGCTCGCTCGCGCCAGTGCGAGAGGGCACGAGATGGCGATTCGCCGCGCACTCGGCGCGGATCGAGCCAGGCTGACGCGACAGTTGCTCACGGAAAGTTTGATCCTCACGCTGCTCGGCGGAATCGCCGGCCTCGCAATTGTTTTCGCCGCCAAAGGAGCCCTGTTGCGACTCGTGCCCGAGAATTTGCCGCGACTGAATGAAATATCGATCAGCTGGAGCGTCTTAATCTTTGCGCTGCTGGTGGCGATCTTGTCGGGCGTAATCTTCGGGCTCGCGCCCGCGTTGCACGCAGGCCGATTGGATGTGACTCAGGCTCTCAATCAGGAAGGGCGGGGATCGACCAGTTCTAGCGGGTGCGCGAAGACGCGTCGCGTGCTGGTGATCGCCGAGTTCGCGCTGTCGCTGGTGTTAATGATTGCCGCTGGACTTCTTCTGCACAGTTTTTGGGACCTGCTCAACGTGCGTTTGGGTTTCAATCCTCAAAGCGTGATGAGTGTCCGGACCAGACTTCCTTATCCGAATGACACGAGCATCGACAAATATGCGACCGCGGCGCAGGAGGCGCCGTTCATCCACGAGTTGCTTCGCCGGTGCAAATCGCTTTCTGGAGTTGAACAAGTTGCCATCGGCGATCCGGCCTCGATTCCGTTGGACCAAAGTCAACGCGACTTAAACGTACTCGAGGGAAAATTGTTCGTAACGTTCGAGGGGGAGAGCGCAAAATCGGCCGCGGCTTCCCTCATCGAACGGTCGCGGGTTACGCCAGAATATTTTCAGTTGCTTGGAATTCCGCTACTGCGAGGCCGGTTGTTCAATGAATTCGATACTGACACTGGTCCGCAGGTGGCGGTCGTGAATGAATCATTTGCGCGCGCCTATTGGCCTAACGAGGACGCGATTGGCAAGCGATTCAAGTCGACAAAGCCTGACTCGCCGTGGATCGCAGTCGTAGGCGTGATCGCGAATGCGAGAACCCAATCGCTCGCGCAAACAGACGCGCCGCAGTTTTATTTAGATGTTTACCAGATTCCGGCGAAACATCTGGCGATCTTCCTTCGCGGCCGCGTCGATGCCGCGACCATTCCGGACCAGGTCCGCAAACAGGTGCAATCTGTCGATCCAACGCTTCCCGTTTTTGGCGCGCAAGCGCTCACTCAAACCGTATCGGATTCGCTATCGCAACGCCGGTTCTCGATGGAGATGATCGCGTCATTTGCTGCGACGGCGTTGCTTTTGGCGGCGCTCGGAATCTACGGCGTGATTTCGTACATGGTCAGCGAGCGGACTCAGGAAATCGGAATTCGACTCGCGCTTGGTGCACAACCACGAAATATTTTGCGAATCGTTCTCGGCCAGGGATTGCGCCTCGCGCTGACCGGCGCCGTGGTCGGATTGATTTGCGCAATTGGTCTCTCGCAGTTGATGACGAACCTGCTTTATGGTGTGAGACCGACAGACCCAGTGACCTTTGCCGGTGTCGCTTTTCTTTTCCTCGGTGTCGCTCTCCTTGCCTGTTACCTCCCTGCGCGCCGCGCCATGCGCGTCGATCCAATGATCGCCTTAAGATATGAATAGCTCTTCGCGCAATCGCACTGCGCTGAAGATCGGGTGTGCTCTCGCAATTGGCGCGATGTTGTCGGCTCGTGCTTCGGCCCAAACACATGCCCACATGGGAATCGACACGAGCGCGTTCCAAGCGCGGCGGCAGTCGGTCATGAACGCAGCGTCGGATGGAATCGTTCTTCTGCATTCTTTTTCGGGTCCCAAGAGTTGGAGTGATTCCGGTTTCCGGCAGGATTCCAACTTTTACTATTTGACCGGCCTCGAGAATCTTCACGACGCGATTCTCGCGGTCGATGGAACGACGAAGGAAACCTGGCTTTTCGTGATGGCGCCGACAGCGAGGGAGCAGCGTCGTTTTTCCGGTTCCGCCCTGAACGGCTGGGATTCTGCCTATCTCGCCCCGGATCATCAGACGGAACAACTTCTTGGGATCGAGCACATCGTCGCGTGGGAAGGATTCTCCGATTTCATTGAGCAGCGCCGTAAAACCGATC
>Ga0207684_10000380_pt1 | contig 60086 bp, 57 predicted proteins | sample KBSK5501metaG_FD_184342 | JGI IMG/M metagenome (GOLD analysis project Ga0207684, IMG submission 184342) | Corn, switchgrass and miscanthus rhizosphere microbial communities from Kellogg Biological Station, Michigan, USA - KBS K5-50-1 metaG... | ecosystem: Host-associated > Plants > Roots >...
CACTGGTCTCGGCTTTGAGGGCGGCGATTTCCTCGTCAGGTGTCATGCTCTCAATCTATCAGCCCCCGCAAGCCCGTCTTGAATGGTTACGGTAGCACCAGCAGAAACTGTCGGCGCTCACTGGAGTAAGTACGCACGCAACCACACCGCATGCTCCTCTAATAGTCGTCGTGGCAGATCACAAGCTGCTACCACCGCCCGCGCTACTTGAGGATGCAGCCGACACGACCCGTCTGAGACGCGATTGAAATCTCCAGCGTGGAAGATCCTCGCCTGAAGAAAGGCCAGCACACGACCATCCACCGCAGGACGAGCTAACTCTATCAGATCATAGACCAATGCACCTCTTCTACGCCTGTCTGCACGCAAGAAGCCGCACGCCAGATCGAACCCTTCCGCCGAGAGCGCTTGACGTGTCTGCCCTTCGAGGACGGCATAGGCATAGTTGAGGATGGCGTTGGCGGGATCCACCGCGTGTCGCGCCGCTGCCTCAGTGGAGACCTGCGGTTTACAAAATATAGGCGCTGCGTTCCGTACCGTTCCGTTTAGTTCACCAATGTTGAAATCATGAGGCCTTGTCCCGCTGTTCAGTTCCATACCGTCCCGTATCGTTCCATCACATTGCTGCCAATATTGCTGCCGTCATAGCGGTTTCCATGTGTGGTGGACGGCAGAGCGCGTACGACAAAATCTCCAAAGCGAACGATGTGGGGCGAACTTGTTCGGTATGAACGAGGGGAGTCGAACTCCTCTCGGTACGTTCATTCCGTTCACGGCCGTCCGTTGTCTCAGTCAAATTCGGCGATTCGTCCCATCACCGAGCTGTCCTAGGCCGTCGCATGTCGTCGGCGTTGGCGTCAGGGATGCCGTCCCTGCTCAGAGAGGGTCACACTGAGGATGTGTCGATAGGAGAGTCGCCGCTTGCCTGTGCGTACGGGTGTACCTCTGTGTATGTGGAACTACGAGGTGGTCCGAAGCGCTCGAACCACTCGCCGAATGGCAGGCGCGTGATGCCCATCGCCTCGGCCACGTCTGTGCGCTCGATCCCGTCGAACGTCTCCTCGTAGAGAAACTCGAAATCCAGATCCTCGAAGAAGGCGTCGCGGAAGCCGTCGAAATTCAATGGCTCATCCCGTTCCTCAGCGAGCGCCTCCGCCTCCTGCAGCAGGATGTGCGCCGCCAGTTCCTCTGCGAGACAGGACGGGCGCATCTGCTCACGTTGACCGAGCTTCCAGATCACCGTGATGAGGCACACAAAGAACCTGCGCGCGAAATCCGCCGTGTAGCGCAGCCGGTAGCGTGGGGGCAACATGGTCCCCATCAGCCAGTTATCCGCTGTCCAGTCGGGGCGGTCGCTCGCGGAGAGATCCATGAGGGTGGTGTCGATCAGCTCCTGTGCTGCCTCCATCAAGGCGTGGCGTTGGGCCTCAGTGAGCGCCTCCTCGTACGCCTGGCCGAGTTCCATGGTCCTGTCCTAATGCCGATGAGTCAAACACAGAGAGTAGCCCCTGGCTGGAGCATAGCATAGCGTGTACCGGCCGATCACACCTGGGATCTTCACCTTGAAAGGGTGAGGCGGTTCGTCTATTGCCGTATTTCCACGTCTACTCTGTTCCAAGGATGCGGGCCTTTTCGTGGTTTGTGGACGTCAGCGTCTATCGGTGTCTCGCGTGGTCGTTGTCAAAATTGTTGTCAGAAGCTGGGCAGAAAGCCGCCAGCTGCGTTCCGGCTGTGAGCGCTACGGCAGAGTATACATGCTAGCGGTGTGAACCGCGCCACAAAGCGTGTGTGAGCCACTTCATAGCGCACCGGCGCAGGATAGCGCACACTTGCCTTAGCCAAGTCTCCCTTGGCGTCTGTCTGCGCTGAGATGGAGGGGCGGACTTCCCATCATGTCGACCACATGCTCCATCGTCCACCTCCTGCCGCCTCAGCGTATGCGCTAGGAGCACATACCATGGCATCTCGCGGCCCGTCACCAGCTATCGTGCGCTATTCCCTCCTTGCCAGTCTGTTGGTAGTCAGCCTCGTCTCCGGCGCGTGCGCCATCTCATCTTCGTCAGGTACAACTGCGCACCCGACGGCGACGACGAGTCCCGCGACGACGGCGACGGATGATACCTCAGGGGGTGGAGCGCCTCCTCCTACGCTCCCACCTGGGGTGACGAATTGCTCGCAGGTGCCTGGCTTCGGTGGCGCTGGGCCGGTGAGCGTCAGCTCGGCATTCAATGAGGTCGCGTTCCCAGCGGGGACAGTTGGCGCGCTGGCGCAATCCTTCGAGACCAAGAGTTACCTGTTCGAGATCATCAACGCCTGCACCATCAACTTCACCGTGAGCCACATTCGTTCCTACTTTGCTGCGGCGCTGCCGCCGACTGGCTTCGCGCAGAGCGCTACCTTCCCCTATCAGGGCAATCCCGCTGCCGCCTGCGGCGATCCGTATTGCTGGGTCAGTTCCCTTCCCACCAATCGCTATGTCTCACTGGAGAGTATTGCTGCCAATGGCTCGGTGGTGACCTACAAACTGCGGCTCGCCATCGCCCCCATCACGGGTACCGAGACCATCCAAGGCACCTATTTTGGGCGGTTCGATGCGAGCGGAGTCGCCAATGATGTGTGGTGGGAGATCGTGACGAACACCCCATACCGGCAGGCCAAGATGGTACCGCAGGATGGCGCCAAGATCGCCAACGCCGGTGTTACGTCTTTCAGCGCCTACACACTCAACCAGCTGAAGGGGTTATCCTACAGCGTGACCCCGCTCAACGGCAACGCCGACGGTACGGGGGTGCTCGTGACCAACGACGTGTTCGCGCTCATCAGCGTCAACGGGCACTACGTGAAGGTGCTGGTGACGGGCATCGGCCCCACCCCAACCAACATTATCTCGCTCCAATATGTGGTCTATAAGGTCACGTTCTAACACCTGGAGCACGTCCTAACAGGACGTATGCGGCGCGCAGATGGCTGCCACTGGTGGGGTCTGCTCGCCGCACGTCCTCATTGGATTGGTCTCAAGAGGCGGGAACAAACGCATCCATGTGGGCATGCTGGTGGCTCCGGGCGAGGTGATGGAGAATCAGCCGTTTGTGAGGGGTAAGGCTACCGATGGTGGTCTGAGGTCTTAGCTGCGTCAACGTTCCTGCCATTCGCAGTGCAGGACCAACCTCTCAACGTTTGTGTTTTTCTTAGGTGATGAGAGGAAATGTGCAGGCAACCAGCGGTTTTGGAGTGCGCTTCTATTTGTCCACAGGCGTCCATAGCCGTCCTTCAGCCGTAGATTTCCTGCCAAATTGCCGCCAATCGGTCCATAGTTGTCCATAGTTGTGTGCCTGGGTTGGTGTCGCGGTTGGTGTCAATCCCATGTTCGGGGTAAGTCGACTGACCAAAGTATCGATGATGAGGTTCGCCTTGAAAGGGTGAGACGGTACGTCTATTGCCGTATTTAGATGTCTATGAGGGTGTTTCCGAACTTAGGGAAGAGGGATAGGATACTCCTGAGCGCGGCTCGCTCCCGCATCGAGGAGGCGCCTTATGGCGCCTGCCGTTTGTGCCCATCTGGCGCCGGCGCCCCCACCGTCTTATCACCGCACGGTGGCAACGGCGCTGCATCTCGACGCGCTGACGCTCATCATCCGCTTGCACCTTCTGGACATGTGTCGGCTGGCGGTACACCTGGCCCAGCACCAGTGTCCCCCGCCGCTCCCCGCTGGTCCAGGCGGGGCGCCTCGCCTCTATTCGGAAGAGTCCTTGCTGCTGCTGGCGCTGCTGCTGGCGCTGCTGCGGACGCTCTGGCGGCTGTCCTATCAAGAGGCGCACGGTTGGTTGGTGGCGTGGCCCGCGTTGGCGCTGGCATGCGGGCTCCCTCTGGGGCCGCATGGGTGCCCGCGGGTGCCCAGTAAGGCCCAGCAGAGCAAGCGGCTGCGTGCCGCAGGCGCCCCGCCCAGCGAGCTACTCTTCGTGCTGCTAGTGCGGACCGGACTCTGGATGGGCCTGACGCGCGGGCGGGATCTGATCATTGATAGCGCCCCCCTTCTGGCTTGGCGTCGGGCCGATCCCGATGCGGCCCTGGGCCATGCGCCCGCTCACCATCCGCGCCCACTCCTGTTGGGCTATCGCGTGCATACCCTGCTCTGTCGCGGCACGGGCCTGCCGCTGCTGTTCCGACTTTCCACGGCCAGGGCCCACGATGCCCCCTTCGCTCGTCCACTTCTAGAACTGGCTGTCCGGCTCTTTGCGCTGCGACCACGGGTGATCCGCTTGGATGCCGGCTACTGGGGGCTGCGCCTCATCGCCTGGATCCACTCGACCCTGGGCGCGGTCGTAGTCATCCCATGGAATCCCAAGCGGCAGAAGCGGCGCGATGGGCTGCCGCCGACCTGGACCGCGGCGGAGCTGGGCAAGCGCACCAGTATCGAGCGCTTTTTCGGCCGGGTCTTGATCTTCTTCCGTTTACAGCGCCCACCGGTCTTCGGCTGGTCGGCAGTGGAGATGCGCGTCGCGCTGACCTACGCGGCCCTTTGGGTCATTGCCTTGGCCGCCTGGCAGGCAGGGCGCCCTGCGTTCATCCGCTCGCCACGCCTCGTCTTGGCCCACGTCTGGGGAGGGGGAGTTATGAAACCACCTCTTTGGAGCGGTGACGGCGGCGTGCTAGACTTTACCCAACAGCGCGAAACCGGACATCACAGTACGTGGCGACTGCTCTCACTGTCTCATGCCGCCAATGGGAGGCGCATGCCAGCGGAATCACACGAGGCAGATGCTCTCGGTTCCAAGTCTTTTCCTCGCCGCGCCTGTGGCAAGAGCATGGAGGGGCGATAGTGCGCGTGGATGAGAAAGGCGAAGGCGCCATCTCCAGAGGGCGAACAGGCTGGGTGCTCGTCTTCGCCGTGGGGGCCTTTGCGATCACCTGGCTCACAGGATTGATGGTGGTGCTCTCCACCCAGGCCGAGATGGTGAACGGGGCCCATGTGGCGCCGCATGCCATCGCCCTGCCAACGGCGGTCGTGGTCACGTTGCTGTTCGTCGGCGCCTATGGCCCGGCGCTGGCCGCGGTTGCGGTGGCGGCCGCGGAGTCGGGACGCGCCGGCGTGCGCGCGCTGCTTGGTCAGCTGCGCCGCTGGCGCGTGGGCCTGGAGTGGTACGCGGTTGCCTTGCTTGGACCAAGCCTGGTTGTTCTGCTCGCGCTAAGCCTCTACGCGCTGTACCGTGGCCAGGCGCCAACGCAGTGGCTGCTGGTTCCCGCTCCCTTTTACGTCGTGCTGCTGGCCCTGGGACCCTGGGGCGAGGAGATCGGCTGGCGTGGCTACGCGTTGCCGAGGCTCCAGAGTCGCTGGAGCGCGCTGGGGGCAAGTCTCTTGGTAGGGCTGATGTGGTTTGGCTGGCACCAATGGCCGCTCTTCACGCCGGCCCGGCCAGCCGTCATTGACTGGGTAGGCCTGGGTACGTTCCTGGTCTACATCGTCGCGGTTTCGGTTCTGTTTGCTTGGCTCTACAACAGCACGCGAGGCAGCCTTCCCATTGCCTGGGCGGCGCATGCAGGACTGAATCTCAACGTGATCGCCGCTCAGGCCGTCCCGTTCCCCGTGATCGCAGGGCTGTTTGCCCTTGCCGCCGCCCTGGTGGTGGTCCTGGCTGGGCCGCGCACGCTCTCACGCGCCCGATCGCTCGGTTGACTGCCCGCGTCGGTGGACTGGTGCGCCGTCATGCCGTCCCGCAAACGGCTCGTTCTGGCCCACATCTGGAAAGGGGGTTATGACACGCCCTGTGCTTACTCTTTGGGCACAGCGTGTAACTATTCAAGACGGCGGCTTGCGGCTAAGTGAGCGACCGCCGAAGGCCGCTTGGAGGGTAGCCAACCCCGACCGGCCCTGCTTGCGCCAGGTGGACAAGACACTGCTGTGGCGGTCGCGTTGCGTCGTGCGGAAGGCATGTGGCATGGCTGCCAGGCCACAACCGTCCTTCGACGGTTTCCGGAAGGGCAAGCCGGCCTTGACCAGATCGCGGCCCTTGTCCGCCTCCCTTGACGGGCTCATTCCCCAAGGGATCCTGGCGGCAGCCCATCGGATTCCCAGCGCGGAGAGCAAAGGATGAGAGGTATAGCGGTGCCTGACTATGATGTCGTAGTGGTGGGAGCAGGTTCGGCTGGCTGTGCCTTGACCAGTCGCCTCTGCCATGTACCTGCTCTCTCGGTCTGCCTGGTCGAAGCAGGACCTGATTACGGACCAGCAGACAGTGGGCAGTGGCCAGCTGAGCTGCTCTCGGTTCAGGACCTGCCCCACACCCATGACTGGGGCTATCAGGAAGAACGAGCCGGAGGGCAGAGCATCCCAGAGGCCAGGGCGAAGGTGGTGGGGGCTGTTCGGCCCACAATCAGTGCGGGGCTTTTTGGGGGCTGCCGGCCGATTACGATGCCTGGGCCGCCGAAGGCCTCGCCGGATGGAGCTACAACGAGCTGGTTCCGCTCATGCAGCAGCTTGAACGAGCATCACCTGGCTCGCCGTATCGGGGGGCGTCCGGAATCATGGAGACGCGAGCCTACCGTGAGGAAGAACTGGCATCCTGGCAACGGTTCTGGCTGGACACCGCCCTGCGGGCGGGATTTCCCCGCCTCACCGACCTGAGCGCGCCGGAGCCTGCCGAGGGCGTTGCCCCGGCATACGCCAACGTGAAGGGCAACCTGCGCTGGAATGCCGCCTTTGCGTTTCTGGATCTGGTCCGCTCACATCCGGGGTTGACCATCTTGAGCGACACGATGGCGGAGAAACTGGTCCTACGCGATGGTCAGGCAATCAGCCTCATCTGTCATGCTCAGGGCCGCCTCGTCGAACTGCGCGCTGCCCAGTTTGTCCTGTGCGGGGGAACCTATGGGACACCGCTGCTGTTGCTGCGTTCTGGCATTGGCCCGGCCCAGCACCTGCAACAGGTGGGTATTCCCGCGCGCATCGACCTGTCCGGGGTGGGCCAAAATCTCCATGACCATCCCGGCCTTGCCCTGTGCTTCGAACCGAGTGCACTGGGGCGCGAGCTGCTGGAAGAGGACCTCGCACGCCATCGGTTCTTTCAGAGCCAGGTCGTGCTCAGAGCCAGGAGCAGGCAGGCGAGAGCAGGCTTTGACCTGCATCTGGTCCCCTATCAAACGGTGCAGAAAGGCGAGCCAGCGCGCTTCGAGATCCTCGTCTTTGCTCTCGCGCCCCGCTCGCGCGGGCAAGTGGTCTTGCAGGGGAAAGAGGCGCATCTTCCTCCCCGGATCAGCTTTGGCTGGTTGACCGATGCTGGGCATCAGGATGCCACGGCGTTGATGGATGGCCTGGACCTCGCGCGCCGGCTGGCGCACGAAAAGCCCGTGGCAGAGCTACTTGAGCGGGAGAGGGAGCCGGGAGCGCACGTAAGCACGATTAGCGACCTAGTCAGCTCCGCCAAGGGCAGCTTGATCACGTATGGACACGCGGTAGGAACCTGCAAGATGGGACCTCGTTCAGATCCCGGCGCCGTGGTGGGCAACTCAGGGCAGGTCTATGGGGCGAGCAATGTGTTTGTCGCTGACGCCTCCCTGGTACCGCAGATTCCTCGCGCTCCTACCAACTTCACCTGCTTTCTCATCGGATGGCAGGTAGCGGAACAGCTCTCAAGCAGGCTAAGTCATGCGACGTAGCTCTTTTGTCTTCCCTTGAGGGTGTTCGTAACCCCGTACTCTGGCACTGAAAGGCACTCTACGCCGCAACATGCAGGCCGGTGTCACCGCTCACTGGTGCTTAAGGCGCGCTTCGATCCGCTCAGAAGTGGGTACCTAGATGCCGAAGAAACGCAGAAATCGGGGGTTACGAAACGCCCTCGTCTATCCTGTTCCGGCGAACACCAGATTTTTCGTGGTTTTTTGTTTCGGTGTCTATGGGCCTCTCTCGTGGTTGCTGTCAATATTGTTGTCAGACGAAGCCGCAGAGCCATCGGCTTGTGAGAGCCATTCCATAACTTCGGTCACGACCAGCGCCCTGCTGTCGGGGCGTCACTCTTACAGATGAGAATCACTTGCCAAAATTGGGAGCAGAATTGGGGGCGCCGAACCGGCGTCGACGAACTGCTCAAGCGAGCAGGAGCCAGTGTGCTGTGTTTCGGTGGTATCTTGGGGAAAGGAACGGGAAGAGCGCAAGATCTGGGAGATCATGGAGCGAGACGCCAAACGCGAGCGTCGCCCCGCTCCTCATGAGCGTCGCATGCCGACATACCCGCAGCAGACGCATTGCTGTAGCTTGAGAGGCCAGCCTGAATCTCACTATACCTCTGCAATTTACTGGTTGGGACACCCCACATGAGATCTGTCGATTTTGGCGCGGCTGATGTGTCGTTGAGATGTCCAGGAACAGTTTCCGGATTGTTGGACTACCGTGGCTGGGGAATGGAGGAAGCTATGCAATATGCGTTACTGATCTATGGCGCAACGGGGGCAGGAGTCGTAGCAGGCTCTAGCGCTCGCGACGCCGATGATGGCGTTTTCGATGATTGGATCGCCTACACCCGAGCGCTCAAAAGCGCTGGAGCGCTCCTCGCCTTGCAACGCCTGCAGGCAGCCGAGACGGCCACCAGCGTGCGCATGCGCGATGGCGAGCGGCTGCTGACCGATGGCCCCTTCATCGAGACCAAAGAGTACCTGCTCGGCTTCTACCTCATAGAGGCGCCCAATCTCGACACAGCGCTCGATTGGGCGGCTCGGATGCCCATTAGCCGCGCTGGCGCTGTGGAGGTCCGGCCAATTGCGCCCACGCCGACGCTGGATGAGATCACCGTGGAATGAGCCATTTGTGGATGAGAGTCTTGTGAATAGCGCGACGGGCGAACTCGAGCGCGCCTTCCGCGACAAGTGGACAACGGTCGTGGCGACGCTCGCTCGCCGGCTTGGGGATCTCCAGCGCGCCGAGGACGCGACCCAGGAGGCCTTCGCTAAGGCGGTGGTTGCCTGGTCGCGCGATGGCGCGCCGGAAAAGCCAGGCGCGTGGCTGACTGTGACCGCCTGGCGTACGGCGCTCAACGCGTTGCGCCATGACCGCCTCTTGGAGGAGCATCCCATCGACCTTCACGCGCTCAGTTCCGCCAGCGGAGATGTCGCAGCGCAGGTCGAGGCGCAGGAGGAGACCATGGGCATAGAAGATGACCGCCTGTCCCTGATGTTCGCCTGCTGCCATCCTGCGTTAGCGTTGGAGGCGCGCGTGGCGCTGACCTTGCGCTATCTGGCTGGGCTGACGACGCGCGAGATCGCCAGCGCCTTCCTGACACCAGAGACCACGATGGCCCAGCGGCTGGTCCGCGCCAAGCGCAAGATTCGACAGGCAGGCATCCGGTTTGAGATCCCGCCGCCCGATGCGCTTGCCGCGCGTCTAGCCGGAGTTCAAGCTGTGATCTACCTCGTGTTCAATGAGGGCTACGCCGCCACCAGCGGCGAGCGCCTCACCCGCGCCGACCTCTGCGACGAGGCTATCTGGCTGGGGCGTCTGCTGCAACAATTGCTCCCGCAGGATGCAGAAACGATTGGGCTGCTGGCGCTGATGCTCCTGCTCCACGCGCGGGCGCCGGGCCGACAGGATAGCGACGGCAGGCCCGTACCACTCGCCGAGCAGGATCGTAATCTCTGGCGACGTGAGATGATCGCTGGGGGTGTTGGGCTGCTTGATGTCGCACTCGCGCTCCGGGCCCCCGGCCCGTACCAATTACAAGCCGCCATCGCGGCTATCCACGCTCAGGCGCCGACCTTTGAGCAGACCGATTGGGCCGAGATTGCGCTGCTCTACGGCGAGCTCGCGCATCACGCGCCCTCGCCTGTCGTCGAGGTCAACCGCGCCGTGGCGGTCGGGATGGCCGAAGGCCCGCGCGCTGGGCTGGCCGTCCTGGAGCCCATTCTCGCATCGGGCGCGCTCGCGGATTACGCTCCGCTGCACGCCGCACACGCCGATCTGCTCGAGCGCGCCGGTGACGTAGACGCGGCAAAAGTGGCCTGGGCGCGCGCCATCGCGACGACGGAGAACACCGCGCTGCGCACTGAGTTGCAGCGTCGGCGAGACGATCGCGCTCGCGGCAGCACGTCGTCGGAATAGCTGTCGATTTTGGGGAGTCTCAAGTGTCGTCTAGGTGAATCGGGCAGATGCGAGGCGTCGCGTGGCGCTGCTGCCCGATCCTTGGCAAGGAGACATCCTCGTGATAACGTCTACCGCGGTCCCGGTGGCCGTGCAGCGCTCGGCGCGCTGGACCTTGGCGCTGGCGCCCATCGCCTTCCTGATGGTGACCTTGGATGCGTTGGTGGTGATCACTGCGCTTCCAGCCATCCACCACGACCTTGGCGCCAGCTTGTCCACCTTGGAATGGACAGTGAACGCGTACACGCTCGCCTACGCCGCGGGCATCATCACTGCGGCGGCGCTCGGCGATCGCTTTGGGCGCCGGCGTCTGTTTGTGATTGGCCTCGTCATGTTCAGCGCCGCCTCTGCGGCCTGCGCCCTTGCGCCAAGCGTGCAGCTCCTGATCGTCTTCCGAGCGCTGCAGGGCATGGGCGCCGCGATCATCATGCCGCTGAGCCTGACGATCCTTACCGCCGCGTTCCCGCCAGAGCGGCGTGGGGCCATCATCGGACTCTGGGGCGGCATCGGCGGACTCGCCGTCGCCGCGGGGCCGCTCGTCGGTGGCGCCATCACCCAGGGGCTCGACTGGCATTGGATCTTCTGGGTGAACGTGCCCATAGGGCTGGTCGCGGCCGTCCTCTCTCTCGTGTTCCTGACTGAGAGCTATGGGCCGGCGACTCGCCTCGATCTGCCAGCGGTCGGACTGGTCTCGGGCGGCGCGCTGGCCTTGGTGTGGGGCCTCGTCCAGGCCGGCGAGGCGAGCGGGGGATGGGCCAGCGCGCGGACCCTCGTGTCCCTCGGCGTTGGCCTGCTGCTCCTGATCGGCTTCGTGGCCTGGGAGCGCCGCGCTCCGGAGCCGCTGTTGCCGCTGCGTCTCTTCCGCAGCCGCACATTCGCGGCGGCCAACGCCACAGGCTTCTTGATGGTCGCCGCGCTCTTCGGTGCCGCCTTCCTGACCGCACAGTATTTTCAACTAGGTCTCGGCGTCTCGCCGCTGGGCACAGGTGTGCGCATCCTGCCCTGGACGGCGACGCCTATCCTTGTGGCGCCGGTTGCCGGCGTCTTGTCCGATCGGATCGGGCGGCGACCGGTGATGGTGGCGGGCATGCTGTTGCAGGGGGTGGGCCTGGGCTGGTTTGCGCTGGTAGCGAGCACGAGCGTCGCCTATGGCCAGCTGGTGCTGCCGCTGCTGGTCGCAGGCGTCGGTGTGTCAATGGCGCTCGCGGCTACCCCGACAGCGGTGCTGAGCGCAGTCGAATCGGCCGATATCGGCAAGGCCTCGGGCGCAAACAGCACCTTCCAGCGCTTCGGCAGCGTCTTTGGCGTCGCGGTCGCAACGGCGGTCTTCGCTGCCAACGGCGCGCTGAACGCTCCAGCCACCTTTGTCTCTGGCTATCGTCCGGCGCTGGCTCTGCTCGCGGGACTCTCGCTGCTCGGCGCGCTGGCGGCGCTCGCCGTTGGTAGTCGTCAGCGCCTACCAAAGCCAGACGCCACCCAGTCGCTCGTACCGCTCGGGGCGGAGGCGATGGCCAACAAGTAGCAGGCTGTCGTCATGTGTAGTGGGATCGGGAGGCCTTTCCCTCCCGTTCCCACGGCGTTCGTCCACAATCGAGGTGAAACCGTGTCGCACCATAGTGTTGTAGTTTGTCGCCTCGCTAAGCCGCGAGGTGGTGAGAGGAGCGGAGGGCCATTCTACAACCGGATGACGCGACGCCGTATGATAGCCTCCACAGATCGAGGGTGAGGAGGCGCACTGGCCACCCTTCTACAAGGGTATGATGCAACCGCGTATGACACCCCAATGAGCCAACCGCTCCACTGGGACACAGGGACGTCACTGCGACGTCGAACAATTGCAGGGTCTTGTCAGAATTGTTGTCACCGACCAAAAAAACGTAAGAATGCCATGTCAGTGTTCGATTGGCTGATGTGGTATGAATTCAACGGTTGGAAGGTGCAGGTGGGACAGGAATCGAACCTGCAACCTGCGGTTTTGGAGTGTGCTTCCCCTTGTCCACGAGCGTCCATAGTCGTCTTTCGGCGCTGAATTTTTCGGCCCGATTTCCGCCAATCCGTCCATAGTATTCCATAGTTGTATGCCTGGGTTGGTGTCAGGGTTGGTGTCAAGGTGGCGTGAGGCACGCAAAACTGATCATCCCTTGTCGACTGGGGACAGGAGGAGAGGAGTCACCCGATGCAAGACCTCTGTCCCCTTCCCTCCATGACGCGGGGGATATATACCTGCCACCATCAGCGCCGTCACAAGCAAAGGGTAACGTGGCTCTTTGCCATGGCGATGCCGTGCGTGAACGTCTGAGTTGTCTTGCAGGCTGTCACAGCCTCGCCAGTACATATCTGCCACCACTCTCGCCGTCACAACCGAGCGGTGACATTGCTCTGCGGTAGGTCGGCGCTAGGCAGGTACGCTGAATGCCTCTCATGGGCTGTTGTGGTGTCCGCAGGATGCATCTGCCACCCATTTCGCCGTCACAAATAGGCGGAGACGCTGATACCGTCCACCTCGCTAAGGAGTATCGCCTGGAGCGGGTCGTACCGAGTGCTTCATCAACTCGCGGCCGCGAGAGCCATGCGGAAGCCGATTCGATAGATGAGGCTGGGGAAACCTACATAACGATACGCCGAGCGCACGAATCCGGCACGATCGTCATACGAACCGCCGCGTGACACGCGTTGCTCAGTTCGTGGCGTTTGCTCAATCGAAGTGTCATTACCACCTGGGTAGGGTTTGTAAAGGTCGCTCGTCCACTCCCACACATTGCCTGCCATGTCGAGTATTCCGTACGGGCTAGCTCCAGTAGGATAACTTCCCACAGGCGTTGTATCTCTCCTCTTGCCCTCAAAGGAATTACATCGGCCAGAGTCGAAGTTGTCGCCCCACGGATATATACGTCCGTCGGTTCCACGCGCAGCCTTCTCCCACTCCGCTTCGCTCGGCAGTTTCCAGGGCTGGCCTGAATGTTTGGAAAGCCATTGGATGTACGATACCGCATCATGCCATGACACACGGCTCACAGGATGATCCAATTTGCTGAGTTGTTCCTGCCACCTACTAGGCTCCTCCTGTCCGGAGCGCACGAAGCACGCGTACTCGGCAACTGTCACTGGATACTTGCCGATCTGGAAGGTGGCGAGAGCTATACTAGCTTGAGGACGCTCGTCGTCAGCAGCCTGCGGGTCCTTCTGCTTGTCACTGCCCATAAGAAATGGTCCGCCAAACACATCACACAACGGTGGCATAATGAACTCGGTACCGTTGAGAGAAGTCAGACGATACCCCAGCTTAATCAGGCGCGGTGGAAAGTGATCTGGTGGTGCATTAGGCGTCTGTGGTGGCTCGGCTGGCGCGCCGGAGAGGTCGAGCGTGCGGATGAGCCGGGCGACCTCGACGGGATAGTCGCGCACGGCATCGTAGCGATGCAGAGTGTCCCACACCGGCGGGATGGCGTCGTGCGCGACGGAACTCGCCAGAACGGGCAGGACGCCGCGCATCAAGCCCTTCTCGCGGCGGTTGATGGCGGCGTTGACCTCGATCTTGACCCATTTCGAGGCGATGGCGTTTGGCGTCAGGACGAGAACGAGCCACTGGCACTGTCGAAGCGCCTCGTTGATCTTGTCGAGGAAGTCACCCTCGTCAATGCCGGTGACATCCCACCAGACCTCGGCGCCAGCGGCTTTTAGATCGTTCACCAGTCGCCCGGCGAAGGCGCGATCCGGGCTGGCGTAGCTGACGAATACCCGCACCGGCTCTGGCATGGTGGCCTCATTTCGCAAGATTCAGGGCCACCAAGAGGTCGCGCAGGCCATCTTCATAGGGTCGAGGCTCTACGAAATTGACCGCCTGTTGCAACGAGAGGTAGTCATGCATCTTCGTTGTGCGGTACATCAACGGCACTATTGTTTTGCCGCTCGGAGCATTGTTCTTGTATTGCCACGCCAGCTTGATTTCGTCGCGTACCCAGTTCGACTTCATCGAGTCGGGTGAGACGACCACGATGAATACTGGACGCTCCTGAATGTTGTCACAGATTTCTTGCCACCAATCTACCCCACCGTGCAGGCCGCCCGACTCGTCAAGCCACACGGCGTCATCTTGACCGCCAAGGGCCTTGCGCAAGTCACGCACCAGCTGATGACAAAACGCACTATCTTCATGACTATGGCTGACAAAGATGCGCTTGTCTACCGCGACCGTCGAGGGGCCGATGAGGCGCGTCCGTCCCTTGACCAGTTGTTCTGTTCGGATCGCCACCTCTGGGGGCAAGCGGAACGCAGAGAAGAACAGGCCAGTCACATAGGGATGATAATCTTCCAAGTCCTCTTCTTCCCGCATCTCAGGACGGGTAATCGGCGGGACAACCAATTCATCATAGACGACATCCACCCAGTAGCGGCGGAACTTGTCTGTTTCCTCTGGCCGCTCGTACACCAGTGACGCCATGCGACCAACAGCTGTGATGGCCGCCTTCTCTCCACCTGAGCGCATGAAATAGATACGCTGGCCGACCCGCACGAAGTCCCGATGACGGTACATCGTCCAGTCTTCTGTCAGTCGCCGCTTTATGGCAGCTTCGAGGTCGTACCATTTCGGATTGTATTGGAACATCCATTGCGTTTTGAGCGCGTCCTCCTCAGTCACAGACACACCTCCTCGCTATGGGTTGTCGCCTAGTTGGCCCAATTCTACGCGTGAAGCACACAGACCACAAGAGCCAGCCCATGGCCCACATTCAAGGCAAGCAAGCCAGTGGGGCCGCCATGATGAACTAAGCGGAGTTTGTGAAGAAGACTCTCCTGCATCGCCCGATGCCTTCTCCTTCCGTGCCTTGTCTCGCTGGTTCAGTGGCCTCGTCGCTTCTCAGCAGCATCAATCCGCAGCTGGAACCAGGTCGCCACCTGCGCCCAGTTGGTGTCAGGAATGTCGCTGTACTTGCCGACATGAAAGATCGCATTGAGATCGCTATAGATGGTGGCGTAGCACCTGCCCGTCGTTCAGTGAAGAGTCGCAATGTTCTCCTGTAGCGCTCTCATGAAGGCTGATACACAGCCGCGATCTTCTTCCCGCCATTGTCGTTTGCCACGGTAGAGGTCAGATGCCCTACGCACATCCATGCACAGTACAGTCGTCAGCGTTTCAGGCGTCAGTCGCTCCCGCCATCCTGCGATGCTGATGGATCTTGAGCGTTTCGTAGTGAGGCGCCTACCAACGTTACCCACCCACGTTTGTAAGCGCCTTCACAATCACGTCCATGTCCTGCCTGCTGATGAGCTTTCTGCGAATGTCAGCAGGATCGTCGAGGAGTTTGATCTTTCCAAGCGTAAGCAACTCATTCATTTTACGCTCTATGATGAATCGCCCGAAGCCAGTCTGTTGCATCATCTCAGAAACGGCTTGCGTCTTGCCGACGTATTGAGTATTCACTGGGCTCCTCCTTGGCAAGAGCGGGGGCTGCTCTTGCTAAAACGAGTATACCTCACAATTAGCCTCTTGCGCCATATTGTTGCTGATTATTGCTAATCATCTTTACAATACTTGACAAGATGATTCCTGGTGTGTTACGATGAGAAGAGAGGCGCTTTTTGAGCGGCTTTCCAACGGTGGCTGATCGACGCTTCCGCCTCGGCGTCAGGCCATCTGCATACTGAGCGGCGCTGGCCTTCGTGTTTTGGGACCTACCTACGCGGATTCAGACCACCGTGAGCCGGTGGCAGAGCGTCCAACTGGTTCCACCAGCGCTGTGTGCTTGGATTGATTTGAGTCCGGTCGTGGTTGTCTCATCAACCCGCACTGTGCGGCTGCCACCAGCTGATGGTATATGGCCGTGCCGGTGTGCGGGTGATGCCTGAGAGGCGCGACCGGCTCTTTGTCCATCTGGACAACTCACTCTTTTGGCCTGAGCGCATGCAGTAGACACCAGTGTGCGTTCAGTCGGAGAGAGGAAGTCATCTACCCTATACATGGAGGCGCGGATGAAGACGCTCACTGCTGGCTTGCCCATCTCGCTGACTGACCTTGCGCCGCGTATCCGCACTGGGTGTCTGTATGATCTCCAGCCGGACCGCACGTTTGGGCTGCTGGTCACGCGGCAAGCGCCACGGCGTCTGCAGCGAGTCCAGGTGGCGATCCGGGCGCATTGGCCGTGGTTCGCCCCCAGCTTCTTGCTCTTGACGGGACACAGTGGAGCCTGTGCCCATCGGCGCTGCCGTCATGATGATGCGGACGCCGCAGGGCATCGGTGCAACGTCCCGCTACCACGACAGCAGCTCGGCTGGGAGGCATTCGCCGCCGCCTATCGCGCCGAACTGGATCGCTGGCCCCGCTTGGCGCATGTCGCGGTCGTCCAGCAGATCGCTCGGTGGCTCCAGACCTTCCAGACCGTCACGATTCTGTCCTTTGAGTCGAGCATGCCCCGTGGCATCGCGTTCGCTGCCTGGCAGGAGCGCGGCGAGTTCGTTCCCTATTCCCAGCGCCACATCCTGCGGGACTGGTTGCTAACAGGTCCTGCAGGATCGTCAGATACCACTCCGTAACCATCGGAGTGGATCTCCGGGTTAGGAGGTGAACACCAACGACCAAGCTGGAATACAGCACATCTACCGTTTGACCGGTCCGTGTTTGGCTTGTGAGAGATCAGGACGCCAGTGAGGATGACCTCCTGGCGTTTTTGTCGCCCTCATACAGTTGTGATCTGGCGCTGGGTCAGATCCCCGGAGCGCGACAGAGACATCAACGCCAGGAGAGTTCCCGACATGCCCACACGCTATCCCTACCAATTACGCGACACTGCTTCTCCCGCTCGTGACTTCGCCACCGGCGCGTCCCTGAGCGCGCTGACGCCCTACGAACGTGAGCGCCTCGAGCGCGATGGCTTCCTTCGCCGTGCAGTGATGCCTCCCTACCCGGTCGAGTACCTCGGCGAGACCCCAACGGATGGTGAGGAAGCGGCGGAGCGCTGGCTAGCTCTGCACGATCACGCCGTCGAGCTGCGTGCGCAACTGCGTCCAGGCGACATCGTGCAGACCAAGAGCGTGCGGCGCGCGCTGCGCTCGGTCCTGCTCTACGAGCACCAAATCACGCCCAAGGCGCGGCGGCTCGCGCGGTTGGCGCTGTGGTCGCGGACTCACAGTGGTCCACTCCCGCCGTTCGCGGTCCGGGTGCGTTGGGGGCAGTGTCAGTGCGCACGCTGCCAGGCCACGGCCGCGCAGGAACTGTGTGAGGCGATCGTGCTGGCGAGCGCCTGAAGGAGCCAGGAGGCGCGCATGCCCCGCACGATCTCTACCGTCACGCAGACCTACCACCTCCTCGGTGAGCTCTTCACCCCGGAAGAACGCGCTGCGCTCATCGAGATGACGCTGCCACCCGAACTGGTGCATCAGTGCCGCTTTGGACGCCTGGAGTATGACTGGCGACCCACGGCGATGGTGGGCCGATTCGTCTGTCGTGGCTGTGGCATCGTGGGGCTGTGTGGCGCCTGCGCCGAGCTATCCGGTCAGCGTGTCCCACCTGGCGTCGTGCCCTGCCTATGCGCCTTACATGGCGGACTCCTCGAGATCGGCATCGCCGCTGTGGCGCTGGCAGTCAACGTTCCGGTTGCGCCTGTCTGTGACATCAGCTCAGAGCGTACCTATCGCCACCAGCGCCGAAGTGTAAGAAAGGAGGATGAGCAAGACAGGATACCGCAGATGACGCAGATAGTCTTATTGCCCTGAGGCGACGGAAGCGCCTCGCTGACCTGATCTGACGCGTCCAAACCCAAATGACCGACCCAAGAAAGAGGAACGAAGCAAGATGGCGAACTTTGTGATTACGGGCAAGGCCGAGCAGACCGACGAGTCGAGCTACACGATTCAGTCCACCGGTGAAGTCGTCACCAAGATCCAACTCACCCTCAATGTCCCGGGGATGAATGACCGCGTGCTGTGTGAAATGCCCCTGGATGTCGCGCCAAAGTCTGACATCCTCGAGCGGTGGGAGATGGAGGAGAGCTGGGTGGTGGTCTCGGCCAGCGCGATGCGCGCCATCGGCTTCGCGCGCGCCAATGCGCGACCGGGGGAGAAGGCGGTCGGCGCGCTGGTCATCTTCCAGGCGACCGAGGCGCGCGAGGCGTCTGAGGATGAGCGGCGGGCGCTGATGGAGGCGCGCAAGCGCGCCAAGGTGATCGCCAAGCAGCGCCGTGTCGAGCGCAAGGCCGAGCGGGAGGCGGCCAAGGCCACTGCTCCCGCTGCCTAGCGGCTGAGACAGCCACCAATACGAGGACGCCGGCGAGTCTGAAATGGTTCGCTGGCGTCCTCGCCTGCTCGACAGTAATGGAGTGAAGGACATGCCACAGGAACAGCAGCCCAGCCCGGCCTTTTCGGTCGGACAAGCGGTGTGGGTCAAGTTGCCGCTGGAGTTTGGGGTGGAGTATGAGTTCGTCGCCTGGGTGCTGCGCGTGCTCTCTAGTGAGCCAGGGCAGCCGATTCTCTATGAAGTCCAAGGCGCAGTCCGCGAACGCTACACCGTGCAAGAGGAGTGGCTCTCGACGCAACGTCCCTCGAGTTCCTCGGTCGTGGATGGCTCGGTGGCGCGACTGAGTCGAATCGCTCCCGAAGATCCTCCACGGCGCTAGCACGGCTCAGAGTAACAGCCTAGTCAAGAGTTCAGAAAGGATACCTCGTGGTCGGAATGCAAACAGACGCTCCACCGCCGCCACTTTCCCACCAAGGGATGCTACAGCGATGGCATGTACGCTGGTTTGGGGAACGAGACGAGGTAGCGGACCAACTCGCCGACATCGCTCGGCAAGGATCGGGCATGGCGCGACTCGCCCACCTCTGCGCCTCGCTGATGTTGGTGCTGTTCTCGGCAGGGTCGCTGGTGGCGCTCGGTGGGGACGCGCTGCTGAGTGTCTTGGATGGCGCGCAGCAAGGGCATGTGGATGTGCCAGCCGCGATCTCACTGGGAGTGAGTACGCTGCTGGTACTGTGCATGGATGTGGCGATGCTCTACGCCGCCTCGATGCTGCGTCTATTGGGCATGCGGCGAGCGGAGCCCCGCTCCATGCGCTTGCATCGTGGGGTGATGGCGACGGTGGCGGTCTTGGAAGCGGGGACCTACGCCTACATGGCTTGGCGCTATGAGACACCCGTCAGTGTGGTGGCCTGGACGCTGATTCTCTCCCGCGCCTTGGCGGCGCCGCTCCTCTCAGTTTACCTCGCTATGGCGCGCCCGTTGCCGGTCACCGCGCGCGACATCCTGGCGCAGGTGGAACTGGCGAGTGGACTCGGACTGATTCGGGACGCGGTGACCATCGCCAACGATGCTTCTGCCTCGCTGAGTCAGAAGGTGGCGCTCTTCGGCGCATCAGCGGTGATGACATCGCAAGACCGCGAGCGGCTCGATGGCTTGCTCGCCGCAGTCGAACGACGGCAGCAGACAGAAGTGACGACGTACGAGCGAGAGTCATCGCTTGTCCCCTCGTCAGCAGACGGGCACACGGAGACTCAGGGAGCACAGCGCCCTTTCGTTCCAGCGATCCTCGCACCGCGCTAGCGCGGATCGAAGTGGCGCTGATCCCCTCGTCGAGCGCGTCTGGCAGCACGTTCACCACGGAAGAGCTGGCGCGTCTTCATGCCTTGCGTCGCAACTTCCTGCGCCAGCATGGCATCACGCCTCATGGCGAACAAGGTGAGACATCCTAGCTGCGTCTGCCACCGCACAGGCGATGAAGCCCATGGTGTCATGCACACCTCATGGGGTTGCGAGCGCCGAGTCCAGGCCGCTCGGACAGTGCGGCCAGCCCTGCCGAGATCGGGGATTTTGCAGCGCCGCCGCGAGCGCCGGCGTCAAGGCCGCCGCGACCGGAGAGCAACGGAGGGAGCGGCGCCCGGTAGGGTTCAGCCTTGACGCCAAGCCGGGCGGCGCTATCCTCCCCGATCGTCTCGGCGGGCAGGCGCACGTCAGCAGCGCATGCGACCGGCGAGCGCCGAGGGAGGCGCAAAGCGGCCAAGACTCTCGCCAGGCGATCCGCTTGCCATTGGCTCCCTATCTCGCCCAATCCACGTTCAGGCGAGCGCGCGAGGCACTGACGCCGAGCGCGCTCGCCCATTCGAAGGGCCGGGGGGGGTAATCACGGCCCTCTCATGTGACGAACAAAATGCCGTCGGGCTAGATTGCAAGCCGCTTCGAGCGGCATTCTTTTTGGCCGAAATTCGTGTGGCCGTCGCAATACAACAAGAAGTGAGGTTCCATGACCACCAAGACGATGCTCCTGCGCCCCTTTGGCCGCGAGCCAGCGCGACGTGGGCGTCCCACCAAAGCGGAAGCGCAGGCACAGGCGCAAGCCCGTCAGGCCATCACCCTCCTGGCTGGCCTGGACGCGCTCACGGTCTCGTCTCAAGGCCGAGTGAGCGCTGAAGTGTATGGCAAGCTCCGCGAGGCCAAAGAGGCGGCGAAGCATGCTGGGCACAGCGGCGCAGTGCATTGTCCCGAGTGGCTGAGCGCGCAGGTAAAGCCCAAAGGCGACCGTGGCGGTGGTTATCCCTATCTGATCGAGACGGAGGACTTCACCGTCAAGGTGGCGGGCGAAGCGCAGACGATGTGGCCGGGACTGGTCATCGAGTTCCGCTCGCACTTCCTTCACGCTCACCCTTCTGGCGCGCGTGGAGCCGTCGAAGAGGCGCTGTGCTGGACGAGAGACATGCTCCTCTACGACGCCAGAGAGTCAGATCGCCTCGCAACAACCTTCGAGCACGTCTCGGTGTCGCGAGTGGATTTACACATCGACTGGCAAGGTGGATTTGTCCCCACCTACTCGACTGGCGAGGAGCGCCGTTTCATCCGTCCGCGTCGGACGCTGTGGCATCCCTTCAACGAGGGCAATACCTGCCTGGGCTATCGCTTTGGCAGTGGCAAGCCCTTAATGGCCCGGCTCTACAACAAGACTGCAGAACGCAAGAAACGCCATGATGACAGCTACGGCGTGCTGCTGCAGGAGCATACCTCAGCTCTCGGTATTCCCTACGACTCAGAGATGGATGTCTGGCGGCTGGAGTTCGAACTGCATCGGGAAGCGGTGACGAGTCTCAAACTCGCTCCGGAGTCGGATGCCGAGGACATCGATGCCGACATCGAGGCGGAGTTGGCGGCGGAGGATTTGCCGCATGTGGGGACACTTCCCAAGCTCTTCACCCATCTGGATGCGATCTTCCAGCATCTCTCCTACCACTGGCTGCGGCTGGTGACACCGTCCTCCACACAAGTCCGCTCACGCTGGCCACTGGATCCCACCTGGGCGCTCTTGCGGCGTGAGTTCGGACAGCTCGCCGCTGCGCCTTCGCTATCACCCGATGCGCTCGCGGTGGTGCGTGGGGCACGCTACCGCGGCCGCGCACGGCTGCTGCGCAAGATGGCGAATGGGCTCTTGAACTCGCTGGAGGTAGAGGATACGTCCGTCGCATCTGCCTCGCTCACCGCGATTCAGCTCCAGGTGGCGCAGTGGGAGGAAGCGATGCGACGACGGGCGAAGAAGGAAGCAGAACGGCTGAACGCGCGGCGAGGGCGCTTGCTGGCCAGACTCGACCTCGGGGAAGGTCTGGACGAAGTCGCCGAAGAGGAACTCCGGGCAAAACTTGCGGTGATCGAGGAAGGGCGCGGGGTCGCGTTGGAGCGACCGGAGCGTGTGCGACATCGGCTGCAAACCTTGCTGGGGGTCTTTGACGCCTACGGCGTAACCGCACAGCAGATCAAGCCAGTCGTCAGTGTCGCCGATCTGCTCCAGCAGCACCTCGATGCGCTCGAGGCGGAAGCAGAGGAGAAGGGTGGCATCGCTCAGCTCCTTCATGACCATTTTCAGAAGCTCTACAAAGTCTCCGCTCCGGCCGGCGTGTTCGAGTCGGAACTGGCAAGCTAAAGCGCCAAGAGCGTGAAAGGATCTGAATGAAGACCATTCAGGTGGCCAGCAAGCTGCTCTACACTCCCGAGGATGTGGCGGAGTTGCTCAGTATGAGCCGCACGCGTGTGTACGCGCTCCTGAGGAGCGGACTGATTGGCAGCATCAAGGAAGGACGTGCACGCTTGGTGCCGCTCTCTGAGCTTGAAGCATATGTCCAACGTCGCTTACATGAGCATGGGATTGCCGCGTGAATGCTGGATAATCAGAGAACGGAGAGACATGGATGGCCAAACGTGGACACGGCGAAGGCTCGATCTATCGGGATAAAGATGGCTCCTGGCGTGCTGCCCTGACACTAGGCCCTGAATCAGGTGGTGGACGGAAATACTTTCGTGGAGCGACGCGGCAGGAAGTCCAGCAGAAACTGGCGGCCGCGAAGCGAGCGCTGGAGGATGGGCTACCGCAGCTTGAGGGAAGGCAAACGGTTGAGCAGTACTTGAGGTCGTGGCTGCTGTCGATCAAGGCAACGATGGAGTTCAGCACGTGGCAACGTCATGAAGAATACGTGCGGTTGCATATCGATCCCTTTCTCGGTAAGACCCGCATGGCGCAAGTGACCCCACAGCAAGTACAGGCACTCTATGCTGACCGGCTTGCCTCGGGCCTCTCTAGCACGACAGTCCACCACCTCCATGCAACGTTGCACAAAGCCTTCAAGGACGCGGAACGCCTGCGTGTTGTGGTTCGCAATGTCACGAAACTGGTCAATGTGCCCCGCGTAGCTGAGACAGAGATTCATCCGCTGACCGCTGAGGAAGCGCGGCAGTTCCTCCACACTGCACCTGGAGAAAGGCCTTACGCCCTCTATGCGCTTGCGCTTGCGTCCGGCATGCGGGTGAGCGAACTGTTGGGGTTGCAATGGAGTGAAGTGGACTTCGACAACTACCTCATCCGCGTGCGCTGGCAACTGCGTCGCGATGAAGGGCGGTGGGTATGGAAACAGCCGAAGACGAAACGGTCGCGGAGGCAGATCGCACTGGCAGGCTCGACGATAGAAGCGCTTCGGCGTCACAAGGAAACACAGGATGCTGAGCGAGCCTATCTCGGGGCGGCGTGGGAAGATCATGAACTGGTTTTCTGTACTCAGCGTGGGCGTCCGCTGTCTGCGCGCAACATCTACCGGCGGTTCAAGCAGTTGCTTCGGCATGGTGCATTGCCGAACGTTCGCTTTCATGATCTTCGCCACACGGCGGCGACACTGCTCCTCGCTGGGAAGGTCAATCCAAAGGTCGTGAGTGAGATGCTAGGCCATGCCTCAGTGTCGATCACGCTCGACATCTACAGCCATGTCATCCCCGACATGCAGCAAGACGCAGCTGCCACGTTAGAGCTTGCCCTGTATCAGTGATGAATGATGATAACGGCAGCAATGAAAGCGCATTGCTGCCGTTTTTGCTGCCACGAGGGCAAAACCAGGCGATTAACAGGATTTCACGTGGCCATAAAGTGGCTTGAATTCAAGGGCGGCCCTGCTGGGAATCGAACCCAGATAACCGGTTTAGAAGAACGAGGCGGTCTGTTTTTCCACGTCTCTTTGGGTCTCGCCTATCACGCAACTCCTGATTTCAAGCCCCTTCTCGTCTCAGGCCGTCTGAGCACGTCTGAGTCTCCTGCTGTCAAAACTGCTGTCAACACGACACGACCAAGCACTCCCCCCTAAATCAACGTAGCAAAGAGAATGTATTGCATCTGCCATGTGAGGCTCATGAGCTAGCGACCGAAAAAAGACTGGGTGAATTTGGTGAAGATCGAGATGAGCGTACAACAGAGCAGTGCCCATTGTGCTTCACGAGTTGCCACTGTAGTGTGGGCGGGTCTTCTGGCATAGGTGTCCTCCGGAAAGGGCTAAAAGGTATAGTAGGGCCGAACTCGGAAACGCCAGCCTTGTATGTCGCTATATGAGCGAAGCGCAGCTTGCACGATCACCGCCACCAGCACCAGATTGAACACAAACACAGTGGTTTGCGACCACACGGTATCGGGACGAATCAGGGAGACGGGAATCGCATAGACATCGAAGACATTAAACAGGAGGATGTCCACGAACCAGCCACCCTGATAGGCTAGCCACGCTTGATAGTTGGGAGTCGCTGAGGTAAACCCACCAAACCAGAGAAACAGGGCTTGATAGATGTGGCTCACGCCAGCGAGAAAAAGGATCAAAGCGACGATGTTTGCTTGGAGGAACTTGCTAACGAATGTAAAATTCCGTTGTGCTTGCCGAGCGTTACCGCCGCGCGCTAGAGCCTGTTAAAGACTTGAAGTGGGGGTGGTAGCATGCGAGTATGCCGACTTCTACCACCTACCCCAGCGATGTGAGCGACGAGGAATGGGCCGTCGCCGTGCCCTACCTGACCTTGCTCGCGCCGACCGCCTTGCAACGCAAGTACGACTTGCGCGCGGTCTTCAACGCCGTGCGTTATCTGGCCCATACCGGCGCGCCCTGGCGGTATTTGCCCAGTGACTTTCCGCCGTGGCCGGTGGTGTATCAACAACTGCGCCGCTGGCTGGCGGCGAGCAGCTTTGAGGCGCTGGTGCACGACACCCGCCTGCTGCTGCGCACGCTCAAAGGGCGCGCTTCCCAGCCCAGCGCGGTGATCGTGGATGCGCGCGTGCTGCAATCGACCCCCGAGAGCGGGAGCCGCGCTGGCTACAGCGGGCACAAGCGGCGCAAAGGGTCGAAACTGCACGCCGCCGTGGATACCCTGGGCTATCCCTTGGCGTTGAGCGTCACCCCAGCGAGCGAGGATGAGCGCACGCAGGTGCAGGCGTTGACCGCACAGGTCCAGGCCGTGACTGGCGAACACGTCGAGATCGCCTTTGTGGATCAGGGGTATACCGGTCCCGATCCTGCTGCCAGCGCACGGACCCAAGGCATTGAGTTGGTCGTGGTCAAAACGCCCGAGGCCAAACGCGGCTTCGTTTTGCTGCCCAAACGCTGGGTCGTGGAGCGCAGTTTCGCCTGGATGAGCCGTTGTCGCCGCCTGGCACGCGACTGCGAACGCCTGCCACAAGTGCTGATGGGCCTGCATTTCCTGGCCTTCGCCTGTCTCATGCTCCATCAACTCATCCATCTTTACTCAAGTTCATAACAGGCTCTAGGAGCAAGACCATGGCTCCCGCTGTCAGCAACATACCAATGCTTGCGCTTAGCCACGGTAGCAGCGTGGTCCAGTGGGTAGCGACATCTAAGAGCACCCAGAGAATGAGACCGAGCGCGCTTCCCAAAGTAATTGCAACAAGTTGGGCCACCGCACGGATCGAGAAAAGCCTGATGCCCGTTGCCTTGTAGACATTCGCCCTTGTGAAGTTTGCCCCAGTGACCTTGGCCTTGGTCAGGTCGGCACTGCCCAGATCAGCCCCGATGAGCCTGGCCCAGGTCAGGTTGGCCCGGCTGAGATCTGCCCCGCCGAGGTCGGCACTGCCCAGGCCGGCCCCGAAAAGATTGGCCCCGGTCAGGTTGGCCAAGCTGAGATTGGCACCGCTAAGATGGGCGTTACTGAGGCGGGCCCCGGCGAGATTGGCATGGGATAGGTCAGCGTGGTAGAACGAGATCCCCGAGAGATCGGCCCTGCTGAGGTTGGCTCCGGCGAGATTGGCAAAGCCGAGGTCAGCGTAGGTGAGTTTTAGGCGCGGCACCGCTCCATCCCGATCGCGTCCACTCTGCTCTGCCAGCCAGAAGGCATCGGCTCCGGTGAGCCTGATCTGCCTCTCCTCGCCTATTCCGCGTCCCGGAGCAGAGAACGGCCCTTGTAATATGCGACTCCCCATCGTCTCTGTCTTCCAGCGGTCGAGATAGCCCTGTAATTCTGCCTTGCGCTCGGCGCTGATCTGATCACCCCACTTATTGCCAGCCGTCGTCTGGCCGTGCTGCTCACTCATCGCTCTCTCCTCTCGCTCGCCATGTGCTCAGTATAGAGGAAAGAGCAAGCGCGTATCAGTCGGCATATCATAGTCGACAGCCATGCCTGGAGTACATTGTCCGAGAAACAACACAAAATATCGTCCAGTACCTGTTCGCCTACATCAATTTTGCAAAGAGAATGTACTGCGTGAGACGATGCTTCTTCACCAGATCGACCAACTTGTCCAAATCTAGGAACACGATCCGCCGATTCGCTTCAATTGCGCTTTCGATGTAGGTTCGGGCGTTGGCTCGAATGTTCTTGTTCGTCGCAACGATGAACTTATCGATATGCTTTCGCTCATTGTCCAAGTCATCGACGAATGCCATGTCCAGTGCCTGTCTTGCTTGACTGATGATCTCTCCCGCATTACCTCTTCTTGCAGACGTCCCATGAATTTGCGTTGCTTTGGTCTGCACCGCATAGTATTCGATCGTGCCGAGTGGCGTCGCATATCTAAATGGAAGGATATCTGAGCCGAACTCACCTGGACCATGGAACTGTTCCCTGCGCACATGTTCATAGCCCATCTTTTCGAGAAGTGGACTCATCACGTGCGCAATGAACATTTCCTCGCTCATCTCCATGATGCGAGAGCGCAGTCGAGCATTGACAGATGGATCATTCTCAATTACAAACCCATAAATGAGGTAATCAACTGTGATTCTTTGCACAAAATACCTCATGTAATCATCAATAATGTCAGATGCATCCCCTTCAATATAGCCACCACCTACAAGATCGGTCATATCAAGCGATACTGCATCAGTATCGTCGGCAATTTCCATGAGCATGCGAATACGAATTAGATTTAAGGCATCGCCGAAGTGATATTCTGCTTCTGATCTAAATTCTGAGCCAAACCAGGTGTGTTGATACACGCCGTTCTCATACGGAATTTGACCCGTGGGAACTTGATCTGTATTTCCTTCAAGCACGTCACGGAGTGAATCAACGTACTCTTCAAAATCCATACCGGGAAGCGCGTTTCTCTCCGTGATCATCGGTCGGCCATCTTCGAACATAGTCCACGTGTTCATTGTCCTCATATCCGCCTGAAACATGTCATATAATCGGCGACAGAGCTCTACATCAATTCCTCTTGCATTCATTCGCTGCCGAGCCCTATCCACCGTGGTCTTGAAACAATATTGATCTTCGGGCTCATCGTCTTCTTCATCTGTATCGTCTTCTCCATCTACACTGGGTTGATCTTCTTCCTCTGACTCGTCCTCTGACTCTTCAGCCAGGCTAATAACTAAGTCAGCCTGATCAAACATGAGCAGCGCCTCGAAGGGAACAGCTGACTTATAGGTATCGACTTTTACTTCCCCAATGCGCAGCTCAGCATAGGATCCCATCTGTCACCTCATGAAAGCGGGGATAACGCCTGAACTCCCTATGCTGGCAGTACGATCGGGTCTTTGCAATTCCCACAATACCGCTTCCGCTCGAGGCCACTATCACCAGCGATGCGCGCCATGACATCATATGCTGCTTCAGCGTCGCCACTGTGGCATGAGCACGGGCAGATTAAAGTTTGGCCGAAGGATCGCTCGGTATCAGGAATCTCATCCTCATCCGTCTCAGGCAGTTCCGGTAGCGGAGTTCCCCGTAGCGCGTGTTCTACAAACGAGGTGCCAATAGGGGCCGGATTGGGCTCATGCTTCAGCGCTGCAGAGATGACAAGAAGAGCGTGATTCAACAAGGTGCCAGGGTCATACTTCCCTTCGCCAGTGGGTTCAGCGGCAATGCGCGTGAGCGTGGCCAACCCTTCATCGCTAAACGGATGGATAGATGTCGGCGCACCACTCGGTCGACGATACTCGAGATACTGCTCCAAGAGTGTCGCCCCTCGGTCAAGTGGTATGGCGCGGAGCACGACGCTTGAGGGATTATCAGGATTTAGGGGAGCGACCTGATTCATTCGGCAATACTCCCAGGCGGGATTGAAGGTTGAGGCAAAGCTCTTGTGCATGACCACGACCCAGTTATACAGATTACTCGTCACAGCGACATACGGGCCATCAACCGTAGCCGCCCGCAGGTCGGTCGCGAGACTGATCTTATCTTGGTCAGGCGTTTTTGAGACAAGATGAAAGAAATCATCAACCAAGAGACTCATCCGTTTGATCCCAGCCGTGCGCACAACGAGCGCCATCTCATTGAGGAGCAATGACAGCGCTGCGGCAGTGAATCCGGCCTTCGGCGGTATGAGAAATGGATCGCCATTTATCCGCGCAAGGTAACTCTTGAGATTGCCCCGGGCTAAGTCATGGGCCAACGCCGATGAAACCTGTTGCTCCGTCAAATGGCGCTCAACAGCAGTTGCGAGCCCCTCTAAGTCCACTCCGTGGTCCGAAAGCCAGCGATCTTTCACAAATTGTGCAGGCGAAGCAGTATGAAGGAGCGCAGCGTCCGGGCCTAGCAACCCTAATGTGATGACGCGGTGCCGAATCCGCGCAAGGAGCAAACGCTCCACACTCACACCGCGCGCCTCGCTACACATGCTTACCAACGCCGCCGCCGCCACATGGGCGCTCGACTTCATCTTTGGCTTTACCGGAACATAGACCGCCAACCAATGTGCCGCATGGCCAAAGAACTTCTTGCCGTAGTCCTGATTGATCTGATCAGTAAGGTACGTAAGCAGCGCTGTCTTGCCCATCCCTAAACTTCGCCCACGCATACGCAGCGCCCATACCCAGCTCCACCGCGTCGGGAGGTCATCGAAGCCGCCTCTGAGAATATCCCGACGGATGTGCTCGATCTCACTAGTGCGCAACTCCGCAGCAAACACCGTTCCGTTGCAAAGGGGATCTTCATTGAGCGGATCAACAAAAGGAACAGCGGGGAAAGGGATCTGTCGCAGATACCAATCTTTTAGTCGGACCTTTATTGGTGACATGGGCATTGGAGTCTCGCGTCCTTTCCCCTCGAATCAGTACTCTCACGCCATGGGGTCGAACAATAGAGGATGGCGCTCGGCAGTTTTGGGTGCGTACCTCTCGATGCTAGTATTCGACTCCACTGCGCATTGCGTAGGCGGCTGAATCGACGCGTTTCACTTCAACAAAGTCATATGCCGCACCACGCCAGATGAGAGGAGATCGGTCTGCGGCATAAATGCGGTCGTCATCGGGTTCAAAATGAATCCTAATCGACTCCTCATGGCGATCGCCGGCTTCACGCGCGTGACAGAGTAAATCGTCCACCACCGTTGGTCCCAGACGAAGGGATTGGCCAAGAGCGCCACGGAGATCAGCAATGGAGGCGGCCCCAGTCCCGTCCGCATGCGCTTGGTAGGCGCGGAGCAGTTCTGCGACAAAGGGAGCACGGATGTCCTCCCAATTTGGCGTATGCGGACTCATCGTGTCGTTCACTGTGACAACGGCGGCTCCAGTGTAGTGCGCCGCGATCACGTCGTTGACCTGCTCGATACCAATCCACAGCAGTCCAAGTTCGGATAACATCACGTCCTTTTCGAGCCACTTTGAACCGGGAGTGGGGAACGACCGCGCCTGCGCCTGAGCGCTCGACAACAGTTGAGCAGGAGTAGGTGATCTCGTCGATTGCCCTCTTGTGACGGGCGCTGGGAATCGCCTACCAACAAGAGCTGGTAGAGCCCAGAACTGTTGCAGCCCCTGCACAAGCGCCTCAGTGTAGGCTTTGCCTCGGCTCGGCGCGCCAAATGCCAACTGACGCACTGGCTTGACAAGGGGGCCCTCTTCCTGAAGCGTCCGAAGTCCATCGCGTAGCGCGGGATACGTGGTGAGAAGCCTTTGGACGAGCCCTACTCGTATCCCACCGGTGGCTGGTGATTCGTGCAATACCATCCGCCCATCCGACGTCGGCGATAGATAGGTCATAGGTGACGTAGTCGGCGTTGATGACTGGCGCGGCTGCGAATTCTTGCGTCCACGGCTTGTCGACTGTTTCAGTAAACCCAGCTTCTTCAGTAACGTTATGGCTTCATTGATTCGTTTGTCCGAGACCTCCTCATACCGCATACCCATTGACGCCAGCTCGTCCAACCGGGCGCTGGCGAGCGTTTGCGTCGCGACAACAAGCCGTTGTCGTTCAATGCTCTCCAGCCCTACTGTCTGCCAGGACTGAATGAGGAAATCCAGATATCGGGGATCAAAGGAAGGAACAGATCCAGTGGCTGCTGGCATATCTTACCTCGCATCTCTGGGCGGAAACGCAACGACAGGGAGGGTCTGAGCGAGACCTAGATTGAGCGCCCGTGCGTCCTCCACACACTCAGCCCACTGTTCCAACAGCTCGCTGATTCTCGAAGCCCGGTAGACACTGGTCTCATCTAATGCAAATAGACGAGCCGTCTGCGCCGGTGAGACGAATCGATTGAACGGTCGCCAGAGGTCTGGACCAAGAAGGTGGCAGTTCGCTCTGAGGCGATCGGCTGTAGGGCCGCCAAGCTGTCGGAAATCAAGCTCATACAGGATCTCAAAAGGTGTCAGGCGGGCGGGCGAGATCGTTAAGATGCCCCATCCTACAGCGAGCTGCAAGGCGGCAGCATCGACGTTTGTTGTGCCAGAGACGATGATCGGCAGAATACGAAGATGACCCAACGATTCATCTGACCCTAAGAGCGTATCAAGGAGTTTCTGGATGAAGACACCCACGTCTTCGCGTGTTACACCTCCTTGGAGGTAGCGTTTGGCTTCAATGACAAATAGGGTTTCATCAGTGACGAAGACGCTGTCAAACTCATATCGCGTCCCAGTTCTACTCTCCGCCAGAAGCCCCATATCCAGCTGATTCGGTCCCGTGGCATATCTCCACAGATGAGCGTTACGAAGCGAAGTAAAGAGTATTTGCTGAAATTGGCGCCCACCTTCGGGTCCTTCAGGTGCGGACACTGAAGCAATTATGGCTCTATGGAGAGTCGCAGGGACGAGCGTTTCCAGCGAGGGCATATGCGCGCCCTTTCACGTTTGCAAGAGAAGGATAGCTTGTATGGTAAACAACCGATAAAGAACTGTCAAGAAGGGCAGCAGATGGCTGTGATCCCAGATGCCTGGCTGGACTTCCATGTGCAGCAGAAAGCCCGCATGTCAATCGTGCTGGAGCTGGATCGCGGAACAGAGGAAGAGAAGCAGTGGAAGCGCAAGCTGCGGGCGCTGCTCAAATATGCAGAAGGTCAGTATCAAGCGTTCTTCGGCAGTGAGTCACTCAGCATTGCCTTTGCCACCACGGCAGGATCCCAACGGCTGTCTCCTATGAAGGCCTGGACAGAGCAAGTGTTGAAACAGCAACAGGCTGAGGCCGATGCTGACCTGTTCGTACTCACCACCCTTCCTGACGGAGACCTGGATCCAAAAACCCTGTTTCTGGGGCAGGTGTGGGAACAACCGTTTGAAGCGCAACCAGTGGCGCTGTTAAGTGCGTAGAGGACCTTATTCTGGAAGAGACAGGCGAAGGTGGCGCTGTGGGGATATCAGTGGGCTAAGACATTTGCTGTCACACGGATTGTTAGAGCAGTAGTAACTGAATCTCCCTGGTGGGAACCATATAAAAGCACATGCTATATTAAACTAATACAATCGCACACAATTATCTCAAATTAAAATTACTCCAGAACTATCTAGTTATGAATCCACTGATGCCGGAGTATTTTTATTTGACCTCAGTAAAAAATAATACTATTCTTTGGATATCCTCTAATCGATTTATGTAACGAGGTGTTCTGCAATTTTCTTTTTGTTGAGTCATTATATGCGATAGGTGTTTTATAACGATCTAAGACAAGATAGTTTATTAAAAACTTTAGGTTAGAAGTGCCCTGCGCAGGTGCTTCCATGTGCATCGCTATTGGTTCCATCAGGACAAGTGGTGTTTACCCAAGTAACCCCAGTTATATTTGCAGTTGACATATTTGAAGCACCAGTGAGATCTACATTTGAAAGAACAGCATTGGTAAAATTAGTGCTCTGAAGGTTTGCGTTAGTGAAATCTGAATTATTGAGATTATCATTTGTAAAGTTTACATTGGTAAGATTTGCATTATGCGAAAATAAATGAGTGCCTTCACCTGGTGACACTCCGATAGGGATAGGCAAATTGCTTAAGTCGGCATTTGTTAAATCAGCACCGACAAATGAGGTGCCAGATAAATCTCCACCTTTAAAAATAACTCCTTGTATAGTTGCGCCATCAAAGTTCGCGCTATCGATTTGTGCATTTGAGAAATCCTGACCAGCAAACTTGGCTGCATATAGGGAGAGAATACAACGGTTACAAATAAACGGTAATCCGAAATACCCACTCCCTGCCGGGCCTTGAGGTCCGGTTGGGCCAGTTGGCCCTTGCGGTCCCACTTGATTCCAGGAGAGTAAAGTCTCACCGTTGGCGCAAGTGGTATTTGCAGGCACGATTTTAATAAATCCCGTATTTGTTTTCACACATGCATAAATGGTAACGGTGTCAGCAAAGACTTTCTGAATACTTAGAATAAGTAGTGCTCCCAAAAGAAGTGATGCTAATGAAGAAAATAGTGGGTGCTTTTTTTGCAAATACAAAAAACTTCATTACTCTGAATATGAGCTATCTTTTTCCCGTTGTCAATGGGCAGTTTTAACGCCCTGCTCTACTTTCTCTTGTCAACGCATTAACCGCCCGTCAGTATAAATCTGCATATTCTTATGCTATCAGGAAGGTGGAAAAGTTTCAACAACTTGGCGTCAGGTTCTGGTGTCTCTCATCCCTTCAGCCCTGTGTCTGGTTTGGCGGTGTGGCAGACGGAGCATGTTGTCTATGGATGCGCCGGCGATGGACTGCACTTCGTGCTTCGGAGAAGCGCTCTCGGGCGCGGTCACGAAACGCATCTAGACGCGGGTGTCTGCCACGCACGTCCTCGTCTGTCGGATCCCAGCGAATGTCATCCCAGTCGATATCTCCCCATAACCACGCATAGAAATCCAGGCCAAAAACCAATGCTCGCACTGCGGTGTACCCAATGTCAGCAACTAAGGCTTGCGCAGTTCTGAGTGTTGCCTGGGCATACTTGTCATGGTTGTGCCCACGAGCAAGTGTCTGTGGTTTATTTCTTGGGAGTAGGCTTCTTTCGCGAAGTTCGTTTCTTGGCCTGTACCCGTTTCTTGTGGATACCCTGTTTCAGTGTCGTCCCTGAGCGGAAGGCTGCCACCTGGTGCGCGGGAACCGTGATGGGTTTTCCGGTGCGGATGTGCTTGATGTGAGTTGCAGGCTGCAGACGGGTATAGAAGGTTCCCCAACCGGTCAGTTGGACGCTGTGGCCACGCTCGAGCTGGCTGGTGATGCCCTCAAGAATCTCGGTAAGAGCGGTGCGATAGTGGGCTTGGGACCGGCGATGGCGCTTGGCCAGGCCGCGGACTAGGTCAGTCGTGTAGAGCTTCATGGCAGATAGAGTCAGTATAACAACTTGGTTGGTGCTGTCAAGAGCCCTTTCTGGCATGTATTCCCTCATGGCAAGTAAATCTGGGAACTTCTGCATTTGTAAGCCGAACGATTGTGCACAAGAGCATTGACAGGCATGCTAGCATAACCAGTATGCCAGACAGTACGGAGAGAGGGGCAAGGAAGCGGCAACCAGATCAAGGAAGAAGAAGACTGCTTAAGACAGGGCTAGCTGTAGCTGGAACAGCGCTAGCTCTTGATGCTTTGTCCGCAATCCAACCGGTATCTGCCGCAGCAAAGGGAGTTGCAAAGTTCAGGGATAGAGGGATGCTAAATACTGCTGACTCAGTAACACCTGACACGCAGTTGACCTCAACAAATATGCTGGAAACCCCGATAGCAACTCCTTCCCCTAATCCACAAAGTGCCCCAACACCAGATGCAACAGTAGCAGCATTACAAAAAAGACAACTTCAAGATCAAGTGAATCAGCTTGAAAATCAACCTAGTTGGCTTGAGAAAAATTCACCAACTCTTATTGCAACTGGGATCACTGCGGGAACCATTATTGCAAGTGTATATGGGATTGTGAGAAATCAACGTACTGCTCAAGAACAACAGAGAGATCAACTTTTTCAAAATGCTCTCGAAGGATTGGGCAGTGAGCGGGATGAAACTAAAGCCACAGCTGCAACAATGCTGCTTACCTTTCTGCGCTCTAAAGGATATGATAGGTTTTATCAGCAAATCTTCGATATAGCTGTAGCCTATTTTCGGGGTCGAGATGTGAAATATGATGATGAGGGTAAACCTCAAGTAAGAACTCTTGACCAAGCATTTGTTCCGATTCTTATCGAGGCTGCTGGCCATGCGTATAAACTCTTTAATAGAACTTATAGAAGAACAGCTTCCAGAATGATGATATTAGACGCTTCAGGTGTTCACTTAGACGGGGTTGACTTTCAATATTTTGATTTGAGAGCCGTCAAAATGGACCGATCCACCTTTACAAATGTGCACCTCCTCAATTCAAACCTGCGAGATAACAACCTTGGTAAAGCCAATCTGACAGGAGCAATGCTCTTAGGTGCAAATCTGAGAGAGACATCCTTCTATGGGGCAAACCTGACAGAGGCATTTCTGTTAGAAGCAAATCTCACAAGAGCAACCTTCATAAATGCAAACCTTACAAGAACATTCCTCGCGGAGGCAAATCTAAAAAGGGCAGACTTCGACGATGCAATTCTTACAAAGACAATCCTCAAGAGAGCAAATCTAAAAGGGGCAAATCCTGAAAAGGCTGCTTCTTTAGAAGGTGCTTTGATGTTTGGTGTCAAGGGTCTTACTCCAGAACAAATTGCAAAGTGTAAAGAAAAAGGAGCAGACTTTGACTCACAGGAGTTGCCCGAGCAGGAGCGCGAAAGACTACAAAAAGCGGTAGCCTACTACTCGAGCGGCTAGCCAATCCTCACAGACTCACTTGTCATGAGGGGATATGTGCCCCGTTTCTCCCTTTGAGCGTGCGATACAAGGTGGCGCGGGAGACATGGAGCGTCTTGCAGATCTCCTCGATGGAGTTGCTCTTATCCGCCCACAGATTCTTGGCCATGGCCAACTGCGACGCGCTGGTGAGCTTGGCAGGTCGTCCTCCTTGCCTGCCACGCGCCCGAGCAGCCTGCATTCCAGCCAATGTGCGCTCGCGGATAAGGTCCCGCTCAAATTCGGCAAGGGCCCCGAAGACATGGAAGATCAGCTTGCCAGTGCTCGTCGTGGTGTCGATATTCTCAGTAAGGCTCTTGAAGCCGATGCCGCGCTCATGCAGGCCCGTCACGGTCTCGATGAGATGTTTGAGTGATCGGCCCAGCCGATCTAGCCGCCAGACAACGAGGGTATCACCCTCACGCAGATAGAGGAGGGCATTGTGCAGCCCTGGACGCTCCACCACGCTGCCGCTGACGGTGTCGGTGAAGACCTCTTTGCAATCCGCTTTCTTAAGCGCATCCTGTTGCAGATCGAGGGTCTGCTCAAAGGTTGAGACCCGTGCATAACCGACTAGCATTGTGAACCTCCTCGTGACTCGTTTGGGTTAGGTGGAGCTTGTAATGGGGTCTTCTGGTCGCTCTCCTGGCCCTCGTGGCCTTCATCCCGATGCATCCCTTGCATACCCTCAAGCATGCCCCACGCCTTGGACACCACCCGCAAAAGCAGCTGCAGCTCTTGGTCAGTCGGGCGTCTCCCCAGCTCCTGGCGGAGGATAAGGGCGGCATTCGCTTTAAGGAGGTTCTGGTGGATAGAGATCGTCATTGTCTCTAGTGTCTCAAAACTCAGTCCACATGTCAAGTGGTGATACCTTGTTTTTGAGATAAGATATAAGACGGATTGAGGCGCCTAGAGAAGCAGCTCTCCACAGTGAATCCCCATCGTCTCAAATTGGACCTATTTTGAGACACTACTGGCGTCACTCCATATTCAAAGGGAATAGTTCTCATTACTTACCAGTTATTCCGCACCACAAACACAAAATTGTGCGACATACCCTATCAAACCAGCACATCGGGGACTGCATCTGAACTGGTTTTCAAGCTTGTGATCAAGGTTATAGACTGACGCGCTTTTCCATGCTGGATTAGCCGCCGGGCAATCCCGGGAGTCCAAAGAAATGACCGATGGCTCGAAGGAGTGTCAGGAATATATGGCGTATAGCTTCTGGAGGAAGCGCCGCAGTGATGATTAAGCTGAGGATTGCTCCAGCGAAGACCTCGCGCCAATCGATTCGACCCAGGCGACCGGCAGCGTCAATAAGATAGTCGAGCTTCGCGTCTAGCACTCGTACCTGCGCTTCCGAGAGCGCGTACGTCTGCTTTATCTCTTCCCCCAGTTCTTGGAGTCCATTTACAATCTCTTCTCGCTCGCTCGGCGTAAACGGCGTATTCTTGGTGACCCCATCGGATGCGCCTCCAAGGAGTCCGGCCTCACGCTGAAGGTCAGCCCATAGATCCGGCATTTCGAGGTCACGTTTGAGGTCTCCGAGCCACAGGTTTACTCTTTGCATCACTCCGTCCCAGCTATATGCGTCATATGGCCAACTCGGTGCATCCCCTGCTACGTAACTCCCAACGTAGTGTGCCGCGTTACCCCCGAGGATGAGACGCGCCTCAGACGATCGGTGTGTGATTCGAGCTTCGGTGCCGTCATCGACCAGCTCAAACTCAATTGGGTCGAGTCCGACCGCCTGAATAGCCTCGAAGATTTGGTTTTTCTTCCACTTTTGTAGCCATGGGATAGGAGCTTCCATCAAAGGTTACCTCGCTGATTTCGCCATAACGTAGCCATTATATGTTACACGCTATCCCCTAATAAGACCCTTGCTTGCCCACGGTCAGCTTCTTCCTTGCTTATCCTGCCGTCTCATAAACCTCGTTTGTAAGACGGGGCGGACGCTTGGCTCCAGACGTAGCGAGCTCACGTCTTTGTTTCTATGATTGACAGCCATCCAGCCTCCGTGCTAGAGTCGATCGGGGCAGTCTCTGCAAGCGGTCTGTGCTCTCGGCGTCGATGGGGTAGCCCATCCCCAGGCCCCCGGTCCGAGCGCCCACGAGGACTGCACCGATTCTGTGGCAAGGGACCGATAGCGCGAATGGAGGAAGCGGATGGAGACCGAGCGGCACGCGCACGTCCTACAGGTACGTCCTGACGCCACGCTCGACCAGCTCACCCAGGCGCGTGCTCGCACACTCGTCGCGGGGCAGACCGAGGTCGGGCGCACTGAACACGTCATCGTCTACACCGATGGAACTCCGCAAGGTGACGCCACCGCGCAGGCGGTGCTGCAGACCGTCGAGGCTGATTACAGCGCCACCCAGGACTGGTTTGGCGGACTCACTCTCCCCGCAGGGCAGGAGGGGGATGACCAGACCACGCCACGCACCGCCATGCCAGTGCAGGTCTTGATGGATGCGCAAGCCGGCGGCGCGTATCACTTCGGCTGCAACGCCACTAATCTCTACCTCGAACCGACCCCCGAGCTGGCCTCGGGCTTCTTCGTGGCCGAGCTCGTCGAGGTCTTCGAGGCGGCGATCAACAACGGCTGGGATTGCGGCTTCACCAACGGCGAGGGGCTCTCGCGCGCGCTGGCGGGCGAACGCAACGCCAACTTGGGCAGCCTCTTCGTGCAGACCGAGCAGGCCTGGTGGGCTGACGGACACGCCGACTTCGTCAGCGACAACAGCGCAGATGACCGCAACGCGGACGCGAACGGCTGCGCCACACTCTTCCTCTACTATCTCCACACCCAGCTCGGCTACGACTGGCGCGCCATCGTCACCACCGGTGGCGCCTCGCTCGCCCAGACCTACCAGCGCGTGACGGGTCAGGATCCGGCCGCTGGCTTCAGCGACTTTCTCGCGCGGCTGGCCACCCTGGATGCGGGGGGCGTGCTCACCGTGCCAGAGAGTGGCAATCCCTTCCCGATCAGCGCCACCGCCCCGATCCCGGCTCCTCCGATCCCGGCTCCTCCAAGCACTGCCCAGCCCAGTTCCACGCAGCCCACGTCGACACCGGCGGCTCCTGTGCCTGCCACGCTCGAGCGCACCGCGCCGATTCACGCTCGCGACCTCAACGCGCCAGCCCAAGAGGGCGGGGGAAGAAGGACGCTGATCGTCGTGCTGGTCATCGTGCTGATCGTCGTGCTGTTGGCGCTGCTGGGCGTGCTGTTCAGCAATGGACTCATCCATTTCTAGCCACCTCACAATGATCTGCCCCGATGGTCTCAAACACACCCCCTGTTTCGGCGTCCGGTTACTTACAGGCCACTCGTTCGTTTTTCGCGGACATACTGTTGTAGTAGGTAGCGGGCCAAGCGACGACGGAGAGCACACTGGCAGCAGGGGCTGCCTAACGGTGACTTCAGGCGACTTTCTCACCACGCTCCAAAAATGTGCGACCCGCCTCATCCATGGTTCGCCGCCGCATGCCGATCTCGTTGTATCGCGACGCTCAGCTGGTCATGACAGTCGCCAATCATTTGCGCGAACTCTGCCTGCCCTAAAATAGCCGCCTGGTTCACGCTACCCTCAGGATAGTGCTAGTTTTTCCTGCATAACTGCGAATGATGTGAGCAATGTGTGGACGCCTGTGCCACCGTGGGTGTATACTCGCGCCACGTTGACAAGGGGTCAGCATCAGCCCCATGATACCCCGGGCTTTCTCACTCCTGGGCAGCAACGGCATCGGCGACACGGGTGTCGCATTGGAGGTCGGTATGGGTTCTCATCGTGGCGCGCATTACTTTCTCTCGTTCCTCATCTTTGGGGTGATCGCAGGCGCAGCCTCGCTTATCACGCAAGGCAAGCTGGACGCCGAAGCCATCTGGCTGCTGGTGCTCGGCGGACTGGGCGCCATCCTCGGCTCCTCGCGGATCAATGGCGGCAAATTGGCCCGTCCCTTCGATTTTATCGCGGGTGGCTTGCTCACCCTCGCTGGTGTGCTCGGCACCTTGCAGGGCTTCAACATTCACTTCCTGCCTGACATCCATGTCGGCGCCTTCCAGGCGCTGACCGCGAGCGCCCTGCTGGGCATCCCCCTCAATTTTCCCTTCCCCGCTCTCGTCAATCTCTTCCTTGGGGTGCAGTCGCTGCGGCACGGCATGGCCAAGTCAGAGACGGTCTGAAAACGCTGCGAGATGGGGAGAAGGAAACGCACAGGAGGCGCTGGACGGCCCACAAGGGACGCTGAGCTGGCCGAGCAGTGGGCGAATGGCGCGTTCCCACACCGTCCAGAGGCGTTTTCAAACCGTTTCTCATCCCTACTTTCGCTTCGGACGTTGGCCGTCGCCCGGTCTTCAGGCCGTATACCGTCCGTGCTCCGGCTGCCATTGACACAGCCTAACGCATTGGCTATAGTGCCGCTAGGCGCTTCGGCCGCACGACCTGAACACAGCGCCTCCTCAGCGACCCTCAACGAGATCGGGAGGCGCAAATGGATCTCGGGCAGTTCGGCACAGAATTTCTTTATTCGGCCGTGATCGCGGTCATCTTCGCGGTGAGTGGTCGTATATGGAGCCGGCTCATACACCGGAACGCTGCTGGCCTGGCGAGCATGCAGATGGGTCAGGTCATGGCAGGGGGCGCGCATCCACAGGGCTATCCACAGGCGGCGAAGCCAACCGTCAATTATGGACGCGTCCTAATGCATGTCGGCATCTTTCAGTTGATAGTGAACGTGGTCGCCTTCATCATCGGCTTCGCGATCGGCCTCGCTCTGGTCTCGTCAGGGCAATCCGTTGACTCGCAAAGCTCGCAACTGCTGGTTGCACTAGTGACCTTCGTCTTCGGCACGATCGCGCTGCTGATCGGCTTTCTGGTCATCGGGCTCCGTGTCGAGCGCGCGACGAGATGGGTGCATCTCACCTATGTCGCGCTGGGAATCGTGGTCACCACCCTGCTGATCAACTGGCTCGTTGGGGTTCTGCGCCCAACAAGCGTGGCCGCGTTGGTGGCGGCGGTCATCTTCGCGTTGGCGCAGACGTTCATCGGGATGGGCATCGGTGGTGGTCTCTCGTTCCTCATCGGTGGAAGGCAGAGCGCCACGCAGCCCTACCAGCCAGGCATGCCCTATGGGTACCCGGCTCCGCCCAGCGCCCCATTCTATCCCGGGCAGCCAGTCGGCCCGAGCCGTCCGCTCTATCCGCCGCCGCCCGGACCCCAACCCTATCCGCCGCAGTATCCTCCACAACAGCCACAGCCGTATCCGCCCCAACAGGGCGCGCCACACTATCCGCCCGTTCAGCCACCTACGCCGCAATATCCAGGGTATCCGCAGTATCCCCCCGCTCAACCGCCGACACCGCAGTATCCGCAATATCCCCCCCAACAGCCACCACAGTACCCCCCCCAACAGCAGCCGCCCGCTGGTGGGGGAGCATCGACTGGCGATCAGTAGGCGCGACGTGATGGCTCAGGACAATGTCAGGGAACAAGTCAGGCGAAGGTAGAGAAGACGGTTGCGAGCGGGGCCAAGAGCTTGACGCCTAGCCAGCGTAGCGTGACGAGAAAGCCACAGGTGCGGCCACACACTTCCGTGCCACTGGGCGAGTGGAAGTGGCGTTGCCTCTCTACTCGAGTGTCGGATTCGTACACCAGTTTCGCCGCTGGGCCAAGAGGAATCCCGCTTCATCGTCATCGAGAAGTGGCTGCAGTTGGGCTTGGCGTTCCGGCCAGAGAACGTCACCGATGCGGAAGCGCTGGCGGTCATCCTGCGTATCACGGGCGAAAACGTCCGCTTGCTGCGCCGGCTCCTGACTCAGAGCGTGTTTGGTAGTGTATGCTGGAGTTCAGTCCAGCGCAAAACACGGCCTAAGACGGCGGGAGCACATTCCCATAGTCCTTTAACCTGCTGGGCCTTGAGTAGGACCTGGGGAGCAATCTCCTCCCGTGCTCCATTGCTACGAGCAAAGGCGGCACCAGCAGCGGGAACACGTGCGTCTTCATCCACAGGCCCAAAGGCGTTGCGGGAACCAAGATCCTGGCATTTGCTCCAACCTTTTTTTGCTCCTGTCTGACCACGGGCCTGAAGGCCTGTTCATACCGGGGAAACGCGAGCGTGTGATCGCCCAGCGCCACCTTCAGTTCTCCGGCCAGGATATAGGCTCCCATCATGGCCAGGGTCGAGCCTTGCCCAGTCAGCAGCGCCGGGGAATAGCCGGCGTCTCCCAGCAGCACCGCTCGTCCGTGGGACCACCTCTCCATGCGAATCTGGCTCACCGCATCAAAGTACAAGTTAGGGGCCGTGTGCATTTTCTCCAGGAGTCTCGGGACTTCCCAGCCTTCTCCGGCAAACGCATCAGCCAGCAGCTGCTTGTGCTGCGCCACATCATGGTAATCGTAGCGTAGCTTGGTGGGTTGCTTGTACAGGAAAAATGCGGCCAGCGTCTGGTCGCCCTGTGGACTGCGTACCGCAACCAGTTTGCCCGGAACCCCATACATCTGTATGGAGGCCCTGGCCAGACCCAAATAGTTGTCGGTGGTGAAGACTCCCGCCTGGAAGCCGCAATAGCGCTCAAATTGCGCCTCGTCGCCAAACACCAGCGCGCGCACGTTGGAATGCAACCCGTCGGCGCCCACCACCAGGTCGAAGCGGCGGGAGCCGCCCCGCTCAAAGGTCACGTCGACTCCGGCCTCGTCCTGCTTGAGCGCTTGGATGGAGTCCCCGAAGCAGTATTCCACCTCGTCTTTGGTCAGCTCGTAAAGCGCCCGGGCCAGATCGCCCCGCATGACCTCCACCACCTCCACGCCCAACGCCCTGGGCACAGTCTGGATGTTGACCCGGCCGACGCGCTGACCGCGTTCGTTGACGAACAACATCTCCTGGATGGTCGTCTTCTCTTGCTGCAGACGCGGCCAGATCCCCATCAGCTTGGCCACCTGCACGGCCTCGAAGCGCACGTCAACTGGGTACCCGCCTTCGCGCACTTGCGGCGCACGCTCGACCACGGTCGGGGTAAACCCATAGCGCTTGAGCCAATACGCCAGGGTCGGCCCGGCAATACTCGCCCCTGAAATGAGAATGGGGGTATTTTTGGTGTTCATCATGGTGCACTCCTTCTTGAAAGGAATAACATTCTCTTCCTATCGAAGCCTCGACAAGATACCCCTGCATATAAGAGCGTGTGTGAGCAAGCGTCAATTCCTCCGTCCCTGGCGCGCGATCAGTAGCCGAATCATCACCACCTCAATCAGTGTTTCGCTCGTTTGGACCTGCCGCTCGTAGTCTTTGCTCATGCGGCGGTTGCGCGAGAGCCACCCGAATGTACGCTCCACGACCCACCATTTGGGTTGCACAGCGAAGCCGCGTACACCAGGAGTGCGCTCCACTACTTCAAGATCCCAATCGCCTTGTGCTATGCACCAGTCGGCCAATTCCTGGCCACGGTAGGCAGCATCAGCCCAGATTTTCTTGAGGCGCGGGACAAAGTATTTCAACCCGGCCAGGAGACGACGGGCTCCCTGCGTATCGTGCATATCCGCAGGCGTGACATGGACCGAGAGCGGGAGTCCCAGAGTATCCACCAGCAAATGCCGCTTACGCCCCGTCACACACTTGTGCGCGTCATACCCGCTGATGCGCGCAGACTCCTGGACCGTCTTGACCGATTGGGCATCCATAATCGCGGCACTCGGGTGGGGATCCTTGCCCACCCGTCGACGTTCGGCGGCCCGCAGCGCCCTCCAGAGGTGCGTCCAGAGGCCGGTGCGGCAAAATTGTCTGATATGATAATAGACTGTTTGCCAAGGTGGGAAATTGCTGGGAAGGTAGCGCCAGGGACAACCTGTGCGCAAGAGATAAAAGAGGGCATCGAAGACCCGGCGCACGCTATGACGGCGAGGTTTTCCATGTGGGGACCTGGGTGGTAGTAAACGTCGGAGGCAGTCCCACTCGGCATCAGAGAGGCTGCTTGGATAGGTGGTACTCATGGCGTGCACTGTAGCTCATGCAGCCCCGCTCTGCACTATCAAACACGCTCTTGTATCTTGAGGGGTAGGAGCGGACCGATACAATGTGCCAGACGCTGCTGGGCGGGCATGGAGCGAGGTGAGCTTGGACACGCTCTGGAGTGCAAGAGCTCGCTGCTGAGATGAGGCCCCTCGCTCCTCACCTGGGTGCTCGAAGGTCGGACGGTATCGAAGGCCCCGCGCCGAAGCGCTTCGGCGCGCGCGGTGAGCCTGCATGTGCAAGAGTAGCGACGTGCACCCCATCCAGCCCCGAGGTGCGCGATGGTGCGGGTCGGGAGTGAGCGGGAGTGAGCGGGAGTGAGCGGGAGTGAGGAGTGGGAGAGAGGAGTCAGGCCAGTCCGGCAGATCCAGTCAGTTTGGGCATCGATGTGGCCAAAGCGAGCTTTGATGCGGCGTTGCTCATCCACGGACGCCTGCTCCACCGCAGCTTTGCTATGACGGCCGAAGGGTTCGACGCGCTGCACACGTGGCTGGGGAAGCAGGGAGCGGAGCGCGTGCATGCCTGCCTAGAGGCGACCGGCGAGTACGGGGCGGCATTGGCGCTGAGCCGGTAGCAGGCCCGGCACGTGGTAAGCATCGTCAACCCGGCGCGCATCGCCGCCTACGCCAAGAGTCGGCTGGCGCGCACGAAGACGGACAAAGCCGATGCGGCGCGCATCGCGCACTTCTGCCAGACACAATGCCCCCTCCCCTGGACCCCGCCGCCTGCCGAGGTGCGCGAGCTGCACGAGCGGGTGCGGCGGGTGGAGATGCTGCAGGAGATGGCGCAGCAGGAAGTCAATCGGCTACACAGCGGGCTGTACTCCGCGGCGGTGCGCGCGTCGACGGAGGCCACGCTCACGTTCCTGCGGCAAGAGATTGCCAAGATGCAACGGCTGGTGCAAGAGCAGGTGGAGCGCTCGGCAGAGCTGCAGCACAAGCAGCGCCTGCTCTGCTCGATTCCCGGGATTGGGCGCTGGACCGCCGCCCGGGTGCTGGCGGAGAGCGATCAGGTACGCACTTCGGTGAGTGCGCGACAGTTGGCAGCCTATGCCGGCTTAACCCCGCGGGAACGCACCTCAGGGACGTCTGTGCGCCATCAGGCGCGCCTGGCCAAGACCGGCAACAGCCGCTTGCGCCGGGCGCTCTATTTACCCGCCATCGTGGCGATGCGGCACAATCCAGCTGTACGTGCCTTGGCCGAGCGGCTACGCGCACGCGGCAAACGCCCGATGGTCATCGTGGGCGTCATCGTGGGCGCGGCGATGCGCAAATTGCTGCATCTGATCTATGGCGTGCTCAAGTCCGGCAAGCCTTTCGACCCGGCTCTCGCCATGGGGACGTGAGCAGACACGGCACATCTGGGGACTCGCGACAACAACACGGTTGTCGCGAGTCCCCAGCAGAATACGACTCGTTGCTCGGGACTTGACAATCAAGACGGTATCTCAGATCGAGCAGATCTTGCAGATCAATGCGCTGCGCAACGTGACCAAAGAGGTCGTCGAAGCGGCCCACGAGAGCCTCGTCATCGGGCTGGCGTGGGATCGGCAGAGAGGATCCTCCGCCAAAAACACTGAAGAAATCACGCCAAACAACTCTGAACGTCACACATTCGCAGCGAGAGGAATCACTGTTCGCCACCCCCGAGGCCATCTCATAAACGGTGGAGCCTGGTGAAAAAGTCGCATCAAATCGTTGCTAGGCCGCTATGAGGCGTTGCCTGGCGTTGGGTGCTACGCCACCTGGCCTGTGGCGGGGCTGCGTGCGTATGACATCCCAGACCACACAGACAACCAAGCAATGGGACAACGTGACCGCGAGGACCGCTCCGCTGGGCAGCGGTCGGCGTCCCCATCCGCGCTTGGTGAGCAGCCGCTTGAGATTCTGTCCGGCCGCCGTCAGGAGCGCCTCACTATTGACGCGCCACAAGCCTCGCAAGCGGAACCGGCGCAAGCCATGCCACGCTTTGGCCTCGGCAAAGAGCGGCTCCACCCACACTTGGCGCTTGCGCAGCGCCTTCTGGTACGCAGCGGTCGACTGGTAGGCCTGCACGCGTTCCAGGTACTCCTCGCCGAAGGAGCGGTACACTGAGCGGCCCGACTTCTTGCCGGGCGTGCATTGGGTTCTGAGGGGGCAGGAGCGGCAGGTCGAGGCCCGCGCCCGGTAGAGGATGCGCTGGCCCGCCTCGGAGATGTGGGTACGGCGCAGCGCCTGACCGTGCGGGCACACATAGTGGTCGTGCTCAGCATCGTAGGTGAATTTGGAGGCGCCGAAGTAGGCGCTGTTCTGCTCCCAGTCAGGCAGCGGCACAGAGGCGCGGATGCCCATCTCTTCCACCGCGCGGATGTTCTCCATGGTCCCATACTTGGTATCGCCGGTCACCTGTCGTGGACGCAGCTTCCAGCGGAAGCGCACGCGCCATAAAAGATCGAGCATCGGCTGATTTTCCATCACCTCGCCCGGCGCCACCAACACCCCACAATAATGCGCTGCTTCCCACCATCGACGACATAGTGGGTTTGGTAGCCCAGGTGGGTCCCGCCCCCTTTGAGCCGCATGGGAGTGGCGTCGGGGTCGGTCGTGCTGATGCGGAGATCGGCGGTGCGCTCCCTAGACCCCACGGATCTCACGCCGTTGTTGGCCCGCTCGGGCGATCCAGTCGTGGCGGGCGGCATTGGCCGCCTCCACCTCCTCCCGTAGCGCGTCAGGGAGATGCAGCGGGAAAGCGGCTGGCATGGGAGCGGGCGTCGAGACGGAAGCGCTATCGCCGGGCTCCACGCCACTTGCGGCGAAGAGCGCAGCAAGATGGGCCTCCAGGAGCTGCTGGCGCTCCTGGACCCCTTCCGCCGACTTTCCTTGCGCGTACGGCTCTTCGGCTTGGCGAGCTGTACGCGCTTGTTGACGGGCTTCCACGGCAAAGCGCGCCGTGAGGGAAACGAGCGCGGCATCGGCTTGGACTTGGGTCGCATCGAAGTAGAGTTCTTTGCCCCAGATGAGCCCAGCCTGCTGGCACTGCGCGACAATCGCCTCGAAGAACTGACGGAAGATCTCCACCCCGTAGCGCATGCGGATGCGGGTCAGACTGGAATGGTCGGGCAAGGGTTCATCCAGGTTGTACCCCAGGATACCAGCGGACACTCAGCCGGTCTGTGGCCAGACGCAGGAGCTGGCGTTCGGAGCGGATCCCTTCGAAGAACATGACCAACTGGAGTTTGAAGAAGACGACTGGGTCGACGCTCGGTCGCCCCATGCCGGCGGCATAACAGGTCTGGACGAGGTCGCGCACGAACGAGAGATCGAGCACCCGGTCGAGGTGGCGGTAGAAGTGGTCGGCGGGGACCACCGCCTCCAGGGTCACGGAAGGAAGGAGGGTGAAGCGGCGCGCCTTGCCACCGATCATCGTCGACCGCCTTTCTCGAGCCCGTGAGGAGCCCAAGCCACCGCTCGCGCGCCCCGGTCACGGTGACGTCGCGTCGTGTCCGGCCTCGTCGCGCACGCGGCGGGCGAGGTCCTCGGGCGAGACCCCGAGCGCGAGGAGGACGCGGACTGCCAGCGCTTCCCGGTCGGCGAGCAGCCCTTGGAGTATGTGCTCGGGGAGGATCACGTCGCCGTGGGCCTCGCGTGCGGCCCGCTCCAGGGCCTGCTTCAGCCGCGGCATGACCTTGAGCGCCCCGTCCGCCGCCGGCTGGTGGCGGCAGCGCGCCGGGGGCTCTTCGGGAGCGCCGAGCAGGGTACCGCCGAGCAAGGCGAGGAGCTGCGTCCGCGCGGCGGCAGCGGACACGCCCACCGCCTCAAGCGCACGGGTGGCAGCGCCCGTCTGGAGCGTGAGCAGGCTCAGCAAGACGTGTTCCGTGCCGAGGTAATCATGGCTCAAGGCATGGGCTTCCGCTTGGGCCTGTCCCAGCACCTCGCTTGCGGCTGGCGCCAGGTGGGAGGAGGGACTCGTCAGATCGGTTGACGCCCCAGGGCGGGACAGGCGCTGGCGCGCGAGGTAGGCCTGGAGCAGATCGGTCGAGAAGCGGTATTCTCCAGCGACACGATACGCATCCAGCTCACCACGCTGGACCATGCGCCGGACGGTGACGGCGTCGACCCGCAGGATCGTCGCCACGTCATCAGTGGTGAGGAGAGGCTCCATGCCATCGCTCCTTTTGTAGCATTGAGTAGGATTCTGTAGGACTTTAGCATGTCTCAACTACCTTGGCAAGATTAAGCGCCTCGCAGACTGCAGCGCTAGCAGCGAGTAGACTGCGCTGGTCCAGTGAGAATCGCCCACGATAGGGCAGCCACCTGCCAGCAACCAGGCGCACATCTATATCGGGCTAGCAGTGATTCACGGCAGGTTTTTCAACATGCTCGGAGGTTTGTGAGACTTAGTTGGGAGAGCGTCGGCGCAACAGCGCTTCCGACGGCCATATTGCGCCCATCACGCTCCAGTGCGAAAGGTGCGATCGTGATCAAGGGCGCCCATAAAGCTGACGAGGGACTGTTGTTCCCCTGGGCTGTGCCCTGAGCTGGTCGCTGGCGCGGTGACGGCGAGCGCGAGCTGCTGCTGCGTCCCCGCCTGACGCTGTATCGCGAGATCATAGCGCCACTGGCCAGACACATCCTGTGTGGCGACGTGGGGGACCGACCACTCGAAATGCAGCTCGTAGGGAACGCCGTCGCGCACGTAGACATAGCCGCCCCACATCTGATGGTTGGGCTCATCGCTCTTGTTGATCTGCTGGAACCGTCCCGCAAACCCATCCAGGGACACCAGCGTGGCGCTCGGCGGCGTATAAATGCGCAGGTAGGTCCGATACACGCGACGCCCGTAGAGGTAGGGACGCATCGTCGGATTCGTCGCGCTGTCGAAGTGGTAGGTGATCGTCAGGTGGTGCGTCGCCGTCCCTTGCGCATCCAGCGTCACGGCGTCCGCAGCGGTGAGCGTCGTGAACAGATTGGATTTGTTGCCGCTGACATTGTCGTCGACGATCGTCAGGGTGTCGCCGGGTCCCTGGATGAGCGCGCCGTCAAGCCCCTGCTGCGCGAGCAGCGTCTCGGCGGCGGGATCGCCGAGGTAGACCTGTAGATCCTTGGCGCGCAGGCTGGTGAGCATGGCCTGCGCGATGGCGAGCAGCTGTCCAGAGGAGAGGCCGTGGAGCTTGCTCATGAAAGCGCGCCCCAGGGCGATGGTGAAGCGCTGATGCCGTGCGGTGAGACGCACCCCTGGGGTCTCGGTGTAGAGGCGGATCATCGCCTCCAGATTCTCGGCGGTCACCATCTGGCTGTACCCTGGGACGGTCACCGGACCGACTACCGCCCGCGCCCGCGCGATGACTAACGCATTGAGCGCGACGACCCCTTGCACGGCTGGGCCGCCCTCTTTGGCGAGCTGATAGATCCCCATCTGCGCGCTGGTTGGGAAGCTGGGGGAGAGGTTCGAGTCGCGCAGGCCAAATCCGTGAAACGGCCACCAGGTGTAGGGCGACGGAGCATTCGGCCACCCCTGCTGTACGGCGTACGGGATGTCGAGCGCGTAGACATCGGTCAGGCTGAACGGCGCCAGCTTACCCTGCTGGATCGTCAGCACCCCATAATTGCCAATGTAGCCGCCCGTCGCGCGGGTCTCGCCGCGATCCATCAGCTCGACGAGGAGCCGCGTCGGCCCATTCAGGCCAAGCAGCGCGGGCGCGACGTGGAGCCAGGTGTCGACGGTAGCGAACTGCGATGTATAGCGCGGCCACTGGACCAGTAACGCATTGATTTGCGTTGCTTGCTGCGTCGTGATGATGGTCGCAGGCAGCGCCGCGAGATTGACACTGTGCGCGTAGGTGAACGCCACCCCGAGTCGCCGCGTGGCGTCTTCAAAGTCCGCGGTCACCTGTCGCATCATGGCGGCGGTGAGTGTGGGCGTCGTGGAGGATGCGCCGGTGGTGAACAGGTCGGCGCGCAGGAGCGGCAGCAGGATGTCTCCCGCGCCCGCGAGATCGAGACCGGCCAGGCAGGCTTCATCCGCAGCGGCGGCGAGGGCAGCCACCGTCGCCACCGTGTTTCCTGCGGCAGGCGCGCCCGCCGCGAGCGGAAAGACGCCACGCCCTAAGTCGCGTCGCGTTAGCGCGAAGTCATGTTCGGCTGCCGTCAGTTCACGTTCGACAGCGACCAAGGTGGTGGCATCGGGAACGGCAGGGTGGCGCAGTTCCGGCGCGAGCAGGGATTGCAGCCGCTTGAGATGGAGCAGGCCATCGGAGGCGGTACTGCGCACCTGGCTGTATTGCTGGTAGGCGCTCGCCGCCCCCATTGAGATGAGCGCCAGCATGCTGACGAGCAGGACGAGGGCGATGACGCGGCGCCTGACGCTAACGCTGGTGGCGCACGGAGCAGGTGGCTGCGGGGGTTGAGAACGTGTCGCTTGTGGAGCGATCTTGTCCTCACCCGACGTAACCGGAGCGACTGCCTCTGACGTCCTGCTGTCGGCGCCGGACTCTGAGGTGTCTCCACTTGGCGTGCATTCCATGCCGCGCCTCCATCTGCATGTTTCTGTCCATATGCTTCCGTGCGCTCCAGGCAGGTTCACACGACGCGCTCACACGCGCCACTCCTGGTGGTGAAACGCGGTTCACTCACCGTGAGGGAACGCCTCGGCGCCTGCACATGTAACGCGGTTGCGCACGTGGCAGTCACACACGCGGCGCAGATCAACTGATGAGCGGTCCAGGGGACACATTGTGGGGTGGTCCGTGACCTACATCCCCGCATACACGCACAAACCGGTCCCAACAGTCCAGCGTCCATCGCAGCATAACCAGTCGCCATATGACGATGGTGGGGACTGCATGTGAAGGTTCTCATACATAGCGGCGCAGGTGGCCGTGTCAGAAACGAGGGTGAGACACGGTGATGGAGTTGTATTGTGTTAGATACTGGCTTGGTGGCCACTCTGGCGCTGCATGAGCGTTGGTTTGGCACATCTGCTCTCGGAACCCGTCGATGGCTCGCCACAGCACGCGCTTACGGCTGGGGCTCCTTGTGCTCGATGGAGTCGATCGCCTGGCCCACGTCGTGCAGGCCGGTGTCGGCGGCCTGCTTCGCCTCGCCTTCTACCCTACGCACCGCCGCGAGCGCCGCCTGGATGGCTTCGACAAGCGCGGTCGTCATCGCGACACCGAAGGCCAGCACGATGCCAAGCGCTATCGCCGCCACATGGACGAAGAGGTTCGGCGCATTCAGGCCAGGGGTGGGATTGAGCGCGATCCCGAGCGCCTCGCCCACCACGATCCCAATGAGGAGCGCGAGAAAGCCATTGCGCAGCACCTTGCCGATGGCATGGCCGACGACCCCGAGGACACCCTTCTCGAAGTGCTGAATCTGCATCATGAGGAACCGCCGCCTTTCGCGTGCACCGGCACGACTGCGATGTACCGCGCGCCGCTGCCTCGGCACTATCATACGCGTGCTGCGCAAGGGTGGGAAGCACGGAGAGGGGACCCAAGAATTTGGCCTCTTTGGCCTCTTGGGAGGGCTGGAACGAGAAGGCGGAATAAGAGCGACGGGGAGTCGCTTGGACGGAGGTTTGTGATACGGCGTTGCACCATGCTGTTGTAGTTTGGGCAACCGCCAAGCGCTTACCTTCGCAACCTTGACCGTAGGCGTTCTACAAGGGTATGACGCGACACAGTATGATGCCATTTGGAGTAGTTCCACGCCGACCGATCACATGGCCAGCCGTCGCGATGCGTCATGAGCGAATGACATTATCTGCACCGATTTTTGGGACTTAGCGCAACCCTCGGCTACCTCTATCACCCACTTTCCCCGACGTGTGTCTGCCCAGGTCGCATGTTTCGTGTGACTGTCCAGATTCGGCCTTGCAATTTTCCAATCAAGGTGTATAACAGTATCGACTGAGCGAAATCGTGTCGAAATTGAACCATCACACCAGATGAGAGCGCATTGATTCATAGCGCTGCGACGCAGATCTGCGCTGAAGTGGCAGTTGACGCTAGAAGTAGGTGCTGCGGGGGAGGTTTCCCATGCTCAGCTGGTTGAGGCGCTACCCACGGGTGCTTGTGCTCTCTGCATGCGTGTTGCTCATCTTCAGCCTCGTTGCCGCCGTTTCAGTCGCATGGGCCGCGTCGCGTGCTCCGCGCGTGTCAGCTGCAGTTGCGGCTTCTGTGACAGTCCCCACAATAGCGCTGCCCTGGGACAAGAGTCTGAACGGGACAATCCCGTTCACAGGCGGCCCTCACGCCGGGCTGAATCCTTCATGCGCTGCAGAACCGGTCGGTAGCATGTCCGGCGTTGACTTTGGCTTTCCAGAGAACACCGATGTCCTGGCGGTGACGTCTGGGAGGGTGATATATGCGAAGGACTACGGTGATGGGCAGATACGTAATGCAGTGATGATTGACCATGGGGGCGGGTTCATAACTGAGTATTGGCATCTCAACTCCATTGATCCATCGATCGTGCCAGGAGTGTGGGTTTCAGCGGGCTCCTTGCTAGGCAAATCGGGTTGGTCGCCCGACAAAGACGGGAACAAGAGTATTCACCTGCATCTCGAGTTCCGACAATATACGTCGCCCCCGAGCGCTGATCCGCTCGGCAATATCCCCTATCCGGCCCAGGGCCTGTCGATTGATGGCTACACGATCTGGACCTTTGTTGACTCGAAATCCGGCAATGGACTCAACTACGAAGGTACGATGACACGCAGCGGCACTATCTCGAAGGCAGTGCCTCAATCCAAGATTGGTTGCGGGGGGAAGTCGCAAGCTATTGGGCATTGGGAGGATGTGGGTCCAGCGTCGCGACCCAAGGACTGTCCGATTACATCCTATACGATCAACTGCACCATCATTGCCGACTCGTCACATACCGGTGGCTATCCTACGTCCACAAACCTCAAGCCCCTACCGAGTCACTTCCAATTCAGTCCCACAAGCGTGAACTTGACCACCACTTCGGGTCAAAATCCGACGCCACAGACGCTCACGCTCACCGATACAGGCCTTGGCCCCCTCACTTGGACCCTGACCTCGACGCCGCCCTCTTGGCTTGGTGTGAGCCCAGTCTCTGGCTTCCTATCCCCCATCACGGCGCCATCGCAGGACATCACACTCACTTTCACCATGCCTACTACGCCCGGTACTTACACAACAAGCCTTGAGTTCAGAGCACCCGGCGCGGACAACTCACCAACGACCGTACCCATCTCAGTAAGTGTCGCTCTCCAGCGTGCCAACACGTGGGTGTGCTCGAACGGTAATGTCAGTGGGCTATGTTCTGCCTCCACAATCGTTCCGATGCCCACAGCCCGGGCAGATATGGCGGTGGTGACCGCACCGGACGGCCGTATCTTCGCCCTCGGTGGCTCCGTTGACACTGGTCCAGGGACGGACATCGTCCTCAGCACGGTGGAAGCCTATGACCCAGTAACCAATACGTGGAAGTGTTCGATCGGCGACACTCACTCAGGATGCGCATCGACTACCATCACGCCGATGCCTACAGCGAGAACGGCTCTTGCTGCTGTGCTTGGTCCCAATGGGCTGATCTATGCCATTGGTGGCTACAGCGCCATCCAAAATGGCTCCGGGGGATCAGCGTTCAATACCGTAGAAGCCTACGACCCTGTAACCAACACGTGGCAGTGCTCGATTGGCGACACACAATCGGGATGCAACTCAAGTACTTTGATGCCAATGAACACTGCAACAGTGGGATCCCCCGCTGTCGTCGCGCCAGGCGGACTCCTCGGGTCGGGTATGTTTATCTATGTGTTCGACGGGCAAACCGACACAGAGGCATACGACATCGACGGCAATCAGTGGGTTCCGGTAGCGCCATCCCCTGCTAGAGAAAGTGGCGCCGGTGCGGTGCTTGGTCCAAACAATCATATCTATTTGCTTGGAACAGTGCTTTCCCCTGTTGTCCGGATCTATGATGTCGCAACGGGTCAATGGAGCGCCAGCACTTCGCCGATGCCTACCGCCCGAAGTTACTATGGGACAGCTGTTGGGCCAGATGGTCGCTTCTATACCATCGGCGGTGACATTGGTATTTGGACCAACATCGTAGAAGCATACACACCTGGGTCGGACTCTTGGTCCTGCTCGACGAATGATGGAGCCTCAGGATGCACGTCGAGCACCATCACACCGATGCCTACGCCACGATTCGACCTGGGATCCGCCGTTGACCGAAATGGCCGTATCTATGCCATTGGCGGCGGATATTTTGGTGACAGCAACGTGGTGGAAGTCTACTCGACATGACGCCCTTCGCGGCGCCACAGTGCAAGATATCCTTGCAATAGCGGTGCAACTTATCGGTGCCCATGACAGAACAACAGTGACGGCGGGCGAGCCTCTCACAAACGGACGTTTGTGAGACGGAGAATGTCTGAGATCATTCCTGCAGGTCAAGCTCTGTTACCTGTGACGTGGCGTGGCGCGGCGCTGAAGAGTCCTCAAGCCAGCTCCGTGTAGGTTGAGGTACTGCACGATCCGCCTCATCAAATGCTCCAGCGAGGGCGGGCAATCACAGTTCTCGGCGACGTAGCGGCCCACGGCAACATTGTTGCTATCGAAGCGCTCATGCGCGCTGTCCCATACGTGCCACGGCGTTTCAGCCTGGACCGCCTTCTCGAAGGCGGCATCCGAGCTGCTCGCGAGCGTGAAGATCCCGAAGCGCTCCACCCGCCTTCGCCACAGCCGGAACCCAACATCCGTTGTTGGATCGCCAATCCCGGCCCTCAGCCTCTTCCCACTTGCCTTCAGGATGGCCTGCACATACAAGTCGGGCTTATGAGTCCGGCCCTGTTGCGTCTTGTCCCAGAGAGCATCCCCATCACAGACGATCGCCCATGGAATCGCAAATCGGTTGAGGAACTTCACTGGCCCTACGAAGTTGCCCTTCCCATCCACTGAATAGACTGTCACGTCCTGTTGCATGATGTCCCACCACCACACCGGCAGTGCGCCCAACTCAGTCTCCCCTTCCACAAGCAGCACCGCCCGACTGAAAAGCAAAGCCGCTGCAGACGGCCTCTTGCGTACCAGGTTGCGCAACTCAGCACGCTGGGCGTCATCGAGAGGCGGACCGGCAGGGTCGTGCAGAGAGTGTAGGAAGGTCTGGCCGGAGGCGCCGAGTGTGAAGCGGGCCACTCGATCTAATGCGTCTGCAGGGATGAGCCAGGGCGAGTGGGTGCTCACCAAGAACTGACTGCGTTGCTCCTGGGGACGGCGCTGATGGGCGAGCAACTGCGCCAGGAAGCTGGACATGAGCGTGGGATGTAGGTTAAGTGCTGGCTCGTCGAGCACGACGACCTGACCTGTACTTCCTGCGAGGAGGGTGCTCATGTAGAGCGCTTCGGCGATGCCTGCGCCACTGAACTTCAAGGGCACATCGCCCCAGTTGGCCTCGATCACCAGATCGACCGCGGGCGCGGAAACGCCATTCTGGGTAGTTGTCCTACCCCTCGGCTTCTGGCCCTTACGACTAGCCCCTTGCTCTGGGCGTACGACCTCGAAGGTGCGGCCTGTCAGCGTCTGAAAGAGAGATTGGATCTGAGTGTAGGTCTTTCGCTTAACGCCGTCTCCGACACTCAGGCGATAGAGGTACAAAGCCAGATCTTTGCCATCGCTCAGGTCGATGAGCGCTTCATCAAGCTCGTCTGCCTTGTACTCAGTGCGCGGTGGTAGCCGCACATTTTCAGTGAACACAAAGGCCTCTTCGAGCAAGCGGTTCCATACCTGGCTGCCGGTCGCCTGCGTACCAGGCTGCTCAACAGGCAGCAAGCTGGCCAGACGTTGATTGATATGCGGCGCAGGCCCTTGCCAACTCCATGCCTGTACGCCGAGTGGCTTGGCGTACGCTGGATTTGCCCATACTGGTAGATCCTGCAAGTCGAGGGTATCGGGAAAACGACCCCCTGGCTGACTCGCGAGCGCTAGATCCAAGGCATGGCGCTCCTCTTCTACTAGCTGCTCGCGCCAAGCGACAAAGAGTGAGGGTACCGAGGCGTTGGTAGGTTCGGCTCTGGCTCGGATGCCGGGCGTACGCAAGTCCCACCAGAATGGTATGGCGCTTTGTTGTCGAGCTTCGTACCGGCAATCCCAGGTGTGGCCATCGTCTGGAGAGCTGATGACGAGCCGTCCGTGCAGAAGCCAATCGGTGGCCGAGGTAATGTTGCGCTCAAGCCAGATGCCGAATTTGTGTAGGCCAGCAGGGTCTACGTTCACCTGGCTTTCACGCGCGATAACTTCTTGTACTTCCTGCGGATGGAGCAAACTCGCCGCCATAAAGGTCGCGAGCAGATATTGCTCTGCCTCCGTCGTAAGCGCCAGGTCAATCGCGATGAGGGTGTCGCGTGTATCGTCACCACGATGCCGTACCTGCTCCCATGATTCGAGGGAAGAAGGGAGTGAGGTGGATCCACCCAGAGAAGCAGGCGCGCTCAACCGCTGTACAACAGTGCGCACTGCGCGAAGGGCATGGAATAGATTAGTCTTTCCTACGCCGTTTGCTCCTACGAGTACGTTCAAGGTGGGATCCAGGCGATCCCAGGTGAAGGCATCGAAGGAGAGGAAATTCTCGATATGGATCCGATCAAAACGCATTGGTCGCCTGTCTTCGCCCTGCCTGAGGTAAAGGCTTCAATCGATGGGATGAGTCCTCAAACGAGTTTCCATGAGCTGGCGCCGTCTCTGTGGATGTCGACTGCGCCACAGGTCATCCTGCTCGAAGTGGCCTACAAAATCTGCCAACTGAACTGTGGCACCCTCTCTGTTTCAGAGACGTTGAGCAAGCACCGTTTGGAACAGAGGAGCCCCATCCGTTAGATGTGCTCCCTCAAGATTGCCCAATGCCCCAACTCCAGCGCCATCTCCAGCCGAACTGGGCTGTGAGCCCGGCTTCCGAGTCGCGCCCAAACGCTGGATTGTCGAGCGCATCTGCTGGTATCGCTTGCTCCTCGTGGTGGACGTGTGCGAGATTGGGTCCCTGCGCTGTTGATCCTCTATGGCTGCCTCTATTGGAAAGCGGCTATCACTTCCTGAGCAGATACTTCCCCACTAAAGAATTTCGTCTCAATTTGCTCAATGTCTGCAAAGGATGAGATGCCCTCAAGTGTGATTTGTCCACTGAACCCGATGCGCCGCCCAGCGCACGCCAGCCCCTCGTTAAGTGCAGATAGGATACTGGCTCTGAGTTGCGCGCGGAACTTCTCGAAGCGTATTTGCCGCTCGACTAGGTAGAAGGTATCAAAATACTCTTCGATGAGCCCACGCGCATTCCAACCGATCTCACGCGTTGCGCGAGCCACGGTGAGGAATTCACTATGCCTCAGTTCAGATGGATTGAGCGTGGCACGTGGTGAGGTCTCTGATTGATGCAGAGCCGACATTATCCTCTTCATGGCATCGGCCCTCGCTATGGTTTCGAGCATCTGACTGAACGAGTCTCGAACGTATTGCGGTGGAACGACAATAAGCAGATCAGCCGAATTCAATTCAATGGGAGACTCCACATCGCACCGACGCGCCACACTTTGTGGCAAGTGTTGGAATGGCTTTCCATTCATCCATTTGACGCTTCCAGATGTGATGAGACGGAGCTGGAACTCGACCGCGCGATCAGTCTCTGGATCTGACCAATAGACGATCTCGTAGATCGCCTTCTCATACAGCATTACTGTGTGAGCGCAGTCATGAACGAAATCCTCCAGGCTGTCTGAAAGGTAAGCATGCCACCCTGCATAATCATCTTCAGGGCGTGCGATTGCTCGTGCGACGAGCTGCTCTACCTCTTTGTCTGGGGGCGTCCACAACACATTATATGGCGGTTGCCTGTGCCGTCGCGAGGGCAGAAGTCCATTCGCAACGTCTTCAGCTAGAAGGCTTGGATAGTACGCATCCGCATAGTGGCGGTCGGCCGAATGCTTATCTGCGTCGGCCTCCATGGTCGAGTAGATTACACAACGTCGGGAACTTTGCAGGTTCGATCTGCGATTACGATGACTCATGAAACGTCTTCCTCATCCTCTGCCGGAGGCGCCACATTAGGGTCCGCGTCTCTAACCAGCTCCTGGCGGTCTCGCTTGTCGCGCTGCTCGCCGTTGCGCTGCATTGCTTCTTGGAATTGACGCGCTCCGCTGGGCAGAGGCTGGCCGACGGCCTCGGGACGTTCAGCCATATACATGGCAAAGAAGACATCCTTGGGGCTGCAGAATAACCCCAGGCGATACCCGCCTCGTAACAATGTGCGGATCAAGATGCTGGGGTGACTGGGAACGTCATTTCGCGCCTGGCCAGCCAATCGAGAGGACACTGCATCGGTGTCAGGCAGTCCGTGATCTCGCAGTCGCTTCTCCAGATCCTGCTTCCACCTTCTGCGAATCAGGTCTCCTGAGGTGACGAAATACAAAGACGCTCTCGCGTTGGCAATGCCATAAAGAGTCTTCACCATAGCCTGCGTGTCAGGCTGACGGGATAGGTAGCTATCCCATGTCTCCTTGACGACCTGCCAGCAATTTGTCGTGTCAAGTTCAGAGTAGATGATGGCATATCCAGACAGTTCGAAGAGATTGATCAAGGATTCTGAACTTCCGAGGAAAGCGCTCGTCTTGTTGAAGTCCCGCAATTGGTACCTCGCTCGCTCGAAACCGAGTAGAGATCCAACAAATGTTGCCTTGAAAAGCTCAGAAAAAATCGCCTCCTGTCCGTCAGCGACGGCGAGGTAGCAGTCCTGGCTTAATACCGCGACAGCATGCCCAAAATAATCTGGCACTGCGGTAGAGATAGGCAGTTCGGCTAGCGCTGGGATGGTCCTGGCAAGTATCTTTGCAAGATCATCCTGTACTTTGTGGATTCGGCGTTCTATGCCGTCCCAATTGATCTCTGTCCACTGCAAGTCCTTGTCGCGACGAAGATTGGCCAGATCCTCGACCATGCCCCTCATTCCACGCAAGTGGAATGAACTCTTCTGGCAAGCCTCTATGCCGCGCTCTACAACTTGCGCACAGTAAATGGCTCGTCCCTGCGTGAGCAAACTCTCAGCGGCTGGTACGCTCAATTGCTCCAGTTCATAGATAAATTCGTCAAGCGTCGTAGACACGAACCTCAAGACCGAGGCGGCGACTAATTGTGTCTGATACCATTCGGGTTCGGTAATACGTTCTTCAACCTCCAGCTCACGGCGAAAACGCTCGGCCATGGATTCCATGTCCTGTATGACTGTCCTGGGCAATGACGGTCTGTAAAGCGTCTCGACACGACTCCATGAAACTCGCCTGACTGCCTGCACAAGATTTTCACTAGTGGCGCGTTCCAGGGCCTTAGACAGGCCCAAGAGGATTTCAATGAACATGGATCCTGGGAGGTCGGCAAGCGCCAGTTGCGCCGACGTTTCGCCGGTCACGATGAATACCGCCATGTCGCTTGTTGTTGCGGCTGCTGAGTCAGATATAGCGTCGTACAGGATTGGGCGCACGGCGCGCACGAGAGCAAGGGTTTCTTCCATTGCGAAGGACCCGGCCAGCGCCTGGAGGCGCGCACCGAGAGCTATGCCCAAGTATGCCGCGTTTGCAAAGTCGCTCGCCTTTAGGAACGCCTGCAGGACCTCGGCCATGATGTCTTGTACCTTATCCTCAAACCAAGAAGTATCTGGAACTTCTTCTGGTAGCAATGGTGTCCCGGTAGCAAGCGCAATATCTATTTGCGAACTGCTAGCGGTCAACCAGGTGCGATGTTTGAGAATTCGCTTGAACCAATAGCTCCGCGTCGGGATGCGCGATTTCAAGGCGACATAGGAGGTGAGACCGCTCAGAAGTTGATCAAGGATCATGCGCACACGTGAGCCGTTGGCAGTATCACCGCTCGTCTCTAAACGCACGATGCTGTGATACAGGTTGAGCACATACTCAGCCTGCTGTTGAGATGCGCGTTGGCCTTCGGGTAAATCCCATCCATTCGTGTCGACGGTGACGCTGTGCACTGCCTCGAGGAGATTTGGAAGAAGATCTGGCGCGAGCGAGGACGGGGCAAACAGGTGGAACAGTCGGCGCGACAAGTTGATAAAACTAAAGACCGAAGCTACCCCAAGAGCGCCTACAAGGATGAGGCTGAGAGTTCCCAAGCGCCAGCCTAGAGCTATGCCAGTCAAGAGGAGGATAGTGACCGAGAGCAGAAGCGCCACAATTTGAACATAAATGGTGCCACTGTGCTCGCGGAGGACCAGGTCTCGAATGTCGTTCTGCACACGGGCATAGACAGTGCTCGCGACGACGCCCAGCGTGGTGAAATAGAGAGCAAGGAAGACTCCTGCCACACTTGCAAGTGTGGAGAGAAGCGCCACGTACCCTGTCGAATTGAGCGAGATCCCAGTTGGCACAATGCCCAGTCGTTGCCCTGCATCAATCGCGCCACCGACCCAGGGGATAGAGAGCATGAACTTCACCAATGCCTGGAATGGTTCGCTCGCGACCGACTCAATGACGTTTACGAAGAGGATGAGCAGAACTGCCAGCAACGTCGGTATGGCAATGGATTTGAGAAGCGCCTGTGCCACGGAGAAAGAGGTGCGCCCAGCATTCACTTTACGGCGGGCGGCGAATGCTCGCCTTCTGATTTCTTTCTGGATGTGTCGCCAAGTCTGGCGCAAACGCTGGTACGCAATGACGGGCATGAGTAACCCTTGGACTTAACCGATATCGCCAATAACGACGAAGCAGACACAAAACACCGGCGAGAGCACGCGCTGGTGTTTGACGTTCCGGCGACCGAAGCGTAAAAGCCTCATCGCATGTTGGCGACAAGCGCTCTCATTGCTGCGAAGTGATGAGCCATTCGTCACAGGCGAATGGTCACTCACCTAGCGGACGATACATCCTTTTCGTCAGCTACAGTATTGGTCCCATTTACCCAGGAGTCCTTGCTAGGTCCAACATCGCGAGCCTCCATGATCTCCATTACTTCGCTATAACGTACGATTGCCCCCTGAAATATTTAGCCTAAGGGAACAAATCAGGCCGTACTTGGCCAAGCAAAGAATGATAAACCCATAGATCTTCGTGCGATCCACATAGTCCTGCCATAGCATTGCAAGTTATTGATGAGTCTCACAAACGAGCCCTACAGTGACACTTAGGGTCCAGAGTCGGCGGAGTGGGGACTGGCGACTGTGTCCGGGCCCAATGCTTCCAAGAGGCGTTGCCAGCGGCCCTCGGCGCACCAGAGCCGATAGCGCTTGTAG
>Ga0207684_10000381_pt1 | contig 59899 bp, 52 predicted proteins | sample KBSK5501metaG_FD_184342 | JGI IMG/M metagenome (GOLD analysis project Ga0207684, IMG submission 184342) | Corn, switchgrass and miscanthus rhizosphere microbial communities from Kellogg Biological Station, Michigan, USA - KBS K5-50-1 metaG... | ecosystem: Host-associated > Plants > Roots >...
ACCGGGGCCCTTCGGGGCGACCATCCCGACGTCGATCGTGTCGGGCGGGGTGATCCGGCCGAACCGGATGTTGAATCCGTGGGCGAACATCAGGAGCTGGCCCGGCCGGAGGTAGGGCTCGATCTCCGCGTCGTAGACCGACTTCTGGAGCGTGTCCGGGACCGCGATCATGATCACGTCGGCGGCCTTGACGGCCTCGGCGACGTCGGCGACCCGGAGGCCGGCCTCCTCGGCCAGGGCGCGGCTCTTCGAGCCGGGTTTGAGCCCGACGACGACGTCTACGCCGGATTCGTGGAGATTCCGGGCGTGGGCGTGGCCCTGCGACCCGTAGCCGATGATCGCGACCGTCTGCCCGGCCAGGGCCGATGGGTCCGCGTCGTTGTCGTAGTACATCTTCGCCGTCATCGCTTGATGGCCTCCTCGATGGACGCTGAGCCGCGCGACATCACGACCGCGCCGGTGCGAACCGTTTCCTTGATCCCGTAGGTGCGGACGAGCGCGAGGAATTGATCGATCTCGGCCTCCGGCCCGGTCACCTCGACGACGACCGACTCGCCCGCGACGTCGACGATCCGGCCTTTCGACAGCTCGACGAGCTTGAGGATCTCGGCCCGGTTGCTGTCGGTGGCGCGGATCTTCACGAGCGCCAACTCCTGGGCGACCACCGCATCGGCGGTGACGTCCTGGACCTTCAGCACGTCGATCAGGCGGTAGAGCTGCTTCGCGGCCTGCTCCACGGCCACATCGTCGCCATGGAGGGTGATCGTCATCCGGCTGACGTCGGGCTGATCGGTCCGGCTGACGGCGAGCGAGTCGATGTTGAAGTTCCGGGCCCGCATCAGCGACGAGACGCGATTGAGGACACCCGGCTTGTCGAGGACGATCGCGATCAGGGTGTGGCGGCGGGTCGCGCCGCCGCCCGGGAGGGCCCGCGGCGGCGGGGCAGCGTGAGCCGGCGGCGGGGCCGGGTCGGGACCGGCCGGCGCCGCGTTGGCGGCAGCCGGCACTCGACCGTTGGAGCTCGGGTCGCCGCTCACTCGTCCGCCCCTCCCCATTTCTCGATGAGGTCCGACAACCCCTTGCCGGCCGGCATCATCGGGAAGACGTTCTGCTCCTCGGCGATCTCGAACCAGACGAGGGCCGGCCCGTCGACCGCCTGGGCGGACCGGATCGCGTCGTCGACCTCGGCCGGCGTCCGCGCCCGGAAGGCGGGGATCCCGTATGCGTCGGCAAGCTTGGCGAAGTCCGGCCCGGGCAGGTGCGCCGAGTGGTAGTTGCCCCCGTAGATGATCTCCTGCCACTGCCGGATCATCCCGAGCTTCTTGTTGTCGAGGAGGGCGATCTTGACCGGGATCTTGTCGGCGGTGAGCGTCATCAGCTCCTGGCTCGTCATCTGGAACCCGCCGTCGCCGGTGATCGCCCAGGTCTCGCGACCCGGGGCGCCAAGAGCTGCGCCCATGGCCGCCGGGACGCTGAACCCCATCGTCCCGAGGCCGCCGGACGAGACATGCGTATTCGGATGGCGGAAGCCGGCGTAGCGGGCCAGCCACATCTGGTTCTGGCCGACGTCGGCGACGTACGTCGCCTCGTGATCGGTCAGCTCGCCGATCCGCTCGATCACGTAGTCGGCCGATAGCAGCCCGTCGCGCCAGGCGCCCGAGCCGTGCCACGACGAGCCCTCCGAGTCGCGCCGCCAGTCGGCGAGCTCGGCGAAGTAATCGGCGCGAGTCGCGGGATCCACGGCCTCGATCATCGGCAGCAGCGCCTGCAGCACCCGCTTCGCGTCGCCGACGATCGGGACCTCGACCGCGACGTTCTTCCCGATCTCGGCGGGGTCGATGTCGACATGGACGATCCGCGCGTAGGGCGCATAGGTCCGGACATTGCCGGTGACCCGGTCGTCAAATCGCATGCCGATCGCAAACAGCAGGTCGGCCGACTGGATCGCCCGGTTGACGTGCTTCCAGCCGTGCATCCCCATGAAGCCGTAGCTCAGTGGGTGCGTCTCGTCGATGGCGCCGATCCCGAGGAGCGTGTGAGCCACGGGAACCTGGGCCTTCTCGGCGAAGGCCAGCAGCTCATCCCAGGCCTCGGCGTGGAGGACGCCGTGGCCGGCGAGGATCACCGGCCGCTTCGCCCGGGCCAGCTCGGCGGCGGCGAGCTTGAGCTGGCGGCCGTTCGCCTCGAGGTTCGGGCGGAACCCGGGCAACCCGGCGATCACCTCATCGTGGGTCGGATGGGGCGCCGACGTCTCCTGTTGGAGGGCGTCCTTCGTGATGTCGACGTGGACCGGACCGGGCCGGCCGGTCCGGGCGATGTGGAACGCCTCTGCCAGGACGCGCGGCAGGTCGTTCGCGTCGCGGACGAGGTAGTTGTGCTTCGTCATCGGCAGGGTGATGCCGTTGATGTCGATCTCCTGGAAGGCGTCCTTGCCGATCAGGGCCGAGGGCACGTTGCCGGTGATCGCGACCATTGGGATCGAATCGAGGAGGGCGGTCCCGATTCCGGTCACGAGGTTGGTGGCGCCCGGCCCGGACGTGCCCATGCAGACGCCGACCTCCCCGGTGACGCGGGCGTAGCCATCGGCCGCGTGCGCGCCGCCCTGTTCATGGCGGACCAGCACGTGGCGGAGCTGGGGGTAGTCACCGAGGACGTCGTAGAGCGGCAGGATCACGCCACCCGGGTAGCTGAAGAACAGGTCGACGCCCTGGAGCAGGAGCGCCTCGCAGACGACGTCCGCGCCGATCCGGGTCCGGTGCCGCGGCCGCGCGTCATCGAGCATCGCCCGGCGTGCGGCCTCGACGGCGGCCGCGTGGGCGGTCCCGTCGGCGGGGACGTGGGTCCGTCGCTCCGCCCTGGTCTCCGTCGGACTCGGCGGTCGAGCCGCCTGCCCCTTCGTCATCGTCATCGATCCCTGCCTGCCCTCTTGACTGCCCTTGACCGGTGATCGGCCGAGCCGGTGAGCCGTCACCGGTCGGTGGATCGTGGATGGCAACAAAAAAGCCCTCGCCACCCGGCGAGGGTCCCTTCGGTTGCAGTGGTTCGGTCGCTCCTAGCGCCTGTTCCTCCGCGTACCTCCGTTCTCCCGCCGGGAGCCGGTAATGAGGAGGCCAAGAAGGCTCTCAAGACCGACGACGAGGGAGCGAAGAAGACCGAGGATCGAACCGTCCGAGAGACCAGTGTCGTTCAGGGGCACCTGGACACGCCGGCCATCCGCGCGAATCGCGACGGCGACGTGGCGTCGATTGCGACCATCGAACAGACCCAAGATTGGTCTCCGGCATCTGCCCGGACGATCCGGGCGGTTCGCGCAGTCTACGAGGCGTTCAGTGATCGTGCAACCTCGGGCCGATGGCGTCGCGGAGCTCCGCCTCGGACCTCGGTGGGCCGGCCGCTGGTCCGCTCTCGCAGATACGCGGCCCTTGGCGTCGCGGAGCTCGGCGTTGGACCTCCGTGGGCCGGCCGCTGGTTCGCTCTCGCAGATTCGCGGCCCTTGGCGTCGCGGAGCTCGGCGTTGGACCTCCGTGGGCCGGCCGCTGGTCCGCTCTCGCAGATTCGCGGCGATTCTGGTTGCCAGACTCTCGTAGCAAGAGACCGCCGGTCGCCCGACGGTCTCTTCCCCACCAATTTGACCCTCGTGGAGGGTGACTCACTTCCAGCGTTGCCCAGCCTCGAGAACCAAGGCGGAGCTGGCCAGAGCGGACAGGACCAGAACAACCCGGAAGGCCTGAGCCTTCAGCATCCGAGTCATCTGATCAAGACCAGCGCAGGCCGGCGCCGAGGGTGAGGGCAAGTGACGCAATGAGCGCCAGTGCCGTGGTGAAGCGCGCCAGGTTCGCCTTCACGATGGACTCCTTTGTCGAGCCGTTCGAACGAGCATCGGTGGATCGGCGGCCGGGCGGTCTTCGGAGAAGATCCCTGGCTTTGCGTCCCCGCCTCACGACGGGTTTGCCCTGGACGATTTGACCGATGGAGGAACGTTCGTCCTCAGGACAGACGATCGGTCCAGATGCACCACGAAGACATGACCCGACAGTCCTGCCCCGCCGATCCGGGAGGGTCAGTGCGTGCCGGCACCGGAAGCGGGCTGCGGCTCGACGCGCGGGCCCGCCTGCGCCGCAAGCTCCCGATCGGGCCGGGCCCGCGTCATCGTCAGGACGATCAGCATCACGACGCCCACGCTGAGCAGGACGTCGCCGACGCTGAAGACGTTGGCGAACGGCACCCACCGCGGCAGGGCAAAGCGATCGGTCAGGAGCTCGAACGCCGGTTGGGCGACAACGGCGCTGTTCGAGTAGATCGTCGGCGCCGACTTGCCGAGCGACGCCAGGGCTCCGGGCGCCGCGGGCATGAATCCGCCGTTGGCGAGGATCGCGGCCATGTTGCTCGCGGCGCCCAGGACGATGAGCGGGATGCCCGGAATCCGGAGGTTGCGTACGACGGCCGCCCCGACCATGAGCGTCGAGACGACGTACAGCAGAGGCCCGGCGGCACCGACGCGTTCCGCGACGGCGTCGGAGAAGAGCACGATCTGGGCCAGGAAGCCGAGCAGGACCAGGGGCGCCCATCGGAACGGGATGGACCCCAGCGCCGACCACCGGCCGCCCAGGATCGAACCGACGAGGAGACCGATCGCGATCGCGTAGAGGATGAACACGGGACCTCCGAGATGGTCGCTCAGCCGGCCGTCGTCGGACGGGTGGACGGCGGGGCACCGAAGGCGGCCAGAGCGTCGCCGGCGCCGGCGTGGGCCGTCGGCTGGACGGGTCGAGCGGTGGCCGATCGCCGGCCGCGCCCGCCGGCTCGCAGCGGCGGCAGGAATCCGGCGGCGATCGACGGACCGTCCCCGGGCCGGGCGAAGTAGTACCCCTGGCCGAACTCGCAGCCGAGCTCCCGCAGCTGGTCGAGCTGACCGGCCTGCTCGATCCCCTCGGCGATGACGCGCAGGTCGAGCGTCCGTCCGAGAGCGACCATCGCCCGAGCGAATGCCCAGTCGTCCGAGCCGCCGTCGGCGCTGCCGATGAACTCCCGGGCGATCTTCAGGATGTCGACCTGGAACCGCCGCAGGTAGCCGAGGGAGGAGTAGCCCGTTCCGAAGTCGTCGATCGCGATCCGGATCCCGAGCTGGCGAACGGCCTCGAGGCGGGTGATCGTCGTCTGGGTGTCGTGGAACATCGCGGTCTCGGTGAGCTCGAGGACGAGGTCCTGTGCGGGGAAGCCGGTCTCGGCCAGGATCGCCTGAAGGTCGTCAACGAAGTCGACCTGCTGAAGTTGCGCGGCGGACAGGTTGACGGACAGGACGAGCCGATCGACGTTCCGATCGCGCCGCCACGCAGCCGCCTCGCGGCAGGAGGCGAGCAGGACCCAGCGGCCCAGGGCCTGGATCGTCCCGTTCTCCTGGGCGAGCGGGATGAACTCGTCCGGCCCGAGGATGCCCCGTGTCGGGTGGCGCCAGCGAACGAGCGCCTCGACCCCGTACAGGCCCGCGTCGGCGAGGCGGACGATCGGCTGGTAGTAGACCAGCAGCTCGCCCCGGCCGACGCTCTTGGACAGCTCTGCGCTGAGCTCGTGCCGTTCCACGAGTGCGGCGTGCATCGTCGGCTCGAACACGGCATACCGATTCTTGCCGTCGGCCTTGGCGATGTACATCGCGACGTCGGCGTTGCGCAGCATCTCGTCGGCCTGGCCGCCGCCGCTGCGAGCCGCCGCCATGCCGATGCTGGCCGAGATCGCGATCTCGTGACCGTCGAGCTGGAACGGCGCCTCGAGGGCCTCGAGGAGACGCCGGCAGGCCGCGACGCTGCGGCCGAGATCGTCGCTGTCCTCGAGGAGCAGGGCGAACTCGTCCCCACCGAGCCGTGCGGCGACATCGCCGCTGCGGACGCAGTTCCGGACTCGGTCGGCGACCGCGACGAGGAGGCGATCCCCTGCCGTGTGGCCGAGCGTGTCGTTCACCACCTTGAAGTCATCGAGATCGATGAACAGGACGACGGGCCCGAGGTCGTGCCCGCCGGCCGCGATCCGGTCGTTCACCTGGTCGAGGAACAGGCTTCGGTTCGCCAGGCCTGTCAGCGGATCGTGGTAGGCCTGGAAACGCAGCTGTTCCTTCAGCCGGGAGAGCTCGGCGAGCGACTGCTCGAGCTGACCGTTCTCGAGGGCCGTCGCGGCGTGATTCGCGAGCGTCTCGAGAAGGCGCAGATCGTCGTCGGAGAAGGCCGTGCCCTCGGTCAGGCGATTGGCGATCAGGAGGGAGCCGATGATCCCCGATTCGCCGCGCAGCGGGGCGACCATCGCCTGGCGATCGCCCGCTCGATCACCCGCTCGGCCCAGCTCCAGTGGCGACGGGCTGAAGAAGAAGGCGTGCGGTTCGGTCCGGATCCGGCGTTCGATCGGGTCGTCGGGAGCGTACGGGGTCGGAACCATCGCCAGCGGCGAGGCGTGCTCGGTCGTCGTGGTCCGCAGCGCGTCCTCGCCGACCCCGCGGGGATGGAGCACCACCTCCGCGCGCTCGGCGCGGAACATCATCCGGGCGTGCTCGAGAAGGGCCACGATCGCGGAATCCAGCTCCGGCGAATGCTGAAGGATCCGTCCCGACTGGTAGAGGAATTCGAGACGCTCACCCTTCTCGCGCTCCGACAGGTAGGCCCGGTAGGCGAGGAACACCGTCACGAGCGGCACGACCAGGAGCCAGAGGAGGCCCGGGTCGAGCCACAGGATCGACACCGCCAGCAGGGCCAGGCTCGTGTTCGCCACCGCGACGAGGCCGCCGAACTGGATCATCTGGGGCAGCTTCTGGAACTGCGGGGCACCGCCGGACAGCGAGATCGCGGTCGCGATCGTGACAGCCGCCAGGACGGTCGTCGTCAACGTCGCGAGGAAGGCGGCGATCCATTCGGTCAGGCTCGGCGTCGAGGTCGGCGTCGCGAGAATGTGGAACACGGCCAGCGCGGCGGTCGCCCCGAGCCCGAAGTTGATCAGGTTGAACGTGAACTTCAGGGGCGTCTGATGGGACGTCGCGAGGGCCACCGCGGAACCGACGAGAACCGCGAGCAGGTAGTCGGTCGGCGACAGCAGGAACAGGCCGATCACGGCCGGAAACTCGCTCAGGGAGAACGAGTGCTGCTCGCGCCGGAAATGGACGTCGACGACCTTCAACTCGGCCAGGCAGAAGCCGGCGGCGATGAGCGGCCACGGGATCTGGAACGGCGCGGCTCCCGACGGATGACGCGCCACGACGCCGATCTCGACGAGGATCGCGACGACCGCCAGACCGATGGTGAAGGCCCAGACCCGCGCAGCCGGAGGCAACGCGATCCGCGAAGCGCGACGACGACGGTCGCCGGCCTCGGGCGGAAGATCGCGATGGATTCTCGCGCGGACCATCGGCCGACGGCCCGGCTCCGACATGGTGCCTCCAGATATTCGCCCCGTTTCCTGTGTTGTACGGGTGTGCCGGTGCACCGATCGTGGTTCCGTAGTCCTGCCCGCCACCGGACCATCGGCGCGACCAATCTACGGTCGGCCCGGCTTCCGCATCGAGGCCGCGAGGGCGACCGCGACGCCGGCTCCGATCAGGACGTCACCGACGCTGAAGATGTTCGCGAACGGCAGCCACGCCGGCGTCGCGAAGAGGTCGGTCAGAGGTTCCAGGACCGGATGGGCCGGCGCGACGCTGTTGGTGTGCGGGCCGATCTCCCCGCCGAGGGCGGCGAGGGCCGTCGGGCTCGCCGGCATCGCCCCGCCGTTGGCGATGATCGCGGCCAGGTTCGCCGCGGCCCCGACGACGATGATCGGCACGCCGGCCAACCGCATGTTGGCGAGGACGACCGCCAGGACGACCGCGGTCGACACGACGTAGATCGCCCGGCCGGTCTCGGTCGGCAGACCATCCGACAGCGGCGAGAAGAGGACGACCTGGATGGCCAGCGCGATGACCGCCAGTGGGGCGAACCGGAAGCGGACGTCGGCAAGGCCTTGGAGTCGACCGCCGAGGAGCCAGCCGGCGGCGAGTCCGAGCGGGATCGCGTAGAGGATGAACACGCTGCGAAGTATCGGCCCCCGGTCGCTGTCGGCGGCGCGATCTCGTCTCTGTAGGTCACCTGATACCCTCAGCGATCCATCCGCGACCGCAGGAGCCAGGCGTCATCTCGTGAGCGCAGCACAGCCGAAAACGATCGTCGAGAAGATCTGGGACGACCATGTCGTCGGCGAGGACGAGGGCGCGCCGGCGATTCTCGCGGTCGATCTGCACCTCGTCCACGAGGTGACGTCACCCCAGGCATTCAGCGGCCTGCGCGCGCGAGGCCTCACGGTCCGGCACCCGGAGCGGACGGTCGCCACGGCCGATCATTCGGTGCCGACGCATTCGCGGAGCCTGCCGATCGTCGATCAGCTCGCCGCGGCACAGGTCGACCAGCTGACCCGGAACTGCGCCGAGTTCGGCATCCCGCTGCACGGCATCGGCGACCCGGGCCAGGGGATCGTCCACGTCATCGGCCCGCAGCTCGGACTGACGCAGCCGGGGATGACGATCGTCTGCGGCGATTCCCACACCGCCACGCACGGTGCGTTCGGCGCCCTGGCGTTCGGGATCGGGACGAGCGAGGTCGAGATGGTCCTCGCGACACAGACCCTCCTCCAGCGCCGTCCGAAGACATACGAGGTCCGCGTCGACGGCCGCCTCCAGCCCGGCGTCAGCAGCAAGGACATCATCCTCGCCCTGATCGCCCGGATCGGGATCGGCGGCGGAACCGGCCACGTCTTCGAATACACGGGCGACGCGATCCGGGCCCTGACGATGGAACAGCGGATGACGATCTGCAACATGTCGATCGAGGGCGGGGCGAAGGCCGGGCTCATCGCGCCCGACGACACCACGTTCGAGTTCGTCGCCGGCCGGGCGCACGCGCCGCAGGGCCCCGCCTGGGACGCCGCGGTCGAGAGCTGGCGGATGCTTCCGAGCGACGACGGGGCGGCGTACGACAAGTCGATCGCGATCGACGCCTCGACGCTCGAGCCGATGGTCACTTATGGCACGAACCCCGGGATGGGGATCCCGATCACGTCGCGGGTGCCGTCGCCGGACGACCTGGCCGACGGATCAGCCCGCCGGGCGCTCGAGCGGGCGCTCGAATACATGGACCTGACACCCGGCCAGGCGATCCTCGGCCAGAAGGTCGACGTGGTCTTCGTCGGGTCGTGCACGAACGGCCGGATCAGCGACCTCCGTCTCGCGGCCGAGGTCCTGCGCGACCGCCGGGTCGCCGACGGCGTCCGAATGCTGATCGTGCCCGGCTCCGACGAGGTCAAGCGCGAGGCCGAGGGGGAAGGCCTCCACGACGTGTTCCGCGCCGCCGGCGCCGAGTGGCGCGAGGCCGGCTGCTCGATGTGCATCGCGATGAACGGCGACCAGCTGTCGCCCGGTGAGTACGCGATCAGCACCTCCAACCGCAACTTCGAGGGTCGCCAGGGCAAGGGCGGGCGGACGTTCCTCGCCTCGCCGCTGACCGCGGCCGCATCCGCGATCCGCGGCGCGGTCACCGACCCGCGGACCCTGCCCGGCATCGAGTCGTTGGCCGCGGTCGGAGGCCGCTGACGATGGTGGCGAAGTTCGGGACGTTCACCAGCGCGGTCATCCCGCTGCCGGCCGAGAACGTCGACACCGATCAGATCGTGCCCGCGCGCTACCTCAAGGTGACCGACAAGGAAGGGCTGCGTGAGGCCCTCTTCCGCGACTGGCGGTACGACGAGGACGGCGGGCTCAAGGAGCCGTTGTTCGTGATGGATCGAGTCGCGATGCTCGATCGCCAGATCCTGCTCGTCGGCGACAACTTCGGAACGGGCTCGTCACGGGAGCACGCGCCCTGGGCCCTCACCGCCTGGGGGATCCGGGCGATCCTGTCGACCTCGTTCGCCGATATCTTCCGCAACAACGCCCTGAAGAACGGCCTCCTGCCGATCGTCGTCGAGGCGGAGAAGCACCGCCAGCTGTTCGAGCTGATCGCGGCCGACCCGTTGGCGCGGCTGACGGTCGACCTCGAGGCGCAGGTCGTCCACCTGCCGGGCGACGAGGACCTCCCGTTCGAGGTCGACCCGTTCGCCCGCCTCATGCTGCTCGCCGGAACCGACGAGATGGGCTACCTCATCGGGAAGCTTCCGGCCATCGAGGCGTGGGAGCGCGTCCACCCGGCCCGGATCGATACCCGAGCCAGCGCCGCCTGAGGCGTCAGGGGGCGGGCCATTGCGCGCCTCCGCGAGGAGTGGCGGCTCGATCCGCCACCCGGGAACCAGACGCCCGCGGCCGTCGTCTCCGGGCCATGTCGAACCGAGGGCATGCCCGCAGATCGATGCTCGTCTTGGCCGTGGCGGCCGCCATCGGGCTCTCCGCCTGCGCGGGCGGCGGCTCCGCCGCTGAAGCACCTCGCGACTCCGGCTCGCCGACGTCTCCGCGCGCCGGTCCTGGCGGGTCGGGCGATCCCGGGTCGGGCGATCCCGGGTCTGGCGGCCGCGGCTCAACGGGCGGCGGCTCAACGGGCGGCGGCAGCACGGTCGGTGACCCAGGCACGGGTGTCGGCGTCGCGCCACCGTTGAACCCGAGACCGATCGACCCCACGGCCGGCCAGGCGAAGCTCGTCATGCCGCTTCCGGGCCGCGCCAATCCGCATCCGGTTGTCCCCGTTGCACTCCAGACCTCCGTCGACGGGCGGCACGTCCTCGTCAAGGTCAGCTGGTACGGCGGCGTGGAACCCTGCTCGGTTCTCGATTCGGTCAGGATCGAGCGATCCGGGGCCGAGATCGCGATCACACCCGTCGAGGGCTCGAGCGATCCGACCGCCATCTGCATCGAGATCGCCATGCTCAAGGCGACGATCGTCGACCTCGGTGAGCTCGGGCCCGGGACCTACCGGATCTCGTCGCCCGGCAGCGACGTCCCGCCGGTCGTCGTCACCCTCGACTGACCGGAAGCCCGCCGAGGCGCCCGCCCGACGCCTGCCCGACGGATGACCCTGGGCCATACTTCGTGGCGGTGAACCTCTTCGACGTCGTCGTCATCGTCCTCATCGTTGCCGCGGTACTGATCGGATTCAAATCGGGGGCGCTGCCCCAGCTCGGAGGCCTCGTCGGAGCGTTCGGCGGTGGTGCCCTGGCGATCGCCGGGCTGCCCTGGATCGAGCGGCCCCTCGAAGGCGTCCAGCCGGAGCTCCGGGCGATCGTCGTCCTCGCGGGAATCCTGTTCCTCGTCGGCATCGGCGAGGCGATCGGCGCGGCGATCGGGCGGGTTGCGGCGACCCGTCTGCGCGGCGGCGTTCTCGATCGCGTGGACCGGATCCTCGGCGGCTTCGTCGGGGCGGCCCAGGCGCTCCTCGTCGTCTGGCTGATCGGCGGCCTGGTCGCCGCCGGTCCGATGCGGAACCTCGCGGTCCAGGCCCAGACCTCGTTCGTCGTGCGCGGCCTGACCGGCGTGCTCCCGGCCCCGACCGAGATCGCCGCCGAGCTCGCCCGGCTCCTCGACGACACCGGGATCCCCGACCTGTTCGTCGGCCTCGACCCGCTGCCCGCACCGGATGTCCAGCGGCCGACGGACCCGGCCGCCCAGGCGATGGCCGCACAGGCAATCCAGAGCGTCGTCCGCGTGTCCGCGAGGACATGCACGTTCCAGTCGAGCGGGACGGGCTTCGCCGTCGGTCGTGGCTACGTGGTGACCAACGCCCACGTCGTCGCCGGCGCCGGGGCGATTCGTGTCCAGCCGACCGACGGGGGGCCCGTCGACGCGATCGTCGTCCTCGACAATCCGCAGCTCGACGTCGCTCTTCTCTGGGCCCGGGACCTCGCCATTGTTCCACTCCGGTTCGCGGCCGCCGACCCGGATCGGGGCGCCGTCGGGGCGACCCTGGGCTTCCCGCATGGGGGCGGGCTGCTGATCGAGCCGGCCGCGGTCGCGGGGGCCTACGACGCGACGGGCCGAGACATCTACGGGGCGACGCGGGTCACCCGGCGAATCCTCGAGCTGCGGGCCATCGTCGAGCAGGGCGACAGCGGCGGCCCGCTCATCCTGGCCGACGGGACCGTCGGCGGCGTGGTGTTCGCCGAGGCCCGTACGGACGAGAACGTCGGGTATGCCCTCACGCCGACATCGGTCGCGACGGCGATCCAGCCGTACATCGGGCGGACGGGAGCGGTCGACACGGGCGACTGCATCCACTGAGCGGCGTTCCCCGCGAGGCGGCGGGTTCCCCCCGGACGTGGGCAAAGTCTCACGGGTGGAGCGCTCGGCACGTCCGCCGTGACATGGGGCCCGCCTCGCGGCCCCGTGTCGATCGTGGGCAGCTGATGGTCGCTGAGATCGAGAACGAACACGGTCGCGCATCGTGCCCAAGGCTCCGCGGGCGGGAATCTAGCCGTGTCGCGCGGTCGCGTGCGGCCGGGCGCGCACGGAAACCACGCGGCGCGGGCCCGACCCGTAGGATCGGCGGATGACAGATCCGATCCACGACGCCGCCGGGCCGACCGCAGCCGAGCCGGATCACCCCGCGGCCGGTCCCGCCGCGCACGTCCTTGCCTCCCTCGCCGCCGAGGCGTGGGACAGCCAGATGGCCGCCCACCCGGTCTACGCGACTGCCCTCGGCGACCGCCGCTTCGACGACCGCCTTCGGGCGAATGGACCGGGCGCCCTGGACGACGACCGCGCGCGGCTCACTGGCCTGCTCGCCCGGGCGACGGCGATCGATCCGACCGGCCTCGCCGACGAGGACCGCGTCACCCACTCGACGCTGGTCGATTTCCTCGGGTACGAGCTGGAGTTCGTCGCGGCCGGGCTCGACGCCTGGTCGGTCGATCCGCTCGAGGGACCGCAGGTCGCCTACCTCAACGTCCCGTCCTTCCAGCCGGTCCGCTCGATCGACGAGGGCGCGGCGCTGGTCGCGCGCTGGGCCGAGATCGGGCCGTGGATCGACCGCCTGACGGGCACGACACGCGACGCCCTTGGCCGCGGGATCGCGGCGCCGCACACCCTGGTCCGGGCCGTCGTCGCGGAGCTCGACGACCTGCTCGCCCGGCCGGACGCGGATTGGCCCCTCGTGCAGCCGGCCGACGACGTCCCCGCAGAATGGCCCGCGGCCACACGCGCGCGCCACGCCGCGGCCGTGAGGGCGGCCGTGGCAGATGGGATTCGGCCGGCGTTGGCTCGCTATCGGGCGTTCCTCGCCGATGAGCTCGGGCCGGTCGCACGGGGAGACGACCAGCCCGGCCTGTCTCACGTGCCCGGCGGCCCGGAGGCATACGCCCGGCTGGTCCGGGCTCACACGACGCTCGAGCTCACGCCCGCGGACATCCACCGGATCGGGCTCGAGGAAACCGAGCGAATCGACGCGGAGTTCCGGGAGCTCGGCGGCCAGCTCCTCGGGACGACCGACCGGCCGACCATCCTCGGCAGGCTGCGATCGGACCCGGCGCTCCATTTCACGACCCCGGCCGAGGTGTTCGACGTTGCGGAGGCCTCGCTCGCACGGGCGAACGCGGCGATCCCGGCGTGGTTCGGCCGCCTGCCGAAGACGCCGTGCGTCGTGGTCGAGATGGGGGCCCACGAGGCGAAGTACTCGACGATCGCCTACTACCGCGAGCCCGCGGCGGACGGCAGCCGCCCCGGCAGCTACTACATCAACACGACGGAGCCCGAGACTCGGCCACGCTACGAGGCCGAGACGCTGGCCTTCCACGAGGCCGTCCCGGGCCACCATCTCCAGATCGCGATCGCCCAGGAGCTCGATGGGCTGCCGGCCTTCCGTCGCCTTGCCGGGCCGACGGCGTACGTCGAGGGCTGGGGCCTCTACAGCGAGCGGCTGTCGGTCGAGATGGGGCTCCTGTCGGGCCACCTGGATCGGTTCGGCGTCGCCTCGTTCGACGCCTGGCGGGCGTGTCGGCTGGTCGTCGATACCGGGCTCCACGCCTTCGGCTGGAGCCGCGATCGGGCGATCGGCTTCATGGTCGAGCATACGGCGCTGGCCGAGAACAACATCGCCAACGAGGTCGACCGCTATCTCGCGTGGCCCGGGCAGGCGCTCGCCTACAAGCTCGGCCAGCGCGAGATCCTGCAGCTTCGCGACGAGGCCCGGGCGGCGCTCGGTGCCGCCTTCGACATCCGGGCGTTCCACGACGTCGTCCTCGGCCAGGGCGCCGTCGGGCTGTCGACCCTGCGCAGTGTCGTGAACGCCTGGATCCGGGCCGGCTGAGCGATGTCCGGGGGAGCGCTGACGACGGCCCCGCCCGTCGATCCACCTGCGGGCTTCAGAGCCGTCCTTGGCAACCCCGGCCTGCGACGGATCGAGATCGCCTGGGCCCTCGGGATCGCCGGCGACGCCGCGTTTACCGTCGCCCTGCTCGTAGCTGCATTCGCGATCGGCGGCCCGCTCGCAATCGGGATCTTGACCTTCGTGCGGATGGCACCGTCCGTGATCGGCGCGCCGCTCGCGGGGCTGTTGGCCGGCCGCCGCCCGCCGGCGGAGCTCCTGCTCCTGGTCCACGGCGTACGCGCCCTCGGAGCCATCGGGGTGGTGCTGATCCTCGCGAGCGGCGGCCCGGTGCTGGTCGGCCTGGTCGGGGCGACGGTCGCCGCCTCAGCTGGTGCGTTCGTCCGGCCGCTCCAGGTCGCAGCCACCCCGGCCTTTGCCCTCACCCCCGACGAGCTCGTCGCGGCGAATGGCGCGACCAGCACGGGTGAGGGCATCGGGTCGTTCGTGGGACCGCTCGCCGGCGGCCTGCTGATCCTTGCGGGCGGCCCGCCGGCCGCGGCGGTCGCCGCCACGCTCCTGTTCGTCGCCGCGACCGTTGTCCTCGCCCGCCTCGTCCCGTCCGCCGACGACCTGGCACGCCGCATGGCGGATCGATCGGCTGCCGGGGACGTGCCGTTGTCGATCCGGCTCGTCGGGCGGGAGCTCACCTCCGGGATCCGGGTTCTGGCCCGCCGCCCGGGACCGGCGATCATCGTGCTCGGTTTCGCGGGCCAGGTGTTCGTGCGCGGCCTGATGACGACCTTGACCGTCGTCGCGGCGATTCGGGTCCTCGGGCTCGGCGAGCCGGGTGTCGGGACGCTCGGCGCCGCGTACGGGCTCGGCACGCTCGCCGGCGCGATCCTGTCGGTCCGGCTGGCGGGTCGGGCGCGGCTGGCTCCGAGCTTCGCGGTCAGCCTCTCGTTGTGGGGCCTGCCGCTCGCGGTCATGGCGGCCGTCCCGATCCCGGCGGTCGCGATCGCCGCCCTGGCCGTCTCCGGGATCGCCAACGCGACGCTCGACGTTGCGGGGTTCACCCTCCTCCAACGGTGCGTCTCGGGCGGCGAGCGGATGCCGGTCTTCGGCTTCCTCGAGTCGATTGCCGGGATCGGGATCGGGATCGGCGGCGCGGTCGCGCCACTGCTCGTGGAGACCCTCGGCGATCGCGGAGCGCTCGCGGTCTCGGGCGCGATCCTGCCGGTCCTCGCGGTCGCGTCATGGCCGCGGTTGCGCGCGGTCGACGCCGACGTGATCCTGCCGGAACGTGAGCTCGAGCTGTTGCGCGGCATCCCGCTCTTCGCTCGGCTGCCACTGACCGCCCTCGAGCGGCTCGCCGAGGCGATGCGCCCGACGCCGGTGGCGGCGGGCACGCTGCTCGTCCGTGAAGGCGAGCCCGGCAACGCGTACTACGTGGTCGCTTCGGGCAGGTTCGAGGTCAGGCACGGGAAGCGGGTCCTCCTCGAGGCCGGACCCGGCGAAGGCATCGGCGAGATCGCGCTCCTGCGGGCCGTGCCGCGGACCGCGACCGTGGAGGCCCTCGAGGACAGCCTCGTCTACAGCCTCGACTCAGGGACGTTTCTGGCCGCGGTCGCCGGGCCGACGAGTGCGGCGGCGGCGGCCGCGGTCGTGGACGAGCGGCTCGCCCGATCCGCCATCGGCTGATCGAGCGGCCGGCCGCCGACGACCGTCGGATCCCTACGCGGCGTACACGTCATGCGGCGAGACGGCGTCCGGGTCGCCAATCTCGATCGGGTTGTTCGCCGGGTCGCTGCTCCATTCGAACCAGCCGCCGTCGTACACCGCGATCCGCTCCCAGCCCTGGAGATACGCGTAGAACCAGGTCTCGCTGGCACGCCAGCCGGTCCCGCAATAGAAGGCCACCCACTTGTCCGGGGTGATGCCCGCCTCCTGCCAGTTGGCGGCGATCTCGGGGTAGGCCCGCATCGTGTTGTCGACGTTGCGGTAGTGCTGCATGTGGTAGGCGTCCGAACCGCAGTTGCCCCATACGTCGCCGGCAATCCGGCCGGCCGGCCCGATGTAGTTGTAGCCGCTGACCCGACCGATGTGCTCCTTCCAGGTCCGGACGCTCACCAGCGCCGCGCCTTTCTGGTCGGCGAGGATCTGCTTGGCCTCCTCGATATCGACGATCAGGTCGGGCCGGAGTGGGATCTCGACCCCGAACGCGGCGACCGGCAGCGGTTCGCGGAGCGTCGTCTCGACCGGGTAGCCCGCGCGGACCCACCAGTCGTAGCCGCCGTCGAGGAGGCGGACGTCCTCGACGCCGGCATAGCGCAGGATCATCAGCGCCCGCGTGGCCGCGATCTGGCCGGCTCGCCGGCCCGGCCACTTCTCGTTTGCCTCGCCGACGGTGTCGCGACCGTACACAACGACCGTCGTGTCATGGGTGATCCCGAGACCGCGAAGGGCCGCCTCGAGCTCGGCGGGCGTGCGCCGGTTCCAGTCGATCGGGTTCTCGAGCCAATTCGTGTCGAGGTACAGGGCACCGGGGATGTGGCCCTCCTCGTATTCCTCCGGTACCCCGAAGTTCACGTGAAAGAGGAGGAATCGCCCGGTCGGGGCCGATTCGGGCCGACCCCCAGCGAGGATCTGGCCGAGCCAATCGATGTGGACGAGCCGGTCGTGGCGCGCCAGGCGCTCGATCGGCAGGTCCGGATCGGCCGCCCAGGCCGACTGGCCACCGACGAGAACGCGGACGTCGGCGACCCCAAGCTCGGCAAGGGCCGCGACGAGCCGGTTCGCGTCGTCGAGGTTGCGGTCGTGACCGTAGACGACGACCTCATGATCGGCGTCGATCTTCTTGCCGGCGAGCAACCGCTCGATCTCGGGTCGGTCGACGCTGTCAAGCCATGCAGCGGGGAACGAGACGGCGCCCGGGATGTGACCGCCGCGGGACTCCCCGCCGAGGCGCCAGCCGTTGTACGCGTTGAGCGACCTGACGTCGACGATCGTCAGGCGCGGGTCGTCGAGGCGGGCCCGCAGGTCGGCGGGTTCGATGGTCGGAGACGTGGGCCGCGTCGCGGCGTCGTGGGTCATTCGGAAGATCCTCGGGCTCGATGCAATGGGATGAACAACAAGAGACCCCTGCGACATCTGCAGGGGTCCGGGGGAACCTCGGGCGTGCGCCCTGTCAGCGGCACGCCTGGATACACCACCTGCCCTGCGCGGCAGAACAGGGACACATCGAGCGGGGCCACGGCATCTCAAACGGAGTCATGCGGCCACCATTCTGCAACGGCCATTCTCAACTGGCAAGAGGGACGGCGAATTCGACGGTCGCAAATGAGCAATGGTCCGGTTGCGGTCCGGCTGTCGCCGCAGGATGGGACCCGGCCGCGGCCGACCCGCCCGCTCAGTTGGCGGCATCTGGCTCCAGAGCGCGGAACTTCTTGGCGAGCGCCTCGAGGACACAGGTCCGGATCGACGGAAACTGGTCCATCAGCGTGTGAAACTCGCGATGGCCAACGACGAGCAGCGTGGACGGGCTCTGAGTTGTGGCCGTGGCGGTGCGTGGACCTTCGGACAGCAGGGCGATCTCGCCGAAGAAGTCGCCCGGCTCGATCGTCCGGATCCGCCTCCCGCCTCGGTCGATCACGACGGAGCCATTGACGAGCACGAAGAACTCGCTCCCGGTCTCGCCTTCTCGCATGAGGACGCGGCCGGCGGGCACGTCGATCTCGTCGGCGAGACGCCCGACCTCCGCGATCTCCTTCCGACCGAGGTCGGTCAGGAGCGGGGTTCGCCTGAGCAGTTCGAGCTTCGTGTCCGTCTGCGTCGCCATCACCCTCTCCAAATTTGCACGGGTTCGATTCGTCCCGGCAGCATAGCGCGGGCTCCAATCCCGGGAAACGGCTGTCGATTCGATGACCTTGGGCATGCCACGAATCCTCGAGACAGACGCTGCAGCCGGCCCACTCGGCTTCGGCCCCGAGGCGGGCTGCGCGACGCCATCGGCCCGAGGTTTCTACACTTGGCGCCCGATCGATTGCCCCTCGTCTCCCGGAGACCTCGTCCGATGCCCGACCTGCCGCGTCCCTACGACCGACCATCCGACCCGGCCAAGCGCCATTCGGCGGCCCTGACCGACGGGCCCGACCGCGCCGCCGCGCGGGGCATGCTCAAGGCGATCGGCTTTACCGATGAGGACCTCGCCAAGCCGATCGTCGGCGTCGGCACGAGCTGGATCGAGACGATGCCCTGCAACTACAACCATCGCCGACTCGCCGAGTCGGTCAAGGCCGGCATCCGGGCAGCCGGTGGCACGCCGATGGAGTTCACGACGATCTCGGTGAGCGACGGCGTCTCGATGGGCACCGAGGGAATGAAGGCGTCGCTGGTCAGCCGCGAGGTCGTCGCCGACTCGATCGAGCTCGTAGCCCGCGGCCATCTCTTCGATGGCCTCGTCTGCGTCTTCGGCTGCGACAAGACCGGCCCGGGCGCGGCGATGGCGCTCGCCCGGCTCGACATTCCGGCGCTGACGCTCTATTCGGGGACGATCCATCCGGGCATCCGGACCGCCCCGGACGGAACGACGACCCGCGACGCGACCGTGGTCACGATCTTCGAAGCGATCGGAGCCTACCGTGCCGGCAGGATCGGCCTCGACGAGCTGTACGCCGTCGAGAGCGCGTCCTGCCCCGGGCCGGGCGCCTGCGGCGGGCAGTTCACCGCCAACACGATGAGCATGGTCATGGAGACCCTCGGCCTGTCGCCGGCCGGGCTGAACGGGATCCCCGCCGAGGATCCGGCCAAGGACGACGCCGCGCGGCAGGCCGGCGAGATGGTGATGCGGCTCGTCCGCGACGACATCCGTCCGTCCACGCTCGTCACCCGAGCGTCGATCGACAACGCCATCGCATCGGTCGCCGCGACCGGCGGCTCGACGAACGCGGTCCTCCATCTGCTCGCGATCGCCCACGAGTACGGCATCCCGCTCGACATCGACGAGTTCGGGACGATCGCCGACCGGACGCCGATCGTGGCTGACCTCCAGCCGGGTGGCCGCTACACCGCGACCCATCTCTACGAGGCGGGTGGCCTCGCGCTCGTCTTCCGCGAGCTGCTGGCCGGGGGCCGGATCGACGGCACGGCGCGCAACGTCGACGGCCGGACGACCGCGCAGATCGCGGCGAGCGCGATCGCGACGGACGGTCAGGACGTCGTCGTTCCGTTCGACCGTCCGATCAAGTCGACCGGCGGGCTGGCGATTCTTCGCGGCTCGCTCGCGCCGGACGGGTGCGTCGTCAAGCTGGCCGGTCACGAGCGACGTCTCCACCGCGGGCCGGCCCGGGTGTTCGATTCGGAAGGCGAGTGCTACGCCGCGGTTCGCGATCGGCGGATCGTCGCCGGCGACGTCGTCGTCATCCGCTACGAGGGTCCGGTCGGCGGGCCCGGGATGCAGGAGATGCTGAGCGTGACCGGGGCGCTCGTCGGGGAGGGCCTCGGCGACAAGGTTGCCCTGATCACGGACGGCCGCTTCTCGGGCGGGACGCACGGCCTGATGATCGGCCACATCGCTCCCGAGGCGGCGCTCGGCGGCCCGATCGGCCTGATCGAGGAGGGCGACGAGATCGTGATCGACGTCGACGCGGGCCGCCTCGACCTGGCGGTCTCCGCCGAGGTCCTCGACCAGCGGCGCGGTCGCTGGTCGGCGCCGCCGCCGCGCTACGCCGCGGGGGTCATGGCCAAGTACGCGGCGCTCGTTTCGTCCGCGTCCGAGGGCGCGGTGACGACCGGCCGGCGGATGACCCGAGCCCTGCGCAACACGGGCGTCCCGGACGAGGCGCCCAGCGCATTCGCCGACACGGTGATCACGGCCGGATGACGATCCGGATCGGCTTCAAGACCTCGCTGCAGGACGTCGATTGGGCGACGCTCGATGCGACATGGGCGCGGGCCGGGGAGCTGACCGCCGAACCCACTGGCGGGTTCGACAGCGGCTGGTTGAACGACCACCTGACCAACACCGATCCCGACGCGCCAGGCCCGTCGCTCGAGGCGTTGACGCTCCTCGCGACGCTCGTCCACCACGTGCCCGGGCTGCTCGTCGGGCACGGGGTGCTGTCCAACACGTTTCGCCATCCGGTCCTGCTCGCCAAGGCGGCGGTTGTGCTCGACCACGCCACCCGGGGCCGGTTCCTGCTCGGGCTCGGCGCCGGCTGGTTCGAGGGCGAGCACGAGCCGTTCGGGATCGACCTGCCGCCGCTCGGCCCCCGGATCGATCGGCTGGTCGCGGCGGTCGACACGCTTCGCGCCCTGTTCTCGGCGGAGGCCGCCACGCCGCCCGGGGTCACCCGGCCCGATCCGTTCTACCCACTGGCGGGAGCCGTGAATGCGCCGCCACCCTTCACGCGGGGTGGTCCGCGGCTGTACCTCGGCGGGCAGGGTCCACGCGGGATCAGGTTGGCGGCCCGGACGGCTTCGGGTTGGCTCCAACCGGGGATCAACGCCGGCGACGTGGGCTACTTCGGCGGCAAGCGGGCTGAGCTCACGGCCGCGCTCGAGGCGGAGGAACGCGATCCCGCGGACTTCGACTTCGCGGCCCAGGTCGCGACGGGCCGAACCGCGGCCGACCGACGGGCCGCGGTTGAGGCGGGCGTGGCGATGGTCGGCGTCGGGGCGACCCACGTGATCCTCGCCATGCCCTCATCGCTCGGTCCGGCCGGCCTCGACGCAGTTGCGCGCGACTGTCTCGTGCCGCTCCGCGACCGACTCGGGTGACGCTGGTCGATCGTGCGCGGACGGTGTGACAGGGTGATGATTGAGGGAATGACCCTTCCGCCCGACCCGCAGGCCTACGATACCGAGCGGAGCGCCGCAGCCCGTCGGCGTGGGCTCGCGGCGCCGTACATCCCGGGCGGCCGCGACCCCGATCAGGCCAGCGCCGAGGCCGAGGACCGTCGCCTGCTCCGGATCCTCGTGATCATGGTCATCGCCATCGTGCTTGCCGGATTCGTCCTCGGGGTGGTCGCGCTCCTCATCGGGCTCGACGGCCTCGTGGGCAACCCCGGCTGACGGTGGCCTCGACGGCGGCCCTGCCCTCGGTCGCCCTCGGCGACGGCGTCCTCGATCTGGCCGGTGACGAGCTGGTCGAGACGCTCCGGGCGCTGATCCGGATTCCGTCGATCAACCCCGTGCCGGCCGATGCGCCGGACGGCGAGACACAGGTGGCGCGCTGGGTCGCGGGCGCGCTGGCCGACGCCGGTCTCGAGCCGGAGATCCTCGAGATGGTGCCGGGCCGTGGCTCGGTCGTCGCCCGTCTCCGCGGCGACGGGACCGGCGGCGAACCGCTTCTCCTCCTGAGCCACCTCGACGTGGTGCCCGCGGCGGCCGAGCTCTGGACCCACGACCCGTTCGACGGAGACCTGGCCGACGGCTACATCTGGGGTCGCGGCGCGGTCGACATGAAGAACCTCCTCGCGATGGAGCTGAGCGTCATCCGGATGCTCGCCGCTGCGGCCCGGGCGGCGGGTCGCGATCCGGCGGCGGACCCGATCCCCGGCTTGGCCCGCGACATCCTGTTCGCGAGCACCGCCGACGAGGAGGCGGGCGGGTTCAACGGGATGGGCTGGATCGTGGCAGAACGGCCGGAGGTGATCCGGGCGGCGGCCGCGATCAACGAATCCGGAGCCGTCGCGACGACCTTCCGCGGCCGCCGCTTCTACCCGATCGGGGTCGCCGAGAAGGGATACGCCGTCTACCGCCTGACAGTCCACGGGACGTGGGGCCACGGCTCGATGCCGCGTGACGACAACGCCGCGGTCCGGGCCGCAACGGCCGTGACCCGCCTCGCCGTTCAGGGCGGCCCGCGCCCGACCGAGGTGATGCGGAGGTTCCTCGGCGGGGTCGCCGACGAGCTCGACGGCGAGCCGTCCCGGCTCCTGCGCGCCCTCGCCAGCGAGGACCCGCGTCTAGGAGAGGCGGCCCTCGACGCGGTGTGCGATCCGATCCCGGCCCGCGTGATCCGCGCGCTCCTCCGTGACACCGTCAGCCCGAACATCATCCATGCCGGGGTGAAATACAACGTCATTCCGGGCGAGGCGACCGTGGAGCTCGACTGCCGGTTGCTGCCGGGCACGACCGAGGCCGACATGCACGAGACGATCCTCGCCCGGCTCGGCGACCTCGCCCCCGACGTCGATGTCGAGCTCGTGATCCACGCCCCGCCGGTCGCGTCGCCGGTCGACACTGACCTGTACCGAATCCTCGCCGCGACTGTCGCCGACCACGATCCGGCCGGGGTCCCCCTGCCCTTCATGGTCCCGTTCGCGACCGACGCCAAGCACACCGCCACGCTCGGCGTCCCGACCTACGGCTTCTCGCCGCTCCAGCTGGCCCCCGACGAGCCGTTCATGGAACGCTTCCACGGCGTCGACGAGCGGGTCGGGGTCGATGCACTTCGCTGGGGCCTGCCCGTCCTCTACGACGTGGTTCGCCGCTTCTGCGGCTGAGCTCGGAGGCCTACGGAAGCTCAGGCTCGGCCGCCTGATCCGCGCTACCTTCGGTGACCATCACCTGCTCGTCGCAGGCGCTACAGCGAAAGACGTTCCCGTGCATCCACGACCGCTCGGCGTCGTATTCCGCAGAATCGTGCTCGACACGTTCCATCCGGGCCCAGCTGCCATCGTTGTGACGGTGCTGGAGGAACAGCTCCTGGGCGATGCGGAAGTTCGGGTCCATGAGTCTCCTGGGTTTCGAGGACGAGTTTGGACTCGCATCGTCACGCGATCGCCGGCTCTGTGCAAGTGGGTCCGGTTGATCACGAACCGGGCCGAGAGTCGACGTCGCTCTAGTCGCGGCGGGCCTTGATCAGCCGGCCCCGTCGCGAGATTGCGTGCGTCGCCAGGGCGGCGACGCCCATGGCGATGAGAGCGCGCTCGGCGGTCGGCATCGGCCGCACGGCGGACAGGAACTGGTCGGCCCGGGCGCGGTCGACGACACGCAGGAGGGCCGCCCCGCGCGGCGTCAGCTGGAGTGTGCGCTGGCGGCGATCCTCCTCCTCGACCCGCCGCTCGACCAGGCGCCGACGGACGAGCCCGTCGACGAGCCGGCTGGTCGCCGACGGCGAGCGATTGATGACCTCGGCCAGGTCCCCGATCGTCATCGTGCCCGAGTCGGCCAGCACGTACAGGGCCGCCAGCTGGGTGAACCCGAGGCGCATCTCGCCGAGTTGGGAGGCGAAGCCGATGACGAGCTCCCGCCAGAGGGCACGACCCATCGCGACCCGTTCGGAGATCTGGCGGACGTTCGAGATCCGAGTCCCGGCTGCCAGGACCGTCGCCGACAGGTCCGCCTCGAACCGCCGCGCGATCGCCCGAGCGGGCGGCGGCGGCCCGACCCGCCGCCCGGTCGAGCGGGATTCGACGGTCATCGGTGCGACCCGGGTACGGGCCGTGTCGGGTGAGCGCCCATGGCTCGGAGAATATCCCGATCGACGCCGGTCCGTGCACGTTCGCACAGGCCAGCCCGCGTGAGCGTGAGATCGCCCGCTACGCTGCGAAGGATGACCTCGTCTGCCTTCGTGTTCCCCGGCCAGGGTTCGCAGTCGGTCGGCATGGGACAGGCGCTCGCCGCCGCGTCCCCGGCTGCCGCCGCGGTCCTTGCGGCCACCGACGTCGCACTCGGCGAATCGATCAGCCATCTTGCCGCTGCCGGGCCCGCCGACATCCTCGATCGGACGGAGAACGCCCAGCCGGCACTGCTTGCCGTGTCGATCGCCTACCTCGCGGCAGTCCGCGAGCGCTGGGCGCTTCTCGGGATCGATCCGCTGACCCCGGCGTTCGCCGCCGGCCACTCGATGGGCCAATACTCGGCCCTCGTGGCCGCCGACGTGATCTCCCTCGAGGACGGCGTCCGGCTCGTGCGCGAACGAGGCCGGCTCATGCAGGCCTCCGGCGCGGGTCGCGACGGCGCGATGGCGGCGATCCTCGGGCTCGACGACTCGGCCCTGCCGGCCCTCGTCGAGCGGGCGTCAAGCCACGGCGTCTTCGGCGTGGCGAACCGCAACGCACCAGGCCAGGTCGTCGTGTCCGGTGAGCGAAGGGCGATCGACGCCGCGGCGGAGATCGCGAAGGAGCTAGGCGCGCGAAAGGCGATCATCCTGCCCGTCTCGGTCGCAGCCCACTCGCCCCTGATGGCCGACGCGGCCGCCGGCATGCGCGGCGCGATCGCCGGCGTCGGGTTCCACGATCCGTCGGTTCCGCTGCTGGCGAACGCCGACGGCCGTCCGATCACGACCGCAGCGGCGGCTCGCGATGAGCTCGTCGAGCACCTGACGGCCGGCGTCGATTGGGTCGCCGCCGTCGAGCGCATGACGGCCGCCGGCGTCACCACCTTCATCGAGGTCGGGCCCGGGCGGGTCCTGACCGGCCTGATCAAGCGAATCGTCCCGGACGCCGAGGCCATCGCCCTCGACGACCCGGGCTCGCCCGATCGCCTGGCCGTCCCGTTCGCCACCGCCACGACTGCCTGACCCCGTCTCCAGAAAGGATCCCTCGAGCGTGCGCAAACCCGATTACGACCGCCGCGTCGTCGTCACCGGCCTCGGTGTCGTCAGCCCCGTCGGCAACGACGTCCAGACCGCCTGGGGGAACCTGGTGCGCGGCCGGTCCGGCCTCCGCGAGATCACCAAGTTCGACGTGGCCCGCTACGAGGCCAAGGCCGCCGGCGAGGTCCGCGATTTCAACGCCACCGACTGGATGGACGCCAAGGCCGTCCGTCGCAGCGAGAGCGCGATGTGGTTCGGGGTCGCGGCCGGCAAGCAGGCCGTGGCCGACTCCGGTTTCGAGATCACAGACGCAAATCGAGAAGACGTCGGCGTCGTGTTCGGTTCCGGTGCCGGCGGCCAGCAGCTGATGATCGATGCCTGGATCAACCTCCACGACAAAGGCCCGCGGAGTGTCCCGCCGACGTTCATCGCGAACGCCCTCGTCGATTCGACGTCCGGGATGCTCGCCATCGAGACCGGCGCGATCGGCCACAACGTCTGCATTGTCAGCGCCTGCGCTACCGGGACGCACAGCGTGGCGGAGGGTGCCGAGGCGATCCGCCGCGGCGATTGCATCGCGGTGATCTCCGGGTCGACCGAGGCACCGCTGCTGGAGACCGCGCATGCCGGGTTCACGAACATGCGCGGGATGGGCATGCCGCGGCCGGGCGAGGGGCTGGAGACCGTCTCGCGTCCCTTCGACAAGACCCGTGACGGCTTCGTTCTCGGGGAGGGCGCCGGGGGCCTGTTCCTCGAGGATCTCGAGCTCGCCAAGGCCCGTGGCGCGAAGATCTACGCGGAGGTCGTCGGCTACGGCTCGGCGGCCGATGGCTGGGACATGATCCAGCCGATCGCGGGCGGGACGGGCTCCGCCCGGGCGATGAAGATGGCGCTCGACCGGCGCGGGGTCCCCACCGACGAGGTCGACCTGATCAACCCCCACGGCACCTCGACGCCCCTCGGCGACCAGCGCGAGGCCGAGGCGATCTGGAAGGTCTTCGGCGATCGAGCTGCGGGCTCGCGCCGCTCGCTGGCCATCAGCGGCACGAAGTCGATGACCGGCCACATGATGGGTGCCGCCGGCGCGTTCGAGGCGTTCGCGACGGTGATGTCGGTCGCCGAGCAGTGCATTCCCCCGACGATCAACTATCGCGACCCGGACCCGGACTGCGACCTGTGGGTCGTGACCGAGGCGACGCCGCGGCCAATTCGCTACGCGCTGTCGAACAACATCGGGCTCGGCGGCCACAACGGGGCGGTGATCTTCAAGCGGTACGACGGCGACTGAGGCACGGCCGTTCCTGCGTTCGTCGCGCATGGGCGAGGCTGGCCAGGCGCCGCCGAGGACCGCAGCGAGCGCACCGTCGGACGTGCGTGAGCGAGGACTGCAGGCGGCAACGCCGCCGGCGTCGTTCAGGGCAGCCTTGTCCTCTGTCTACAATCCCGGCACTGATCTCCGAGGAGCGAACCACGTTGCCTGAAACTGATCCGTCCCGCCGGGCGGTAATCACTGGACTCGGAGCGGTCATGCCGATCGGGAATGACTTCCCGACCTACTGGTCGAACCTGGTCGCGGGCGTGACGGGGACCAGGACGATCCAGGGGTTCGACGCGTCGGCGTTCGAGGTCCGGATCGCGGCCGAGGTCCTCGGCTTCGACCCGACGACCGTGATGGACCCCAAGATGGCGCGGCGGATGACCCGCTTCATCCATCTCGGCATGGGCGCGGCCAAGGAGGCGGTCGCCGACAGCGGAATCGACTTCGGCGCGATGACCGAGGACGAGCGCGACCGGGTCGGTGTCGTCATGAACACCGGTGGCGGCGGGATCGAGGCGATCATCGACGGCACCCACGTCCACGACACCAAGGGCCCGCGGTTTGTGTCCGCGTTCGCGGTCCCGGCCCTGTCGGGCTCGATGGGCGCCGCGATGCTGTCGATGGAATGGGGCCTGACCGGACCCGTGATGACCCAGGTCGCCGCATGCGCCACGTCGGTCATCGCCTTCCACGATGCGCTGCGACTCATCCAGACCGGCGAGTGCGACGTGGTTCTGGCCGGCGGCTCGGAGGCACCGGTCGTCCCGATGGGCGTCGCCGCCCTCGCCAACATGGGTGCCCTATCCAAACGGAACGACTCACCCGAGACGGCGTCCCGGCCGTTCGACGGGACGCGCGACGGGTTCGTCCTGGGCGAGGGCGCCGGGGTCGTGGTGATCGAATCGCTGGCCCACGCCCTCGGTCGCGGCGCGACACCGCTCGCCGAGGTCCTCGGCGGCGCCCTGACCGCGGACGCATTCCACATCAGCGCCCCGGAGCCAAGCGGACGGGGCCAGAGCCGGGCGATGACCGGCGCGCTCCGCAACAGCGGCGTCGCGCCGGACGAGATCGACTACATCGTCGCCCACGGCACCTCGACGCCGCTCAACGACGTGACCGAGACACGGGCGATCAAGACCGCCTACGGGGCCCACGCCCGGAAGGTCGCGATCAGCTCGCCCAAGTCGATGATCGGTCACCTCGTCGGGGCCGCGGGGATCGCCTCGGCCCTCGCGGGGATCGGGGCGATCCGCGACCAGGTCATCCCGCCGACCGCAAACCTCCGCACGCCGGACCCCGAGTGCGACCTCGATTACGTCCCGGTGACCGCGCGCAAGGCGAAGGTCGAGACGGTCGCGGTCCATGGCTTCGGGTTCGGCGGACAGAACGCGGTGGCGATCTTCCGGCGCCTGCCGAGCTGAGCGACTCGGGCGAGGCGAGGCGCGGCTCGACGACATCCTTGACGCTGATCAGGCCCGGAGCGAGGTGCCCTCGAAGGCCTCGAGTCGATCGATGAGATCAGGCTGCCACGGAACGGGTCGCTCGGCCACGTAGTCGTAGCGGACGATCACGCTGTGGCAGGTCGCGACCAGCCGGACCGAGCCACCCGGTCGGCCGGCGGTCAGGCGATGTTCGAGGACGAGGCTCGTCCGGCCCAGCCGATTCGCTCGCGTCTCCACCGTGACCGTCTCGCCGAAGAAGAGCGGCGAGCGGAAGGCGATGTCGGCCTCGGCGAGGATCAGGCCCTCGGCTCGTCCCGCCTCGCGCTCGAGCGGCTCGCCCGTCGTTGCCGTCCACCACGCGACGCGCGCCGCCTCGACGAAGGTCAGATAGACGGCGTTGTTGACGTGACCCATCGCGTCGGTGTCCGCGAATCGAACTTCGACGCCCGTGCGATGGCTGAAGTCACCCGGCAGGTCGCGCGGATCGGGCTGGCCATCCACCGCCACGCGCTGCCGCGCCGGCGACGCGGTCATGGCGTGACGACCAGGCGGCCGACCATGCCGGCGGCCGCGTGGCCTTCGACGGAGCACACGATCCGGTACGTCCCCGGCGCATCGATCCGGAACCGGAGACGCTGCGTCTGGCCGGGCCGGGCGCCCGCGTCGAGGTTGGCGAGACCTTCGACGAACCAGTCGTGGAACATCGGGTCGTCGTTCGTGAACCGGAGGACAGCGACGGTTCCGGCCGGCACCGTCAGGTCGGGCGGCCCGAACCGGAGATCGCGGGCATGGACATCCAGGTTCACGGCGCCGCCGTCGATGGCCCTGTCGGCGGCGATCACTCCGGTCGCCAGGATCAGCGAGGCGGCGGCGACCGCGACGAGGTACCAGCCGCGCCGGACGCGCGCGATCGGTCCGCGGCCGGGGGCCTGTCGAGCGGCATCGGGGCGGGCGTCGAACGACCGCAGGCGGAGCGAGTTGGTCACGACCGCGACCGACGACAGGGCCATCGCCGCGGCCGCGAGGGCTGGGCTCAGAGCGATCCCGAACGGGACGAGGAGGCCCATCGCCACCGGGATCAGGATCACGTTGTAGGCGAACGCCCAGAACAGGTTCTCGCGAACCACCGCCATCGTCGCCCTCGATAGGGCAATGGCCGCCGCCACGCCGCGTGGATCGCCGCCGACCAGGGTGACCCCGGCCGCTTCGATCGCCACGTCGGCGCCGCTCCCGATCGCGATGCCGACGTCGGCTCGGGCGAGGGCAGGCGCATCGTTGATACCGTCGCCGACCATCGCCACCACCCGACCCTCCGCCTGCAGCGCAGCCACGGCGGCCTCCTTATCGGCCGGCAGGACCTCCGCGCGCACCCGGTCCGGGCCGATTCCGACCTGCGCCGCGACGGCGGCCACGGTCGCCGCCTGGTCACCGCTGACGAGCCAGACGTCGATCCCCGCCGAGTGGAGCTCGGCAACTGCCCGGCGGGCCTCCGGCTTGACCGGATCACTGATCGCCACGATCCCGGCCAGCTCGCCATCGACGGCGATCCAGACGGCCGTCCGGGCGTCGGCGGCGATCGCGTCCGCTCGGCCGAGCGAGGCGGTGGGGTCGATCCCCCGCTCGTGCATGAGACGCGCCGTCCCGATGACGACGCGCCGCCCATCGACGACACCTTCGACGCCGAGACCGGCGGTCGAGGCGAACGACAAGACCGGTCGAACGCCCAGCTCGTCGAGCCGGGCGAGCGCGACGATCGCCGCGCCGAGCGGGTGCTCGCTGGCCGTCTCGAGCGACGCCGCCAGGTCGAGCAGCTCCGCCGCGGACCAGTCGCGGACCGGTTCAATGGCGGCGGCCGTGGGGCGTCCGGCCGTCAGAGTGCCGGTCTTGTCGAAGACGACGGTGTCGATCCGGTGCGCCCGCTCGAGGGCCGCCCCGCCGCGAAAGAGGATCCCCGCCTCGGCGCCACGACCGGTGCCGACCAGGATCGCGGTCGGGGTGGCCAGGCCCATCGCGCACGGGCAGGCGACGATCACCACCCCGATGAACGACGTCAGGGCCAGGGTCAGGCGCGGCTCCGCCCCGAACAGGTACCAGGTCGCGAAGGTCAGAGCGGCGATCGCGAGCACAGCCGGCACGAAGACCTCGCTGATCCGGTCAGCCAGGCGCTGGATCGGCGCCTTCGAACCCTGCGCGCGTTCGACGAGCGTGACGATCCTGGCGAGCGCCGTGTCGGTGCCGACGCGCGTTGCCCGGAAGGCGAACGTGCCGGACGTGTTGACGGTTGCTCCGAACACCTCGCCACCGACGGCCTTGACGACCGGAACGGGCTCTCCTGTCAGCATCGATTCGTCGACCGCCGATTCGCCGTCGACGACGACGCCGTCGACCGGGATGCGATCGCCGGGGCGGACCCGGAGCAGGTCGCCCGGCTGGATCTGCTCGATCGGCACTGCGCGGTCTCCACCCACCTCGATGAGGCGAGCCGACGTGGCCTGGAGGCCGATCAGGCGGCGGATCGCGCCGCTCGCCCGGGTCTTCGCTCGCGCCTCCAGCCAGCGGCCGAGCACCACCAGGCCGAGGACGATCGCGGAGCTGTCGAAATACGTCTCCGGGTGGAGCCCGGCCTCGTGGACCCAGGCCGGGTCGAGCGTGACGGCCACGCTGTACGCCCAGGCGGCAGTCGTCCCGACCGCGACGAGCGTGTCCATCGTCGCCCCGCCGTGGCGAGCGGCCCGCCATGCCGGCGCGTAAAAGCGCCGCCCGACCCACACCTGGACGAGGGTCGCGGGGATCAGCGCGAGGCGATTGATCGTCTCCATCGCGATCGATGTCTGGGGCCAGAACATCGCGACCATGATCACGATCGCGACGGAGATCGCGACGGCGGCGTCGCGAAGGAGACGACCGGCCTCGGCGGCCCGCCGGCGGTCATCGGCTTCGGCCGCGGTCCGCAACGTCCGTTGCGCAGCGTGCTCCTCGTCGGCGAGCGGCGGCTTCAGGTCATAGCCCGCCGCCTCGATCGTCGCTGCCAGATCGGACCGCCCGGTTCGTCCCGGGAGATAGCGGATGGTCGCGATCTCGGTCGCGAGATTGACCGAGGCCGATTCGACGCCGTCGCTCCTTCGCAGGAACCGCTCGATCCGATTGACGCAGGACGCGCAGGTCATCCCGGCGATCGGGAGCTCCACTTCCACGATCTGTGCCGCGGGGATCGGTCCGGCCGCGGCCGGGAGGGTGGCGTCGGCTCTCATACTCCCGGGGAGTATATCAGGCCCTCCCCGGCACCAGAGCCCTTCTCGCCGAGGCGGGCGACGGCCGCGCCATCACCCGGCGCCGCCGGTCACCCGGTGCTGCCTCACATGACGAGGATCAGCGGATCTCCTGGCTCAGCTCGCGCTCGGCCGCCGTCTGCCGCACGATCCGCTGCGCGAGCTCGACCGCGTCGTCCGAAAGGCGGCCCACCTCCGGATCGTCGGCGTCGCGCGCAAGCTTGTCGTCCTCGATCGTGGCGAGGCGCCCTGCGTCGGCGCGGATCGAGTCTGCGGTCGCCTTCAGGTCCTGCTCGGCGGCGTTGGCGGCAAGCGGACCGGACGAGGTCACGTCGGGCTGTGGATCCAGCCGCCCGTCAGCGTTGGGTTCGTCGTTGATCTCGTCGCTCATGACACCCTCCTGGGATGGGAGTCCACCGGCCTGCCGTTGATCAGATCCCTCGTCGAACCCACTGACCGTCCCGATAGACGTACCACATCTGGAGCCGTTCGCCGGCCAGCTCACGCTGACGGACGATGGCTCGCGGCCAGCGCACTCGCAGCCGGTCCTGAAGGACGGTTGGCTCGACGAACCCGTTCTCGACCAGGTGGTTGGCCGCCGAACGGAATTCTTCGTCATCCGCCGGGTTGAGAACGAGCGTCGGCAATGGTTCCGTGATCGACCCCATGGCGTTCGCTCCCCAGGCCATCATTGGTGCGGCCGGATGTCGGGCGGGTCCCCCTGATCGGCTCGACTGCTTGCATTCACGTTGCACGTGCGTGCATCGGCGAGGGCGGGTCGCCGCGCCTCGGCCTGCGCTGGCGAAAGGACCGAAGATGAACCGATGACGCGCGCCACGACCGGGCTCGCCCTCGACGGCGAAGTCAATCGAGAGACGCCGTTCGAGCCCACGTCAGGCGGCGGTCCATTCCACGTCGTGGCCGTCGCCGCGCCGTGGGGACCCATCCACGTGGCGGCGTGCTCCGGGGCGGTCCTCGGGATCGCCGTCCTGGCGGCTCGAGAGCCCTTCGTCACCGACGTCGCCCGACGGACCGGGCGCGATCTGTCGGCGGACCGGCGAAATCCTTTGCTCGAGCGCGTCGTCGCCGCCGTGCGGGCGTTCCTCGCGGGCGATCCGTCGCAATTGCAGATGCTGCCGCTCGATCTTGCCGACCGCGGCCCGTGGGATCGAAACGTGCTCGGCGGCGTCCGGACCCTGCGCTGGGGCGAGGTCACGAGCTACGGCCGCCTCGCCGCGTCGATCGGCCGACGGGGTGCCGCGCGGGCGGTGGGCGGCGCGGTCGGACGGAACCCGATCGGCCTCGCGATTCCGTGCCATCGAGTGATCGCCGGCGATGGCACCATCGGCGGCTATGGCGGCGATCTGTTCGGCAGCCGGGACGAGCTCCTCGACATCAAGCGCGAGCTGCTGTCGATGGAGGGCGTGACGGTGCCGACGCGGTCCCTGCGCGACTGACGGACCGGCGGCCAACAGGCTCTGTCGAAACCGGCGCGTGGCCGGGGTCGCGCCCCGCTACACTCCCGGCGGCGACCGGGACCCAGGATGCGGCGCACGCCGACCGTCCGCGGCGTGAGAGGGATGGATCCGTGACCGATGCGGTGACCGAAACCGCGCAGCCGCCCGTGCCGCCCGACGCCGATGCGCCTTCGGACGGCCCGCGTCCGTCGACGTTCTCGGTCTTCCGCAGGCGCGATTTCCGATTGCTCTGGTCGGCCCAGCTCGTCTCCACGATCGGGACGGCGCTGACCGACCTCGCCGCCGGCATCCTCGTCTTCCGCATCACGGGATCCGCGCTGTCGGTCGGGCTGATGTTCGTCGCGACATCCGTCCCGACCCTTCTGATCGGGTTGATCGCCGGGGTCTTCGTCGACCGCTACGACCGCCGCAGGATCATGATCATCGCGGACCTTTTGCGGGCGGCGATCGTCGTCTCCATCCCGTTCGCCATCGGCCCCGACGGGAAGAACCTGATCTTCCTGTACATCGCCGTCGCCCTCGTCAGCTCGATCTCGCAGTTCTTCAACCCCGCCAACGACGCCGTCCTGCCCGAGGTCGCGACGGACGAGGAGCTGGCAGCTGCGAACTCCTGGATCATGATCAGCTCGTTCGGGTCGACCTCGATCGGCTTCGCCCTGTCGGGCCTGCTCGCGACGGCCTTCAACATCGAGTGGGCGTTCTACCTCGACGCGCTGACGTTCCTCTTCTCGGCGTCGTGCCTGATGTTCGTCAAGGTCGGCAAGATCGAGGTCCAGGGCCAGACGAGCATCGGCGTCGTCGTCGACAACCTCAAGGAAGGCCTCGCGACGCTGATCGGGACGCCAATGCTTCGATCGTTGTTCGTGTCTGGCGCACCGGTCTACCTGTCGTTCGGCCTGTGGAACGTGCTCCTCCTGCCGTTCGCGATCAAGGCCCTCCATGCGACGGAATTCGAGTACGGCCTCCAGGAGGGCCTCACGTCGGTCGGGTTCGTGGTCGGAAGCCTGATGATGGCGCGGTTTGCCGAGCGCTTCCGGGAGGGCTCCTGGATCATCGTGTCGACGGTCTGCATGGGACTCGCCGGCATCCTGTACGGGTCCTCGCAGTCGATCGTGGTAGCGATCCTCCTGGTCACGATCTCCGGCTTCTTCAACGCTCCGGCCTCGATCGCTCGTCGCGTGCTCCTCCAGCGGGCGACGCCGCGAGAGCTGCGCGGTCGCGTCTTCTCGGCGTTCGCCGTCGCCCGGGATGTGCTGTTCCTGGTCGGGATCTCGCTCGCCGGTCTCGCCGACGTCATCGACATCCGTCTCCTGGTCATCGTGGCGTCGATGGTCCTCGTCGGCGCCGGATTGGCTGCCGGGTTCTTGCCGGGCATCGGTCGACCGGCGACCGAATGGCGACGCGCGCTGTCGGCTCTTCGCGCCGGGACCGCGACGCCGGCGAGGCCGGTCCGGATACGCCGCGCGACCCTGGCCGACTTCGACCGGCTGGCCGGTCATCTGCCGGCGCTCGCCCGGCTCGACGCGGAGCAGCGTGGTGCGCTGATCCGTGCGGCGTCGGTTCGCGATGTGCCGGCCGGAGCAACGATCGTCGGCGTCGGCGAGGTCGGCGACGCTGCGTACTTCATCCTCGACGGGCGGGCCGCCGCAGGCACACCGGAGCCGGACGGCGGCTACCGCTCATTGTCGTCGATGGGACCCGGCGATTTCTTCGGTGAGATCGCGGCGCTGACCGGAAGCCGGCGCACCGCGACCGTCGTCGCGGAAGAGGAAACGACGATCGTCGAGGTGCCCGCGCCGGCCCTCCGCGCCCTCATGACCGTGCCGGAGCTTGGCTCGCTGTTCCTCTCGACGCTGACCGAGCGGTTGAGCCGAACGAACAATGCCGACCTGCCGCGCTTCTCCGGCGTCGACCAGGCATCGCTCAAGGACCTCCGGACGCCGCGTCCGACGGCGGAGGCATTGCCGAAGACCTATTGAGGTGGCCGGGCCGCCGCCGCCATCCGGGCGGTCGCCGCTTCCTCGCTTCGTCGCCCGCGAGCGTGTGCCGCACTTGACAGTCGTGCCGTCGCGAGGGGGATCGGCCGGCCGGCGGCCGCCTTGGTATGGTGGCGACGTCATCGAGGGGCACCAGACAGCACCGGACCGCACAAGGGGTCATCCCCGAGGGTATCGTCATGAAGAAGTTCAACCGCCTGCCGCGCGAAGAGGCAATCGCCGACGGCGACGGCGGCCTCGGGCCGGTTCACGACGGACTGCCGGCCGATCAGGACGTCGAGGGTCACGGCAGCCCCAGCGGCGACGGGTTCCTGCCGGGCACGCCCGGCACCGGCGGCGACCGGCTGCGCCGGCCGATCAGCGGTGGCGAGTTCGACGGCGACGACGTCGAAGGCCATGCGATGGGCCACACGAAGGGCGAGCGCTTCAGTCCGGGCACCCCGGGCACCGGCGGCGATCAGATCGCGGTCGAGGTCGATCCCGAAGTCGACATCACCCGCTGATCCGGCGACACGATCTTCCCGGGCGGAGACCCCACCGCCCACCCGCCCCGTCCGGCCCGTCCCGGACGGGGCGTCATCGTGTGTGGGTCGGGCCATCGCGCCACGCGTTGACGCGCCCGCGGATCCCGCGCGTCGCTCAGCCCGGGTCGGTCGCGGTGGCGGCGAGGATCGTCTTGACCTCGAACGGGGTCGCGCTCGGATGGGCCGCCCGGATCCGGGCCGCGTAGCCGGTGATGTGGGGCGCCGCAAAGCTGTTGCCCGTCGCGGTGATCCGGCCGCCGGCCTTCCACGCGACGTCCACATCGAGCCCGTACGCCCCGAACTCGACCGGCGGTCGCGGGTTGTAGAACCAGACGTCCGGGTCGCGCACGTCGTGGGCGGCGACCGAGACGACCGCCGCGAACAGGGAGGGGTAGCTCGCGACCGCGACGTTGTTGGCGGCGCAGACGAGCAGGATGTTGGCGAAATACGCCCGGTCGGTTAGCTCGTGGAGCGTTGCGTAGAGCGACTCGCTCCGCGATGAGAGGCTCATGTTCACGATCGATGCACCGTGCTCGATCGCCCACTGCAGGCCCGTCGCGAATGCCAGCCCTTTGCCGCGATTGTCGGATCCGAGGACGCGGATCGACAGGACGGTTGCGCGAGGGGCGAGCCCGACGATGATCCCGGCGCAGGCCGTGCCGTGGCCGACGGCGTCGATCGGCTCGTCCGGCACGACGATGGCATCGTCGCCATCGACCTCGACTCGGACACTCTCGCGGAGGCAGCCCGCCACCGCCGGGTGATCGCCTTCGACCCCGGAGTCGACGACCGCCACGACGGCGCCCTCGCCGTCACCCGATCCGAACGCCCACGCCCGGTCGATCGGGTCGAACGGGGCCAGCCTGCGCAACGCGGCGCGGTGATCGCCCGAGAACGGCTCGCTCCACGCAGGGAGGGACGGGCTCATCGGCCGCGCGCGCCGCGGCCGCGGTCGGCGCGCTGGACGAGCACCGCCAACAGGTCACGGACGATCTCGAGCTGGCCCGGATCGGCGGCCCGGAGCAGCGCGATCTCATCGGCCAGCGCCCATAGCGGATCGTCGCCGTCGGCGTCGAGCGCATCGATCTCCGCCGCGATGATCGCATCCAGGCCGCCGCCGGAGCGGCCGTCGGGCGTCCAATCGTCGGCGGCGACGAGAACTGCCCGCAGCAGGCTCGCGGTGTCGCGTTCGATCCGGCTGCTCCGGATTGCGACGGTCGCCTGGCGGGCAAACACCGTCGCGAGCTCCACATCGCGAAGATCGAACCCGGCCTCGTCGCGCTTGTCGAGGACCTCGAGGACGCCGAGGATCCCGTGGTCGTCGACGAGCGGGACGGCAATCAGGGATCTCGGGACGTACCCCGTCTGCTCGGCCGTCTCGCGCCCGAAGCGTGCGTCGCGGGCGACGTCGGACAGGGCGAGCGGCTGGCCAGTCGAGAACACGTACCCGGCGACGCCCTCGGTCGAGCCGATCGCCAGACCAACGACGCCCTGCCCATGCTCACCCGCGGCGACCTCGAAGACCAGCCGGTCGGTTCCCGGGTCGTACAGGGCCAGCGACGCCGCCTCGGCGCCGAAGAGCGCCACCGTCGCGTCGACGATCGAGCGAAGCACGGCCCCGCCGGCGGGTGGCGCCAGCCGGCGGGCCGCCTCGATCCGGAGCGAGACGGCGTGGAGCGTCGGGATCAGTTGGTCCGGCTCGTCGGTCACCGCTCGACCGTTCGGGCGAGCCCCTCCACGTCGACGACGACGAGGCGCTCGCGCTCGAGCCGGACGAGTCCCTGCTCGGTCAAGTCGGCGAGAAGGCGGTTCACGGACTGGCGCGATCCGCCGATCATCCCCGCCAGCTCGGACTGGGTGTACGGCCAGGCGATTCGGGCCTCGCCACTCGTCACCCCGGCACTCGCCGCCAGGCGAACGATCCGCGACGCGAGCCGGCCCGGCAGGTCGAGGAAATGGAGATCCTCGACGTGGCCGGTGAGCCGCCGGATCTCGGTCGCGAGCGAGGCGAGCAGAGCGCGGCGCAGCGCCGGATCGGTGTCGACCAGGTCGAGGAACGCATCGCGGTGGAGAACGAGCGTCTCGGTCGCTTCGACCGCGACGATCGTTGCCGAGTGCGGCGCTCCATCGAGGATCGCGAGCTCGCCGAAGAACTCGCCCGGCCCGAGGATCGCGACGATCGCCGGCTCGGCCCCCTCGTCACTCGGCAGGACGACCTTGACCGAGCCGCTGGCAAGGACGAAAAGCGCATCGCCCGGGTCGCCCTGGTGAAAGATCGTCTCACCACGCCGGAACCGACGGATCCGGAGGACACGGACCAGCGCGTCGATGGCCGCCTCATCCGCGGTGCCGAAAAGCCCGCTCGCCCGGAGCGCCTCCCTGGTCATCGCGTCGTCGCCGACCGCCATTCGTGATCTCCCGCGCGGCCGCGGACGGACGCGGCTCGTGGGCATCGTACGCGGTGCGAGGCGGCAATCGTCGCGCCCCGTCGTATCCTCCAGCCATGGACACGGTCGCCTGCCCTTCCTGCGGCGAGGACAACCCTGCCCGATTCCGCCTGTGCGGGTACTGCGGGGCGTCGCTCACGCCCGCGCCCGAGACGATCGTCTGCACGGGCTGCGGCGAAGAGAACCCGGCGAAGTTCCGGCTGTGCGGGTTCTGCGGCACGCCGCTCGCCGCCGGTGCGGCGCCGACCGGGACAGCCGCCGGGTTGGCCGGCGGGCCTGCCGGGCACACGGCGACGACGATGCCACCGCCACCCGCCGTGCCCAGCCCGGCGGGCGGCGACGTGCATCCCAGCGGGCGCGGATCACTGGCGACCACGACGGGCGGTGATGCCAGCCCGTTCGGAAGCCTCCTCGCCCCGACGCCGTCGCGACCGGCCACCACGGCGCCGGTTCTGCCGCCCTCGGAGGTCCGCAAGTTCGTCACGCTCGTGTTCACCGACCTGAAGGACTCGACGGCCCTGACGGGCTCGATCGATGCCGAAGCGATGAACGAGATCAAGGCCCGCTATTTCAGCTCGATGGCCGTCGAGATCGAGCGCCACGGGGGCAAGGTCGAGAAGAACATCGGCGACGCGATCATGGCGGTGTTCGGCCTGATCCGGGCGCACGAGGATGACGCCCTCCGCGCTGTCCGTGCGGCATACGGAATGCAGAAGGTGCTGGCCGCGCTGAACGAGGACCTGAAGAAGTTCTACGGCGTCCAGATCACGAACCGGACCGGCGTGAACACCGGTGAGATCGTCGCCAACACCGACCCGACCGCCGACCAGAACCTCGCGACCGGCGACGCGGTGAACGTCACGGCCCGCCTGGAGCAGAACGCGCCAGCCGGCGAGATCCTGATCGGCGAGGTCACCTACGAGCTGGTCAGGAACCACGTCGAGGTCGAGCGGCTCGAGCTCACCCTCAAGGGCAAGCCCGAGCCGGTGCCGGCCTATCGGTTGATCGACGTCCGAGCCGAGCCGGTTGCGCGCCTGGGCGCGGCAGCCGCGCCGTTCGTCGGGCGCGAGGCCGAGATGGACGTCCTTCGCGGGGCGTTCGCGGAGGTCTCCACCTCTCGTTCGGCGCGGCTCGTGACGGTCATCGGCGACGCCGGCGTCGGAAAGACGCGGCTGATCTCGGACTTCATCAAGCGGGTGGAGGCGGAGGCGACGGTGCTCCGCGGACGCTGCCTGGCGTACGGCGACGGGATCACGTTCTGGCCGTTGGTCGAGATCGTCCGCTCGGCCGCGCGGATCGGTGAGGACGATTCGCCCGAGACCGCCCGCGCCAGGATCGCGGCTCTCCTCCGGGACGACGACCCGGAGCGCGATTCGATCGTCGATCGCGTCGCGTCGGCCGTCGGGCTGTCGGCCTCGTCCCACCCAGTCGCGGAGCTCTTCTGGGGAGCCCGGAAGCTCCTCGAATCGCAGGCCGTCGGGCGTCCGTTGGTCATCGTCATCGACGACATCCACTCGGCCGAGGCAACCTTCCTCGAATTCCTCGACCACGTGGTCGACTCCGTCCAAGGCGCCTCGATCCTCATCCTCTGCTCGGCCCGGCCGGAGCTCGCCGACGTCCACGGCGAATGGCTGGCGTCCGGCAATGTCGAGCAGATCGCTCTCGCGCCGCTCGGTCCCGCCGACGTGGCGGCCATGATCGATCGCCTGCTCGCCGGGGTGGAGCTGAGCCCGGAGACCCGTGACAAAGTCGTCGCGGCGGCCGAGGGCAACCCGCTCTACATCGAGCAGATCGTCAGCCTCCTGCGCGAGCGTGGCCCGGGTGGTGACGTCGTCGTCCCGCCGACGATCGCGGCCCTGCTGGCCGAGAGGCTCGACGGCCTCTCGCGCCAGGAGCGGGCCGTCGTCGATCCGGCCGCGGTCATCGGGCTCGTGTTCCCGGGCGCGGCAATCGCCCAGCTCGTCCCGGACCAGATCCGCTCCGAGGTCGACGGCTACCTCGTCGCCCTCGATCACAAGCAGTTCGTCCATCCCCTCACCACCGAAGCCGACGATGCGACGTACCGCTTCCATCACATCCTCGTCCGCGATGCGGCCTACCAGAGCCTGCTGAAGCGGGCCCGGGCGACGCTTCACGAGCGGTTCGTCGAATGGGCCGAACCGGTCAACCGCGAGCGTGGCCGAGAGACCGAGTTCGAGGAAATCCTCGGCTACCACCTCGAGCAGGCCGTCCGCTACCGCTCGGAGCTCGGGCCGCTCGACGACCAGGGTCGGTCGATCGCGGAGCGGGCCGCAACCAAGCTCGCCTCGGCTGGTCGGCGGGCCTTTGCCCGCGGCGACACGCCGGCCGCGTGCAACCTGCTCCGTCGGGCCGTCGCCTTGCTGCCAGCCGACGATCCTGCGCGGGTCGAGCTGATCGGGGACCTGGCCTACGCGCTGATGGAAGAGGGCCAGTTCGACGAGGCGCGGGGCGTGATCACGGAGGGCGCCACGATCGCCGAGCGGTTGGGCGATCGACGACTGGCGGCGCGCGGCCGCATTGCGGGACGGCGTCTCGACGTGATCCTGTCCGAGCTCGAGGGCAGCGAGCGGGCGATCGCCGATACGACCGAGGCGATCCAGATCCTCGACGAGACCGGCGACGAAGCGGGTCTCGCCCGTGGCTGGCAGCTGCTGATGGTCATCCACGGGACAACCGGCGCCTACGACATCGCCGCCGACGCGGCGCAGCGAGTGGTCCAGCACGCCCGCGTCGCGGGCGACGCTCGAATGGCCGCGCGCGGTGCGATGGGATACGCGACGACGGCGCTCCTTGGACCCACCCCGGTGAGCGTGGCTCTTGCCACCTGTGAAGGGCTCGTCCGGGACGTGGGTGGCGATCGGAAGGCGGAGTCCGTCATTCTCGGCGTCCTTGCCCAGCTCCACGCGATGCGCGGCGAGTTCGATGAGGCCAGGGATTTCTACCGGCGGGCCGCGGTGCTGCTGGCCGACCTGGGCACGAGCGTCACGTCGTCCACCATGTCCATCGAGTCATCGCGCGTGGAGGCCCTCGCCGGCGACTTCACGGCCGCCGAGCGTGAGCTTCGGCGCGACGACGTCGCGCTCGCGGGCATGGGCGAGCGTTACTACCGCTCGACCGTCGACGCCCTCCTCGCTCAGGTCCTCGTGACCCTGGACCGACTCGACGAGGCCGAGGTCTTCAGCCGGCAGGCGGAAGAGCTCGCCGACAGCGATGACGTGATGTCGCAGGTGCACTGGCGCACGGCGCGGGCGCGGATCTTCGCTCGACGGGCCAACACCGACGAGGCGGAAGACCTCGCGATCGCCGCCGTCGCCATGGCCCGCGGCACCGTCGACATCGCGCTGCTGGCGGGCGCACTGGCCGATCTCGCCGAGGTCCTGGAGCTGGGGGGTCGCCAACACGACGCCGGGCCCCCCTTGCGGGAGGCCCTGCAGCTATATCAGCGGAAGGAGGACCTTACCTCCGTCCAGCGAGTCCGGGGCCTGCTCGGCGAGCCGGCTCCGGTGTGACCCTGTCGATCCCGCGGATTGGTTACAGGCCGCCCTTGATGGCGCCGTTCGTGGCGGTCCGGACGTAGAACGTCACCCCGTCCGACTGGACGACAAACGGCTCCTGGCAGTCGACGGAGGTCGCGGTCTTGCAGAGACCCTTGTTGCCGGCGGGGATGAGCGTTGCTCCGTGGAGGAACGCGACCTTGTTCGGGTTGACGTTCCCGAGGATCGCGTTCGAGTAGAAGATCGACCACTTCAGGTACGGCGAGACCGTGGTGCCGCCGTTGACCGTCGCGATGACCGCGAAGCCGAGGCACGTGAGGACGCCGCAATCGGCCGCGGGTGTGCTGTCATCAACCGACACCAGGTTGCCGATGGCGTTGGCCGGGACGAGCAGGCCGCTTCGCTGACTGTCGGTCGTATTGCAGGATCCGCCGACCACGGGGATCGTGAGTGTTCCGTCGCCGGGCACCTTGAAGGTCGCGAGATGGTCGCAATCGCCGAGCGACGCGGTCGTCGAGACGGTGGCTGTCTTGAAGTTCGCGTTCGAGCCGACGTCAGTGCCGGTTTCCGAGACCTTGACCTCGACGCTGATGTCGTGAACGCCCGAGGCGCCGACGGCGAACGCGACGCTTAGCTTGCGAACTTGCTGGCTCGGCTTCGCTCCGATGTTGCCGAATGCGCAGTCGTAGGTGCTGACCGGCGTGGTCACCACCGGGCACACGCCGGAATCGCCGCCGAAGACGGCCACGACGGTCACGTCGCCCGGCAGGTTCGCGACCTGATCGAGCCCGATCAGGAAGTGTGCGTTCGACAGCGTGTGACCGCTCACGTTCGTGATCGTGATATCGGTCTTGGTCACGCCGCCGGCGCTCACGGGCGTCAGCCCGGTCGTGTCGATCGTGATGTCTCTCGTCTCTCCGGCGAAGACCGTGGAGCCCGATGAGAGGAGCGTCGCTCCGATCAGTGTGAGCGCGGCGGCTCCCCCGATCAGCCTCCGCATCGATGTCGCGCGCATCTGTGATCCCTTTCGCCGGAGCGCACTCCGGATCATCCTGCAGCCCCTCTGGCCCTCAGCGTGGTTTGACGCCTGGCCCAAGACCGTCGACCCCAATGGTCAGGCCAGTATCTGGTACGGACGTACGGGGTCAACGGTCACATCCGACAGAAGCGGTGTCAAGATGCCGACGGTGCGCGGCCGCACCGCTGTGTGTGTGATTTGCTGAACGATTCCGGACCGTTGCGACAGGCGCGTCGCACAGGACCTGTGGCCATCCGCGAGCGGCGTCAGGATCGGGCGACGGGGCGCATCGGGTAGAGCCCGATCACGATCGGGGTCCGCGGATCGAGCGACAGCTCGAAGCCGATATCGCCGCCCCGCAGCAGCTCCCCGAGGAGCGAGCCTTCGCGTGGCGGGAGACCGACGTAGACCCGCTGCACCCCGAGGTCGATCGACGAGACGTCGTCCTCCGTGCCGTTGATGCCGAAGCGACGGCGAAGCTCGTGCATCGGCACGTACGGTCGGCTCTTGATGAACCGGCGGAGTTGGGGCGCGGTGCAACTCGCCATCGCCCCGACGGGCGACGACTCGGGACGCGGGCCGCGCCCGTCCGGCTCCGGTGGCGGACCGACGGGTGGGCGGGACTCCTCGCGTGGCGTCCAGGCAACCGCCGCGGCGACCACCGCCTCGGGCCTGGGAGCCGGTTGCCGCCCCGGCTCGACCGGTCCGTTCGGCTCCGCGGCAGCGTCGATCGCCGGCGCCCGCGCGCCCGACGGTCGCTGGTTGGGCAGCCGATGACTCGGTCCCTGACGGTCTTCGTCCGATCGTTCGACCCGTTCAGTCGGATTGGTCGCGGCGGCGGGCACGTCGAGTCGCGACCGGACGGTGTCCGTCAGCCGAGGCTGGCCGCTGGACCGATGAGGTCGGTTGCCGTGATGCCGCCGACTCATGGCCGGCCGGCGCCCCGGCATCGTGCCGGCGGGGCGTTCGTGACAGCGGCGCCGAAGCGTCGCGGGAAGGACGCAAACATCGTTTCAGCCGTGAAGGGAGGGGCCGGAACGGGCCCGTCGTCGGTCGATGATACCGCGGTCGAGGCCCACCGGCCCGAGCCCGATCCCGACGGTCGGCGGCGAGCCGCCTGACAGCGATCCTCAGCCGCCGACGACGCGAAGCTCGCGCGGCTCGTTGTTCAGGACGATCGGGCCGTCGGGGCCGCAGACGAGGATGTCCTCGATCCGGGCGCCGTACCGACCGGGCAGGTAGATCCCGGGCTCGACGCTGAAGGCCATTCCCACGCTCAGCGGCTCGCTGTTGCCGGCGATCACGTACGGCTCCTCGTGCCCTTCGAGCCCGATGCCGTGCCCGGTCCGGTGGAAGAAGTTCTCGGCGTACCCCTCGCCGTCGATGATGTCGCGAGCGGTCCGGTCGATCGACTCAGCCGCCACTCCCGGCCGGACGGCGCGCGTCGCCGCGGCGTGGGCAGCGAGCAGGACGCCGAACAGGTGCCGAAATTCCTCGGTCGGGCCGTTGCGCTCGTCGCCACCGGTCACCCAGAGCGTCCGGGTCGTGTCGCTGCAATAGCCGCCGAGCGCGCCACCGATGTCGAGGACGATCGGCTCGCCGGCCTGAATGACCCGGTCCGACGCCTCGTGATGGGGCGACGCGGAATTGGGCCCGGACGCCACGATCGCGAATTCGGCCAGCTCGTGGCCCTCGACGACGAGGCGCTCGCGGACCTCCTGCGCCACGTCCGCCTCCGTCCGACCGATGAGCCGGCCCGTCGCGATCTGGTCGATGACCCGATCGGCGGCGGCGCCGGCCAGCCGAAGGAGCTCGACCTCGTCGGGGTCCTTGATCATGCGCAGGTCGCGGAGGACCGTCGTGGCTGAGGCCCATGTCGCACCTCCCAGTGCCGCCTGGAGGCGGAGCAGGTGGGACGACCAGAGGCGGTCCGAGACTCCGATCGCGGGGCCGCCGGTCGCACGGCGACGGCCGGTCGCGGTCAGACCCCCGCGGCGGACAAGATCCGCGACGAGCTCGTGCGGATCGTCGGTCTCCATCCATGAGGAGATCTCGAGCGCGGCCCGAATCCCCGCCCGAGCGGCGGGCTCCTCGAGTCGCGGCACGACGAGGACCGGCGCCCCGCTGGCGACGACGGCGAGCATCGTGAGCCGCTCGAGGGGCATCGCCCGGTAGCCAGTCAAGTAGTCGAGGTCCGGTCCGACCCCGATGAGCGCGGCGGCCAGACCTCGTTCCGAGACGAGCTCGCCGAATCGACGGAGGCGGTCGGCGTAGCGCGCGGTCGGGATCGTCGCGCGACTCGAGTTGGTCGTCGTCACCGGCCGCCGCTCTCCGCGGGTTCGGGGGCACCGACATGGTCGGGCGATCCGGAGGATGCGGCGGCCACCCAACGAGCGATCGACGCGGGTCCGTCCTCGAACAGCTTCCGATAGGCGAGGACGCGGTCGGCGCCGACCGCGAGGGCGTTGCGGCGGAGGACGTGGTCGTCGTGTGGGCCGACGGCGAGGACCGCAACGCCGGCGTCGCGGGCCGCGGCGATCGCGGCCAGCCCGTCGTAGGTGCGGCTTGTCAGGTCGACGATCGCTCCGCCGGCGGCGGACAGGAGATCCCGAAACGAGTCACCGTCCCGGGCCGGGAGGGCGGTGAAGCCGGCCGCCCGGACGTGGTCGAGCAGGCGGGTCGACCAGATCAGGTCGTCCGCGAGAACGACGACGCGGACCGGCGGAGCGGCATCCACCGAGGGAGGCTGATCCACCCGGCCTCAGCCGAGCGACTCGACGAGGTGGCGGAAGACGTCGCGTGCGGTCACCACCCCGGTCGGCCGGCCATCCTCGACGATCGGGATGTGGCGGAAGCCGCCGACGGCCATCTTGTTGATCGCGACCGCGATCGTCTCGTCATGGCGGAGGACGACCGGGTCGGGCGTCATCAGCGTCGCGATCGAATGGGATCCCACGTTCTGCCCGGCGACCTTCACGACGGCATCGCGGTCGGTGAAGATGCCCACGAGCCGGCCCGCGGCGGTCACGAGGATGCAGTCGACCCCCTTCTCGTGCATCCGGCGGATCGCCTCGTCGACGGCCCCGTCGATGTCGAGCGTCTCCGGCGGCGCGATCCCGAGCGCGTCGAGGTGCTCGCCGAGCAGCTGGCCGCGGAAGGTCGTCGGCGATTGTGGTGTGTCGTGGCCGGCGAGATCCGAGCCGCAGTTGTCACAGACGTCGGAGCCGAGCAGGTTCTCGAAGCCGCAGACGGGGCAGCGCATCACGAGCTCCGCTCTACTCGACGGTCCAGGTCTCGCCGCTGGCGAGCGCGTCGGCGAGATCACCCTCGCCGGTGCGGGCGACCGCGGCCGAGATCTGCTGGGCGATCAACTGGTCGTGGGTCGGGCGGGGGACGGCCCGGAGGACGCCGACCGGGACCGGGAAGTCGGGCCAGAACATCCGCGACAGCATCAGCGCGAGATACGGCTCCTCGGCCAGCTCGTCGTGAACGAGGAGGTCGCTCTCAGCGATCCCGTTCTCGCCGATCGTCACCACCTCGGGGTGCAGCCCCCGAAGGCGGATTCCCTTGTCGCGCTCCTTGCCGAAGATCATCGGCTTGCCGTGCTCGAGCACGAGCATCCGGTCCTCGCGGACCTCGCGGTCGGTGAAGTCGCGCCAGGCGCCGTCGTTGAAGATGTTGCAGTTCTGGAGAACCTCGACGAACGTCGAGCCGTGGTGGAGGCCGGCCCGCTGGAGCGTGTGCTGGAGATGCTCGGTATGGGTGTCGACGCTGCGGGCGACGAACGACGCCTCCGCCGCCAACGCGACAGTCAGCGGCTGGATCGGGGTGTCGACGGTGCCGGCCGGGGTCGACTTCGTCTTCTTTCCGAACTCCGACGTCGGGCTCGCCTGGCCCTTGGTCAGCCCGTAGATCCGGTTGTTGAACATCACGAGCGTGATGTCGACGTTGCGGCGCATCGAATGGAGGATGTGGTTGCCACCGATCGACAGGGCGTCGCCATCGCCGGTGATCACCCAGACCATCAGGTCGGGACGGGCCGCCTTGAGCCCAGTCGCGAGCGTCGGGGCGCGGCCATGGATCGTGTGGAAGCCGTACGTGTTCATGTAGTACGGGAGGCGGCCCGAGCAGCCGATCCCGCTGATGAACACGATGTTCTCCTTCGGCACGCCGAAGTCGGGCATCTGCTTCTGGGTCTGGGCGAGGATCGAGTAGTCGCCGCAGCCCGGGCACCAGCGGACCTCCTGGTCGGACACGAAGTCCTTCCGGGTGAGCTGGATGATCGCGGCGTTCTCGGCGCTCAGCGGGGGCTGCATGGCATCCGTCATTCGGTGACTCCGAGAATCCGCTCGGCCTGGGTGACGATCTCGGCGATCGTGAACGGCTTGCCCCGGACGCGGTCGTAGCCCTCGGCGTCGATCAGGAACTGGCTCCGGATCAGCATCAGGAGCTGGCCGAGGTTGACCTCCGGGATCAGCACCCGGCGATAGCTCCGGACGACCTTCTCGGTGTTCGCGGGGAAGGGGTTGAGGTGGCGAAGCTGGGCGTGGGCGACGCTCCGACCGTCGCCATGGAGCCGCTCGACGGCGCTCCGGATCGCGCCGTAGGTCGAGCCCCAGCCGAGGATCAGGAGGTCACCCCGGTCGGGACCGAAGACCTCGAGCGGGGCGATGTCATCGGCCATCCGGGCGACCTTCGCCTGGCGGAGGAGCTGCATCCGGTGGTGGTTGTCGGGGTCGTAGCTGACGTTGCCGGTGATGTCCGCCTTCTCGAGGCCCCCGATCCGGTGCTCGAGGCCGGGCGTCCCGGGGATGGCCCACCGGCGGGCGAGCGTGTTCGGGTCGCGCTCGTAGGGGTGGAAGCCCTCGCGCTCGGTCCAGTTCGCGACCGAGATGTCGGGCAGCGTGGCGATGTCGGGGATCTTCCACGGCTCGGCACCCGTCGCGAGGAACGCGTCCGACAGGTACACGACCGGAGTCACGTACTTCAGGGCGAGCCGCCACGCCTCGATCGCGAGGTCGAAGCACTCGCCCGGCGTCGCCGGAGCGACGACCGGCAGCGGCGAATCGCCGTTGCGACCGAACATCACCTGGAGCAGGTCGGCCTGCTCGGTCTTCGTCGGCATGCCGGTCGATGGGCCGGCCCGCTGGACGTCGATCACCACGAGCGGCAGCTCGACCATGACCGCGAGGCCCAGCGCCTCGGACTTGAGGGCGATGCCCGGGCCGGACGATGCCGTCAGGCCCATCGCCCCGCCGTACGCTGCGCCGATCGCGGCGCCGATCGCCGCGATCTCGTCCTCGGCCTGGAACGTCTTGACCCCGAAGTTCTTGTAGCCGGACAGTTGGTGGAGGATGTCGGACGCCGGGGTGATCGGATAGGAGCCGTAGAAGAGCGGCCGCTGCGCGAGCTTCGAGGCGGCCAGCATGCCGAGGGCGGTCGCCTCGTTGCCGGTGATGTTGCGATACGTGCCCGGTGGGAGGTGGGCCGGCGCGACCCGGTAGTGGGTGTGGAAGATCTCGGTCGTCTCCCCGAAGGCGTAGCCCGCTTTCAAGGCCCGGGTGTTGGCCTCGGCGACCACTGGTCGCTTGCCGAACTTCTCGTCGATCCAGCGGACCGTCCCGTCGTATTCCCGGCCGTACAGCCAGAACATGATCCCGAGGGCAAAGAAGTTCTTCGTCAGGTCCTTCTGCTTCGACGTCATATCGAGGCCATCGAGCGAGCGTTCGTTCAGCGTCGAGATCGGGATCTCGAACACGGCGTACTGCTTGAGCGAGCCGTCCTGAAGGGGGTTCGCGGCGTAGCCGGCCTTGGACAGGTTGGCCGCGGTGAACGCGTCGCTGTTGACGATCAGGGCGCCGCCCGCAGGCAGGTCGCCGACGTTCGTCTTGAGCGCCGCCGGGTTCATCGCCACGAGGACATCGGGCTGGTCGCCCGGTGTGTGGATCTCGCTCGAGCTGAAGCTGATCTGGAAGCCGGATACGCCGGGCAGGGAACCCGCTGGGGCGCGGATCTCGGCCGGGTAGTCGGGCAGCGTGCTGATGTCGTTGCCGTAGACGGCGGCGGTCCGGGTGAACTGGGTTCCCGTCAGCTGCATGCCGTCGCCGGAGTCGCCGGCGAAGCGGATCGTGACGCGATCGAGCTCCTGCGTCTGCGGCTCGATCTCGCGAGTCGTCGTCACCTGGTCGTCAGCCCCCCTCGGCTCGTTTCATCGTCTGGTGCGGCCGTGGCGGCAGGTTGAGGAGCTCTTCCGGGAACGACTCGGCGAGGTACTTGAGGATGTCCTGCGGACGGATCACCCCCTGGAGCGTGTCATCGTCGTCGAGCAGCGGCACGTTCCGGTAGCGCCCGGTCTGCATCAGCTCGATCGCGTCCCGAACGGTCTCCTCCAGGTGGAGGTGATGCGGCTTCGTCGTCATCAGCGTCTCGACCGGCTGATCGAGGTCGATCGGGGCGACGTCGCCACCGACAAGTCGACTGAAGATGTCGCGCTCGGTCAGGACCCCGGCGAGGCGCCCGTCCGTGTCGACGACGAAGACGGAGTCGCCGGTTCCGCCGCGGCGGATGGCGGCGAGGCAGTCGGCCAGGCTCGTGTGCGGCGCGACCGTCACCGGCTCGCGTCGGGCCAGGACCTGGAGCCGCTCGTCGACGAGGAACGGGACGCGCGCGGCGACGGCGCGTTCGGTCAAGTCAGTCACGAGCCAAGTGTATCCACTTCACCGGTTGCGGCCGGAACACCGTGAAGCGCGTCGGCGCCGGCTGCTAGCCTCCCGCGGTGGATCGCCGCCGGGCCGTCGGCCTCGTTCTCATCGTGATCTCGGCCGCCGGATTCGGCTCCGGAACGGTCCTGTCCAAGTCGATCTACGCCGCCGGCCTCGACTGGCTGCAGCTCCTGGCCTGGCGCTTCACCATCGGGGCGACGCTCGCCTGGGCCTGGATCCTCATCTCGCCCGAACGCCGCGCGGCGGTTCGCCGCCTGGGCCGCCGACCCGCCCTCGTCGCGATCGGCCTCGGCGTCTGGTACACGGGCAACGCGGGAACGTATTACGCCGGACTCGAGACGGTCCCGGCGTCCCTGGCCGGCGTCCTCGTCTATCTCTATCCGGCCATCGTGGCCGTCCTCTCCGTTCGCTATGCAACGCGGCTGTCCGGAACGCGCCCCTGGATCGCCCTCGGGATCGCACTCGCCGGCGTCGTCCTGGCCCTGGGCGGGATCGACCTCACCCCGCCGCCGCCGATCTCCGGGCTCGCCCTGATCCTCACGTCGCCCCTGATCTACGCCGGCTGGATCGTCCTGTCGGCACGGCTCGCGGGGGAGCGGTCCGACCATCTCGCGCCCGAGAGCGCCGGAGCCGGCCGGGTGGACGACGCGGCGGCCGCGAGCGCCCTGATGATCTCGGCAACCGCGGCGGTCTTCGTCGGCGCCGCTTTCGCCACCGGCCGACCGTACCTGCCGGCCGACATCCCGGCCGCCGCCTGGCCATACCTCGCCGCCATCGGCTTCGCCAGCACGTTCCTGGCGATCCAGACGTTCTACGCCGGCTCCCGCCGGATCGGGGCCGCCCAGGCGGCCCTCGTCAGCACGGTCGAGCCGTTGATCATCGTGACTCTCGCCTGGCTTGCGCTACACGAGACGCTCGCGCCCATCCAGCTCGTCGGGGCAGGGTTGATCATCATCGGAGTACTGGTTGCCCAGACGGCGGACCGCCCGAGTGGAGCGCCTGAGCCGGCCGCTCCGCTCGACGCCGAGGCGCCCGTCCGGTCCTGAGGGGGCGAGCTCCGTCCGCAGGAAGGCCCGGCCCGGTCGATCAGCCGCGAACGACCGCCAGGAACCGCTTCGCCTCGTTCGCGACGAAGGCGCCATCCGAGCCGATCCCCACGAACGAGAACCCGAGGTCGACATGGCGCGGGACGACGGCGGTGTCGTAGACGAGGATCCCGGCCGCCTTGCCGTGGGCCCGGCACGCGGCGACCACACGCTCGAGGGCGGCGAGGTAGTCGGCGTGCTGCGTCTGGCCCGGGATCCCGAGCGAGTGCGAGAGGTCAGCCGGACCGACGAACAGCACGTCGACGCCGTCGATCGCGGCGATCGAATCCGCGTCGCGCAGCCCGCCGACCGACTCGATCTGGATAATTCCGACGACCCGCTCGTTCAGGCGCTTGATGTCGGCATGGCCGACGACGCCGAGCCCGGCGCCGCGGACTCGCGTCGCGACTCCTCGGATCCCATCGGGCGGATACCGCAGGAACGTGACGGCTTCACGCGCCTGATCGGCTGAATCGAGGCGGGGAACCATGATCCCGCGCGCGCCCATGTCGAGCGCCCGGCCGATCCGGATCCGCTCGCCCGACTGCGGGCGGACGAGCGGCGTCGACGGGCCGAGATCCACGGCGCGAAGGATGTTCGGGAGGTCCGCCTCGGTCCCGGCACCATGCTCCAGGTCGACGAGGAGCCAGTCGTAGCCCACCCCCGCGCACAACTCGGCCGTGGCGGGCGAGCCCAGGTCGAGGAACAGGCCGAGCAGCGTTTCGCCGGCCAGGGTGCGATCGCGGAAGGATCGGTCGAACGGGTCGTTCATCTCCGTATCATGCCCCGCTACTCCGCAGCTTCGATCGGCCGACGCACACTCGGGAACGAAGGTTGAACCGCCGGACGGGTGCGACCATCAGTAGTTGGTGAAGCGCCCAGATGGGCGCCGTTGGAGACCCGCACATGCGGACGGGGCTGGTCGAACGGGCTCGGGATGGCGATGACGTCGCCTTCACGGCGCTCGTCGACCTGGACGGTGACCAGTGCTACGCCATCGCGTACCGGATCCTTCGCGATGTCGAACGCGCCCAGGACGCCGTCCAACAGGCATTCCTCCTCGCCTGGCGGGAGCTCCCACGGCTCCGTGATGCGGAGCGCTTCTCGCCATGGCTCCATCGGCTGCTCGTGAATGCCTGTTACGAGGAGCACCGGCGTCATCGGCGATGGACGTCGCGCATCCGCGCCTTGCCGGTCGACGGACCGGTCAGCGCCGACCCGACCGTCTCGGTCGACGACCGGGACACGCTCGACCGCGCGTTCCTGCGGCTGACGCCGCAGCACCGCGCGGTTTTCGTGCTGCACCACTACGCGGGGCTCCCCCTGACCGATATCGCCGACATCGTCGGCGTGCCGATCGGAACGGTGAAGTCCCGCCTGCACCACGCCATCCGATCCCTGCGTGCGGCGATCGTCGCAGACAGCCAGGTCGATTCCACGGAGGCACGACCGGCATGAACCAACCACGTGATCCCGACGCGATCATCGCCACGTGGCTCGACGACGGCCCGATCGACCTTCCGGACGAAACCCGGCGGGCGATCACGGTCGGTCTACGAACTCAGCCTCGCGTACGGCGGATGGCGATCCTGGGAGGATCGTCCATGTCTCCGATCAATCGCCTCGTTGCGGCGGCGGCCGTCGTGCTCGCCGTCGGCGGACTCTCCATGTTCGTTCTGGCCAATCGCGGCGGGGGGCCGGGCGCAACGCCGCCCCCATTCGCTTCGACGGCGTTGGCACCGTCCCAGACGCCGTCGATCGCGCCGTCGCCCTCGATCAGCACGGCCGGTTGGGTCACATTCTCGTCGAGCCGCTACGGATACGACATCAAGATTCCGGCCCTCTGGACCGCGAACGCCAAGCAGTCAACGCGGCAATGGTCGCTCGCCGTCGACCAGTACGACTGGTTGACGAGCGCGTCCGACTCCTTCGGACCGGACCCCCATGTCGTGGTTTTCGCGGTCGACGTTCCGGCCGGGACTTCCAACGACGCGTGGATCGCGTCCTACTACGGGCCGGACGCGAAGGGCTCGCCGGACCCATGCCAGCACGTGCCGGTCGATCTTGCGACCAAGCAGGTCGACGGACATGCCGTCGCCTTCTGGAACGAGCTCGACACAAGTAGTACCTGTGGGGGCACTTGGGCGTTCGTCTTCATTGGCAATCGCGCGTACGTCTTCATGATCGGGCGGCCCGGCCAGGAGCCGCTGTTCGAGGCATTGATGTCGACCGTGACATTCCGGCCGTAGGGTCCCTCAGTCGGGAAACGCCTCCGGGCCTCGCTCTGCGAGCTCGGAGGCTTCCCGCGCGTGGTCGGCCTCGTCGGGCGGCAGCCAGCTGTACGGATACTTCGGGTCGTCGAGGTCCATCGCCGCCTGCGTGACCTGGAGGGGGTGGAACGTGTCGACCATGACCGCCAGCTCCTCGGTCGCCTCCTTGCCGATGGACGCCTCGGCCGTACCGGGGTGCGGCCCGTGCGGGATCCCGGCCGGATGGAGCGTGAACGAGGCGATGTCCACGCCACGCCGGCTCATGAAGTTGCCGGCGACGTAGTAGATGACCTCGTCGCTGTTGATGTTGCTGTGGTTGTAGGGCGCCGGGATGGCCAGCGGGTGGTAGTCGAACTTGCGGGGCACGAACGAGCACACCACGAAGTTCCGGGCCTGGAATGTCTGGTGGACCGGCGGGGGTTGGTGGACGCGCCCGGTGATCGGCTGGAAGTCGCCGATGTTGAAGCGGAACGGCCAGAGGTAGCCATCCCAGCCCACGACGTCGAACGGGTGGTGGCGGTAGTGGTACGCCGTGATCCGGTCGGCCGACCGGACATCGATGACGAACTCGCCGGCTTCGGGGCTGGCCGGCCCGAGCTCCGGAGCGTGGATGTCTCGCTGGCTGTACGGGCTGTGCTCGAGGAGCTGGCCGTAGTCGTTCCGATAGCGCTTCGGCGGCTCGATCTCCGAGGGCGCCTCGAGGTACAGGATCCGCTGCTCGGAGCCCGCGTCCGGGTCGAGCCGCCAGGTCGTCCCGATCGGCAGGACGAGGTAGTCGCCGGGCCCGTAGCGCAACCGCCCGAAGATCGTGTCGCAGACGCCGGTCCCCTCGTGGACGAACAGCATCTCGTCCGCGATCCCATTTCGGTAGAACCGGCCGGCCGGCATCGCCTCGGCCGGGCGGACGATACCGAACACGACATCGTGGTTGAAGTACAGCGGGATCCGTCCGCTGACGATGTCACCCTTGGCTTCGACCGCGCCCGTCTTCGTCAGGCGATGGCGATGAAGCCCATCGTCGGCCGCCTCGAGGACGACCCGCCGGACGGCCTCGATCTTGTGGGTCTGCGTCGGCGGCCTCAGGTGGTAGAGGAGCGAGCTGCGACCGGTGAAGCCCTCGACCCCGAAGAGCTCCTCGGCGTAGAGGCGACCGTCGGGCGCGCGGTGCTGCGTGTGTCGCTGCCGGGGGATGCTGCCGCGGGCGACGTAGTACATCGTCGAGCTGGCCTCCTGCGTCGAGGAGGCCAGTCTAGGGCGCCTTCGGCCTTCGCGGCGGTCCGGCTATGTGGGCATCCTGAAGTCGTCCGCGTAGTCCCAGCAATGCATGACCTCGGCCTCGATCTCGACGATCCGGCCCGGCATGTCAATTACGTAGCTCTCGACCGGCGTCCCCGGGTCGTAGGCCTCGACATAGCGACGGCAGATCTCGATCGCCCGCTCGCGGTAGCGGCCTTCGCTCAGCCGGGCGCGACCGCGCACTTCGATCGCCCGGTACGGAAAGGCATTCTCGGCGAGGAGCACCGTCACCCGGCGATCGCGCTCCAGCATCGCGATCTTTCGATCCCCGGCCGGAAACTGGATCACGAACCGGCCGGATTGCCAGCTGTGCCAGACCGGCCGGCTGAACACGGTCCCGTCGGGCTGCGCGATCGAGAGCACGGCAGCGAGGGGCAGATCGAACAGGTCCCCCAAGGTATCCGGCGAAAGACCTCTGCGCATCGACTCCTCTCCCCCTCCGTGCCATGGACACAGTACGGCGCGAGGCCGGCGACACGGGCGGATGCTGGGCTCCTCGGTCGAGGAGGCCGGTCTGCTTTCAGGCTACGGTGCGCGCCTGAACGCGCCGGTCTCGAACGTCACATGGCGATATCACTCCGCCGTTCGAGCAGGACGACGTCACGCCAGACGCCGCTCGCGTCGCGGCCGATCCTCTCCTGGACACCGATCCGGCGGAAGCCGGCGCGCTCGTGGAGCACCAGACTCGAGACATTCTCGGCCTGGACACCGGCGATCAGCGTCCAGACGCCGGCGGCCTCGGACGCCGGGATCAGCGCGGCGAGGAGGGACGCCCCCACGCCGCGGCCGCGCGCCGCCGCGTCGACGTACACGCTCTCCCAGGCAACCCCCGCATAGACGTCGCGGGACGAGTAGCGGGCGAGCGCCGTCCAACCGACGACTCGTCCGTCGAGCCGGGCAACGTATCGGCACTCGCGATGATGCGAGGCATGCCACGCTCGCCATTCCGGCACCACGGTCTCGAACGTCGCGATCCCGGTCGCGATTCCCTGGCCGTAGATGTCAAGGACGGCCGGGCCGTCGTCCGGCGTCATCGGCTCGATGACCAGGCCTGCCGGCGCGCGAGTCACCACGGTCAGCCGCTTCGCCCACGGGCGTCGACGGGCCACTCCTCAGTCGTCCCATCGGCCGCGACCGCAACGACGCTGTCGACGAGGTCGACCACGGGACAGACGTGGTTCGGGATGATCGCGACGACCTGGCCGAGCCGCGGCCGATCGACGCCGGGCGGCACGACGACGACGCCGTGATAGTCGTTGACCCGCTCGATGACCAGCTCGGGATAGCCGACGATCGCGCCGTAGCCCGTCAGCCAGCCGGCCAGATCCTTCGTCAGCGCCTTGGCCCCGGCGTCGAGGACGATCCGGTCGGCGTGAACCGAGACGACGGTCGCGGCGACGGCGACCGCGCAGCCATCCACCGGAATCGCGTCGAGGGCCCATTGCTGCCGATCGCCGTAGACATACGTCCCGGCGCGCATCTCGTTCACGTCGCCGGTCGCCGCGCTCAGCATCGTCGGCGTCGATCCGGCGCTGATCCGATCGATCGCGAACCCATCCGCACGGAGAGCGGCCGCGGCCGCGCCGAGCGTCCGGACTTCGTCGGCCCCCGCGCTGACGGCGCCGTCGATCCGGTAGCCGTGCCCGCCGTGGCTGAAGACCCCGCCGACCACGAGTCCGACGCTCCGTGCCACGCGGGCGACCTCGACGACGGCGTCGGGCGTCGCGAGACCCGTCCGATGAAGACCCGGATCGACCTCGACGAGGACCTCGAGGGGCCGCGGCGTTCCCGCGACTGCGGCAGCCAGGCGGTCGGCGCCGCCGGCCGAGTCGAGCCCGACCCGGAAGGCGCCGGAGGCCTCATGAAGCGCCCGGAGGCGTGCGGCCTTTGGGCCCTCCGCCCAGATCGGATAGGCGAGGAACAGATCGTCGATGCCCGCCCGGCTGAAGACCGCGGCCTCGCCGAGCGTCCCGACGGTGATCCCGTGCGCGCCCGCGGCGAGCTGCATCCGGGCCACGGCCAAGCTCTTGTGCGTCTTCGCGTGCGGCCGGAGCGCGATGCCGCGCCGGGCCATCTCGACCTGGAGCCGCTCGATATTGGCGGCGACCCGGGCCAGATCGACGACGACCCGCGGCGTGTCGAGGCCATCCGGGAGAGCCGGGAACGTCAGCGATTCGGGCCGCGTCAGTTCGACGGTCATCCGGCATCCTCGGAACGAGCCGTGACTGGCTCCGGGTTCGTCCAGCCCTGGCTCGTGATCGCATACAGGGCGGCGATCCCGCCGTAGAGCGCGAGTGCGAGGAGTGGCGCGACGAATGAGACCGCCGTCGCCGCCGCGTAGATCGGCACGCCGAGCACGCCGCGCCGCAGCTCGCTCCGGGCGTGCGCCGCGTCGTAGCCGGGCTCGAGCAGCTCCGGATGGTCCGCCAGGTGGCGCCAGATGAAGCCCCACGGGAGGGCCATGAGGGTCGCGGTCAATCCGTAGGCCGCCGCCGCGACCGAGGCGTTCCAGCCGCCGTCAGCGACGTAGTCCGCCAGCAAGGCTGTCGGGAACGGCAGCGTGGCGACGCCGAGGAGCAGAAGCAGGTTCAGCCAGTGGAGGCGTCCATCGAACCGGGCGATCCTCGAAAGCAGCGTGTGCTGATTGAGCCAGATGATGCCGATCGTCAGGAAGGCCGCGAGATAGGCCACGTAGGCGGGCCAGCGCTTCAGGAGCGCCGCGAGGAGGCCATCCGTGCCGACATCGGCGGTCGCCGGAACCTTGAGCTCCAGAACGAGGAGGGTGATCGCGATCGCCATGACGCCGTCGCTGAACGCCTCGACCCGGTTGGTGGCCGACAGGCGGCCGAGTTGCGGTTCGTGTCGCGACCGGGTCCCGCCATCGCTCATCCTGGTCGAGCCACGATCGGCGTCCGGAGAGTGCCCAGCCGGTCGATCCGCAGCACGACCTCGTCGCCGGGCTCCAGGTACCGGCCGAGCGTCGCGTCCTTGACCTCGAGCAGGCAACCGGTCCCGACGGTGCCCGACCCGAGCAGGTCGCCGGGCCGGAGTCGGGCAGCGGCCGACGCCCGCGCAACCATCTCGCCGAAGGAGAAATGGACGTCGGACCACCGGCCTCGGGACGTTTCCACGCCGTTGACCTCGGCCGTCATTCCGAGATCCGGCCCGGTCGTCCCCGCGTTTCGAGAGGTCGCCACGTCGAGCTCGTCCGGGGTGACGAGCCACGGACCGATCGACGATGCGAAGTCCTTGCCCTTGGCCGGTCCGAGTCGAACGGCCGTCTCCTCGCGCTGCAGATCGCGGGCCGACCAATCGTTGAAGATCGTGTAGCCGCCGATCGCCTCCTCGCCGCGCTCCGCCGTCAGGTCGACGACCGGCGTGTCGACGAGCGCAGCGACCTCCAGCTCATAGTCGAGCTCCGATGACGCGGCCGGCGACCAGACGGGCTCGTCGGGCCCGCGTATCTCGGAGACGTTGCTGAAATAGAAGATCGGCAGGCGGTACCACGCCTCGGGCACCTCGCCGCCTCGTCGCTCCCACATCGTCCGGACATGAACCTCAAACGCGTAGAAGTCGCGGAGACTTGGGGGGCGAAGGATCGGCGGGCCGAATCGAAGGTCGGCGGGGTCGAGAATGGCGTCGTCATCGCCCGCTTCGGTGAGCGGGTCGCCGCGTGGCAGAAATCCCTCGACCAGCTCGACGAATGCCTCGATCCGGAGGCCGCGGGCCAGGTGGTCGTCGAGGTCCGTGACCGGCTGCCGATGAAGGACCCGATCGTGGGCGAGGTTGGGATCGGCGGCCACCGCCCGCCGGCGAGCGACCTCCAGGTCGATCCAGCGACGGGGCTCGGCTGCGGCTCCGTCGGCTGCGGCTCCCTCGGCCCTCTTCCCATCGTCCGTTCGGAGGGCCGCGACGAGTCGCCACGGCGCCCCGGCGGGCGCGTGCGCCTCTCGGACGTGGGCCAGCTTCATCGACGGAAGGGCAGCGTCGGGAGCATCGCCCGAGTGTAGGCCACCACCCGATCGGCGGCGGCCGGTGCGTCATTCGGGGGATGCCCGGCTGGGAACGACGCTGTCAGCCTCGCGAGCATGACGGACCTGCCCGGGACGCTACGGATGCCCGACGACGGGTCGGGTCCCGACGTCGGGTCGAGTCCCGACGCGACCGGCGCCGCCGCGACCGGGCAGGACACGACCGGCCCCGGCGCGTCCGGGCCGAACGAGACCGGCCCTCACACGACCTCGATCGTGGTCTCGACGGCGACCCCGGTCGCCACGGCGCGACCGCGCGCGCTCCAGCTCGATCTCGCGTTCGCGCCGAGCGACGTCGCGGTCCTCGTCGCGCTGGTCCGCCTCATCGCCGCGGTGGCCTGCATCATCGGCGTCCTCGAGGGGGCCGCCGGGGTCGCGGCCCACGAACCGCGGGCGATTGTCCTCGGGATGATCTCCACCATCTATGGCATGTGGGTCGCCACCCGGGCGTCACGCCTGACGGGCACCGGCCGGGAACGCACGATCACCCGGATCGCCGTGGCGACACTCGGCCTGATCGCGACCGGCGCGGCCTTCCAGCCGTCGCTCGCCACCGCCATGGCGATCGCATCCCTCCTGCCGGCGGTGATCGTGACGCCGGTCGTCGCCTCCCGGATCGTCCTGCGGCTCCTGGTCCTGAGCGGCACGGTCGGGGCGTGGAGCGTCCTGATCGCCCGCATCGCGCCGGCAAGCGGCCTCCCGGACGAAGCCCAGGCCGGCCTCGCCTTCATGACGATGGTGTTCGCCTACTCCTTCCTGATCATCTTCATGTGGGAGGTCAGCCGCCGCCTCAAGGACACGGCGGCCGACTTGCGAAGCGTCGTGACGATGTCCGGCGACCTGGCCGAGACGCTCGACCCGCGTCTCGTCGGCGACCGGATTGCCGTTCACATCGCCCGGGCGGTCGGCGCCGACGATTGTGCCCTGAGCTACTGGGACCGGGCCACGGACCGGGTCGTCACCCTCGGCTACGACCCGCCCGAGCGACGAGTCGCCCTGAACGAGAGCTATCACCTCGACGACTTTCCGGCGACGCGCCGGGTCCTGGTCGACCAGCGCCCGATTCTGATCGACGCCCTCGACCCAGACGCCGACCCAGCCGAGGCGAACTACCTCACCTCGATCAGCCAGCGGACGATGGCCATGGTCCCGCTGGTCGCGGCGGGCCGGACCATCGGCCTGGTCGAGGTCACGTCGTCGCGCCGGGACGCGTTCGACAGTCGGGCCGTCGAGCTCGCCGTCATGCTTGCCGGCGAGGCGGCGATGGCCCTCGAGAACGCCCGCCTGTACGACGAGATCCGCCACCAGGCGCTCCACGACAACCTGACCGGTCTCGCCAACCGCGTCCTCTTCCGGGACCGCGTCGAGCACGCCGTCGCCCGCAGCCGCCGAACCGGTGGCCGGATCGCGGTCCTGTTCATCGACCTCGACGATTTCAAGATGCTCAACGACACCCACGGCCATGCGCGGGGCGACGAGGTCCTCGTCGTGGCGGCACACCGGGTCAGCGAGGTCCTCCGCCCGGCCGACACGGCCGCCCGGCACGGCGGGGACGAGTTCGCGATCCTCCTCGAGGACATCGTCGGCGAGGCCGACGCCCTGGCCGTCGCGACCCGCCTCGCGGAGGCGCTTCGGCAGCCGATGCCGATCGGCCACGCCGAGGTGAGGATCGCGGCCAGCATCGGCGTCGCTCTCGGCAACGCAGGCCAGGCGACTGCCGACGAGCTGCTGCGCAACGCCGACGTCGCGATGTACGCCGCGAAGGGCTCGTCTCGTGGCGGCGCGGAGATCTTCCAGCCGTCCCTTCGCGACGGGGCCGCGGAGCGCGCCGAGCGGGCAGCCCGGCTCCGTGGCGTCGAGGCTCGCGACGAGCTGCGGATCGACTACCAGCCGATCGTCGAGCTCGAGACGAGCCGGATCGAGGGACTCGAGGCCCTGGTTCGCTGGCAGCCGCCCGATGGGCCCGTCCTGATGCCAAGTGAGTGGATTGACCTGGCCGAGGAGAGCGGCGACATCGTCTCGATCGGCCGGTGGGTTCTCCGCGAGGCCTGTCGCCAGGCGCACGACTGGCAGATCCGGCTGGCCCGGCCCGACCTCAGGATCAGTGTCAACCTGTCCGCTCGGCAGTTTCGCGAGCACGACATCGTCGGGACGGTCCGCTCGATCATCGACGAGACGGGCATCCCACCGGACACGTTGATCCTCGAGATCACCGAGAGCGGTCTGATGCTACGCACGCAGGCGACGATCGCCCGCCTCGAGGCCCTTCGTGCCCTCGGCGTCCACCTCGCGATCGACGACTTCGGAACCGGCTATTCGTCGCTCAGCTACCTCGAACGGTTCCCGATCGACATCCTCAAGATCGACCGGACGTTCGTGTCGCCCATCGGAGCGGTCGTCTCCCCGATCGCCCGCGCGATCGTGGATCTCGGCCGAACCCTCGGACTGCAGGTCATCGCCGAGGGCATCGAGCACGTCGAGCAGGCCCGCTGGCTCGCTGAGATGGGTTGTCGCCACGGCCAGGGCTTCCTGTACGCCCGGCCGATGGGCGCGGCGGCGATCGAGACGCTGCTCGCGGAAGGCGACGGCCTGGCCCGGCCGGTCGAGCCGGACCGGTCGGTCGAGCCGGCGGCGGAGACGAGCCCGCGGTTGCGCGTCGTCGGGGAGTAGCACCCCTGTTGCGCGGTCGAGGTCGACGAGACCGCCCGCGAGATCGGCA
>Ga0207684_10000382_pt1 | contig 59711 bp, 48 predicted proteins | sample KBSK5501metaG_FD_184342 | JGI IMG/M metagenome (GOLD analysis project Ga0207684, IMG submission 184342) | Corn, switchgrass and miscanthus rhizosphere microbial communities from Kellogg Biological Station, Michigan, USA - KBS K5-50-1 metaG... | ecosystem: Host-associated > Plants > Roots >...
CTCTCGCGAATTACTGACCCCACCACAGGTCATGCAAAGGTGTATGGACGGCTGGCCAGCCTACTTGAGGTTGGCACGGGATTTCATCCTGAATTGACCGGGCGGGAGAATATCTATCTAAACGGTGCCATCCTAGGAATGAAGAAAGCGGAGATCAAGCGAAAGCTGGATGAGATTATTGCCTTTGCGGAAATCGAAAAGTTTATGGATACGCCTGTGAAGCGTTATTCGAGCGGGATGTATGTGCGCCTGGCATTCGCGGTTGCGGCCCACCTCGATCCAGAAATCTTGATTGTGGACGAGGTCCTGGCGGTCGGGGACGCGCCATTTCAGAAAAAATGCATCGGCAAGATGCACGATGTATCGAAAGAAGGCCGGACAGTCCTGTTTGTAAGCCATAACACTGCCGCGATGTTGAATTTGTGCCAGCGAGGGATACTTCTCAGCTCAGGTCGGGTTGAAGGACAGGGGCAAATGCCGGAAGTTCTTCGGCAGTACCTGTCCCAGTTCACGCAAGGCAACGTGTTTCAACCTTCGCAAGGGATTCGCGCAGGAGACCGGCGTGCTACTATCGAGCACTTTGAGGTGCGGCCGAATCCCCTCCAAACCGGTCGGTCAGCAGAATTCACTTTTTCAATACACCGCCCACCTTCCAATAAAGGTGACCTCTGGGTGAGTTTGGCAATAGGGATCCGATCTGAAGAGGATGCTCCCTTGCTCAAATTGCACTCATCCGACGTGGGTCAAGAGTTCCCCATTTCTCAGGGAAGGACGGAAATTACGGTAAGGCTTGAGCAACTTCCGATGGCGCCAGGCCGCTACCGCGTAAACATATGGATGGGAACCGGGCAATTTCCTATCGATGGCATACAGGATTGCATGCAGTTGTGCGTCGAGCCCGGGCCGCTCGTGGGAGACAGGTATATCGAAACCACGGATTATCCTGTGGTCGCACCCTCTATTTGGGAAAGGACGATATGACTGATGGTCTGTAAGAAAGCGATTTCCCAAGCAGGCAGAGTTGTCCATCTCGCAACTGTTCGAGTGCTAAATTTATGAACACAACAGAAGTGGATAAGAAGCTGGACTTTTCCAGTCTCGATTGGTCTCCTCATTCCTTTTCGGATCCCGGCGGCAGAGTCTTCTGGTTGCAAGGACGACTCTTTCGGGCGTTGCGTGGCCAGTCCGCGAAAGCCTTTCAAATTCTGGAGAAGAAAGGGCTCATTGACAGGATTGAGGCATGGGGCCTTGTCAAGACCTGGAAAGCGGATCTGCAAATGCCTGGTTACGATGTTGTCGTAGAACACGAAGTTCTTCCAGCAGGGCCCGTAGTCAGCGAATGGAGTCCTTCAATGCTGTTCGATGCCGCGAGTCTCTTTTGCGATCTGAGTGCAGTACTCGCCGAACATGAGCTACAGCTGCAGGATAGCCATGGCTGGAACATTATGTTCTCTAATACTCGCCCTGTCTATGTCGACTTTAGCTCTATCATCCCCCTTGGAGCCAATGAGCCCTGGAAGCCACTTGAAGAATGGATAAATTGCTTTCTCCATCCCTTAGAGATGATTGTTCGAGACCAGGGCGACTACGCGTTCTATCTCCTCGGCACTAAAAATTGGGTTTCGGTAGACATGGCGACCGGCTACTTGTTTTATAAACAGTTTCTGATAATGCGGAAACTGAAAAGACTCAAATATCGCCGATGGGAGAAAATCAGGCAGGGAGGAGGCTCCGCCTCGGTTCTCAAGCTGCTCGGGATAATGAAGCGCGAGATGTCAAAATACCAGCTGCGGAATCTGGCGACACGGTGGTCCGACTACGCGTCAGGGTATCCCGAAACGTCCGAAGCCAATATTGAAAAGTGGAACGATAAGCAGCGGAGCGTTCAGAAAATCCTCCTCACGCTCAAGAGGGGGCGAATCCTTGACCTTGGCTGTAATACCGGTTGGTATAGCTTGCTGGCGGAAAGAATGGGATTTAATGTCGTCTCAATGGATATGGATCGGCAGTGTATTAACAATTTATATAAGAAAGCTAAACAGAATGATCTACGGATTACTCCAGTGGTAGCTTCGCCGTTCTGGCCAATTACGCCCCACGGTCCAAGGTTTTATGACAGCCTGCAGAAAAGATTCCAAGCGGATCACACTTTAATGTTGGCGTTGGTACACCACCTGTATTTCATGCAAGGGTACGATGTGAAGTCCATTGTGGCAATCGCAGCATCGCTGACCAAGGAAACGCTTATCTTGGAGTATGTTCCTCCTACGGATTATTGGGTTCAACAGTGGCATGTGCCACATCGGGTCGATGAGTACGAATTAGATGTGTGGCTAGCTGAAGTAGGAAAAATGTTTCGTCGTGTGGAGGTGCTTCCTAGTGAATGCTCTCATCCGTCATCTCCCGTGCGGCGTTCGTTAATCGTGGCGGAGCGCTAGATGTCGGCCATCTCTGAGTTACTCCGACAGAACCTGGCAGTCCCGAGAAAAGTGCTGGGGCGGGCACGGAACGTAGTGAATCGCATGGTCTACTCAAGCCCCCCGGAGTTCGCCATGCGTGTCGCAACGCATCTCACGAACGAAGAAAAGCTGGCGCTCTATTGGCAAGCACTAAAGCTCCCCCGCAACTGTGTGGCTCTCGAGGTGGGCAGCTATCTGGGAGCCAGTGCCTGTGTTATAGGCTCTGCCATAGCCCGACGCAATGGGCTGCTACACTGCGTCGATACCTGGCAGAACCAGGCGATGGACACGCCCGAGCGGGACACTTGGCCTGAATTTCAGGCGAACACGGAACCGCTCGGGGCAGTCGTAGTGCCGCACCAGGGGCTTTCGACAGACGTCGCACGGCACTTATCAGTAGCCTTGGATTTTCTCTTTATCGACGGTGATCATAGCGAAGAGGCTGTGGATGCGGACTTGTCCGCGTGGCTTCCGAAAGTCAAACCCGGCGGCATTGTAGCGATGCATGACGTTGGTTGGGCTGAAGGGGTTCGGAAAGGCATCGAAAAGCATCTGAGAGGTCGCATCACCTCAGAGAAGGGGATCACGTCAGAGAAGAGATTACCGCAAGGGGGAGGGTGGCAAAACCTAATGATCTGCAAGTTTCTAGGCTAGGGCCATAAATTCCATGCTGTTCATAAGTGTCATTATCCCCACACTGAATCGGTGCCAAGTCCTGAAGAATGCCATTGCTTCAGCACAAGGACAGACCTGGCCGGCTGATCAATACGAAATCATTGTCGTGGACAATGGAAGTACCGATGGAACGAGCCAACATGTCGAACGACTGGCGAAGGAGAGTAAAACACTTATCCGCGTGATTCACGAACCGCTCCTGGGTCTCCAGAATGCGCGGCATGCGGGGGCTAGGGCCGCTAAAGGCGAAGTTCTCATCTTTACCGATGATGATGCCACCTTTGAGCCTGATTGGGTTCGGGCTTACGCCGAGGCGTTTGCACGGCATCCCGCGATGCTCGCCGCGGGCGGACCGGTTCGACCCTTTTGGGAAACGCCTCCGCCGCAATGGCTGCTGAATTACATGGGAGAAAAGAAAATCTTTGGCATTCTGAGCCTCATGGAGCCGTATCAGGAATTTCGGTTGGACTGCAAAGGATTCTTTTTTGGCGTAAACATGGCGCTCCGGCGATCGGTTTTCGACTGGACCGGCTTTCATCCGGAGCTCTTCGGCACTCGGACGATCGGTGATGGCGAGTCGGGGTTGAATCGCGACATTCTCCGACGTGGCGGTCTGATCGGCTATGTCCCCGAGGCAATCGTCTTCCATCATATCCCTCCTCACCGGATGACCGTTAACTATATTCGAAAATGGGCCTGGCATCTGGGTGGAGCGCAGATGTATGAGCGGTGGTGGAACAAAAAGAGATCCCTTCCTGCTTTGGCGCGCGAAGGGATCACCATTGCCCGACAATATTGGCGACAATGGATCGCCGATTATCTTGTCCGCGGTCGCCGGGACCCCTGGGCTATTGAGAAGCAATTTCAGGCGAGTCTCGGGTGGTGCAAGCTGAACTATATCTGGTGGATGCTAACCGATCCCCAGGTTCAAGCGATTCTGGATGAAAGAGGTCTCCGACCATGAAACAGCTTGTGCGTGCCGCTCTACGGCAGCTTGGCCTCCAGGTCACGCGGGTTCCGTCATCAGTTTCGGATTTGGAGGCGGAATTTGTGCAGACGGGACGGATTCCCTGGAGTCCAGGGTACAAGCAAGCCAAGGAGCGATTCATTGGGCAAGTCTTAGGGGAGCCACGACTGCTTCAGTTGTTTTCACGTCAGAGCAGATTGCCGCGCCATTTCGGTGTGGGTTTCGATGAACGCTGCGTGGAATATCCTTGGCTAGTGGCTCACCTTCAGTCGCGGCACGAGAACCTGTTGGATGCCGGTTCTGCGCTCAATCATGCCTTTATCCTGGAGCAGCCTGTCTTTGAAAAGAAGAAACTTCACATTTTGACACTGGCACCGGAGTCGAATTGCTTTTGGCAAAAAGGTATTTCGTACTTGTTTCATGACTTGCGGAGTGTTCCCATCCGCGATGAGTATTTTGATGCCATTGTATGCCTTTCTACATTGGAGCACGTGGGCTGCGATAACACCGCGTATACGCGGCAAGCAGTGTACCGCGAACATCGATCGGATGATTTCATTCTCGCTCTGCAGGAATTATCGCGTATTCTGAAACCCGAAGGGACGCTATTTTTAACCGTGCCATTCGGAGTGTATCGACATTTCGGCAGTTTCCAACAGTTTGACCAGAAGTTACTTTCTCGCGCGATCGATGCGTTTGGGAAGACCGACGCCGTCGCAACGTTCTATCGCTATAGTGATACAGGTTGGGATGTAGCCAATATAGAAGATTGTACGAATGCTGAATATGTGGAGTGGGTCGCCAAGGTATGGTCCGATGGACAATGGCCTGAGCCTCTTCCGGAGGAACCGGATGGGGCCGCAGCAGCGCGCTGCGTAGCCTGTGTAAAGCTGACAAAGACGCGGTAGGCCTGATTGACGAGTGCATGTACGCTTAGTCCAAGCCGACCAAGGAACAAGCTTCGTGAGACTGACGAATAGTACCGGAAGTGGAACGAGCAAAGAGGCTAAGGATTCCTGTATGGAGTTGCAAGAGCAGATTCTCTGGAAGACTCAGCCCCTTGCCTACATTTTTCGGAAGGAGATCAATCCAGAGAAGACAACGTTTCTGACGCCGTCCGAGCTCAACCTGATGTCGGCCATCTCTGAGTTACTCCGACAGAACCTGGCAGTCCCGAGAAAAGTGCTGGGGCGGGCACGGAACGTAGTGAATCGCATGGTCTACTCGAGCCCCCCGGAGTTCGCCATGCGTGTCGCAACGGATCTCACGGACGAAGAAAAGCTGGCTCTCTATTGGCAAGTACTAAAGCTCCCCCGCAACAGTGTGGCTCTCGAGGTGGGCAGTTATCTGGGAGCCAGTGCCTGTGTTATAGGCTCTGCCATAGCCCGACGCAATGGGCTGCTACACTGCGTCGGTACCTGGCAGAACCAGGCGATGGACACGCCCGAGTGGGACACTTGGCCTGAATTTCAGGCGAACACGGAACCGCTCGGGGCAGTCGTAGTGCCGCACCGGGGGTTTTCGACAGACGTCGCACGTCACTTGTCAGTAGCCTTGGATTTTCTGTTTATCGACGGTGATCATAGCGAAGAGGCTGTGGATGCGGACTTGTCCGCGTGGCTTCCAAAAGTCAAGCCCGGCGGCATTGTAGCGATGCATGACGTTGGTTGGGCTGAAGGGGTTCGGAAAGGCATCGAAAAGCATCTGAGAGGTCGCATCACCTCAGAGAAGAGATTACCGCAAAGGGGAGGGTGGCAAAACCTAATGATCTGCAAGTTTCTAGGCTAGGGCTATAAATTCCATGCTGTTCATAAGTGTCATTATCCCCACCCTGAATCGGTGTGAAACACTAAAGAACGCTATTGCCTCGGCACAAGGACAGACCTGGCCGGCTGATCAATACGAAATCATTGTCGTGGACAATGGAAGTACGGACGGAACGAGCCATTCTGTCGAACGACTGGAGAAGGAGAGTAAAACACTTATCCGCGTGATTCACGAACCGCTCCTGGGTCTCCACAATGCGCGGCATGCGGGTGCTAGGGCCGCTAAAGGCGAGGTTCTCATGTTTACCGATGATGATGCCACCTTTGAGCCTGACTGGGTTCGAGCCTATGCGGAGGCGTTTGCAAAATATCCCGAGATGATGGCTGCGGGAGGCCCAGTAAGACCGTTTTGGGAAACGCAACCGCCGCAATGGCTGCTGAGCTATATGGGAAACGAGAAGACCTTCGGCATTCTAAGCCTCATGGAACCCTATAGCGAATTCCGCCTAGATCAGAAAGGCTTCTTCTTTGGCGTGAATATGGCGGTTCGACGCCAGGTACTATTTAAGGTAGGCGGGTTCAATCCCGATTCGTTTGGCGACATTTGGTTGGGAGATGGAGAGACTGGCCTGAATCGTAAATTGTGGGAACGGCAGATGTTGATTGGCTATGTCCCAGGAGCCGTCGTTTTTCACCACATTCCTCCTCAACGAATGACAGCGAGATATTTTTGCCGTCGTATGGCGAATGAGGGCGCATGTGAGATGTATGCCTTGTTTCATCAGGGCGTGCCACATTGGCTGCGGTTGTTGAAACAGGTTGCGGGCATCACGGTAAGGAATGGGAAATACTGGCTAGCTGCACTCTTGTTCAGAGGTCGTACAGACACTCGCTCCATTCGGATCCAAATTCGCGCTGCGAAAACTTTTTCTAATCTAAAATATGTAATTCGTCTCACATACGATAAGGATTTCCGGAAATTGGTATTGGAACAAAATTGGTTATAGGACATTTTGTGACGTTGAGGAGCAGCCAATAGTGCCAACCAGGCCCACCGAGGAATCCCGCATGGGAGCATCAGAGGAGATTCTCTGGAACGATCAGCGATTGGCTTACATTATCCGCGGAGAATTTACTCCAGAAAAGACAACGTTTCTGACGCCATCCGAACTCAACCTGCAATTGGGTTTTGTGGTGTATCCAGCGGCAGGAACGATCACTCCTCATGTCCACCTTCCCGTGGAACGTAAGATCGTTGGAACCGCGGAAGTGCTTATCGTCAAGAAGGGTCGTTGCGAGGTCGATTTCTACAATGACGAGCGGCAATTGGTATCGACGCGAGAACTCCGCGAAGGCGATGTGATCCTTACCGTTGGCGGGGGGCACGGCTTTCGGATGCTTGAAGATACTGTGCTCCTCGAGATCAAGCAGGGGCCCTATGTGGCTGGAGCTGACAAGGAGCGTTTCTAATCAAACTCATGGAACACGGCATGATCCAAATACCTGTGAATGAGCCGGACTTATCGGGCAACGAACAAGCGTATGTCCTGGATGCCGTCAAGTCTGGTTGGATCGCAACGGGACGGTATGTGGCGGAGTTTGAGCGCAGGTTCGCTGATTTCATCGGTACCAAGTATGCCCTCAGCACGACCAGCGGTACGTCCGCCCTGCAGTTGGCTACGGCCAGCCTCGGTCTCAAACCCGGTGATGAGGTCATCGTTCCGGCGTTGACCATCGTTTCGACCGCGTTCTCCGTGTGTTACGTAGGCGCGACGCCTGTATTGGTGGATGCGGAAGGAACGACCTACAACCTCGATCCCGAACAAATTGAGTCGAAGATTACGACCAGAACGCGAGCTATTATGCCCGTTCATCTTTACGGACATCCGGTCGATATGGACCCCATTCTGACACTCGCGCGACGCTACAATCTGATGGTTATTGAAGACGCCGCCGAAGCGCACGGAGCCGAATATCGCGGCCGGCGCGTGGGAAGTTTTGGGCTGCTCAACTGCTTCAGCTTTTATGGCAACAAGATCATCACGACCGGCGAGGGGGGAATGCTGGTGACGGACGACGATCTTCTGGCGAAGCGTGTGATGCGGCTAAAGGACCTTGCCCATTCCGAGGAGCGTCGATTCTCCCACACCGAGATCGCTTATGTCTTGCGCATGACCAACATGCAGGCGGCGGTTGGCGTGGCGCAAATGGAACGGGTTCAAGAGTTTATTGCGCGCAAGCGTTGGATGGCCGATTTTTATCGACAAGTGTTGGGAGGGATCGAAGGATTACATCTGCCTGAGGAAATGCCGTGGGCGAAGAGCGTGTATTGGATGTACGCCGTGCGAGTGACTCCGGATTTTGGATGTAGCCGTGACGAACTCATGCGGCGTTTACAGGAGAAAGGCATTGCCACGCGTACCTTTTTCATTCCGATGCATCAGCAACCGGTCTTTCAAAAGATGGGTCTTTTCAAGAACGAACGATATCCGGTGGCCGATCGTCTGAGCGAAGAGGGGCTGTACTTGCCTTCGGGATTGACCATCACGAAAGAACAGATTGAACGCGTCGCAGATGAGCTACGCGAAATCCAAAAGACGGTTCGAGGCTAAATTTCCCATGACTGTTTTTGAGAAATACGCGCAGTACTACGATCTGTACTATGCCGGCAAGGACTATGATCGCGAGTGCGACTTCATTGAGGCTAGTTTTGTTCGCTTCGGCCAGCGGCCGGGTACCATCTTGGACTTGGCATGCGGAACCGGCAACCATGGGGTACGTCTCGTGACGCGCGGGTACCAACTCTGTGGGGTCGATCTCTCTGCTGCCATGCTTTCACAGTATCGGCAGAAGCTGGAAACCCAAAAATTAAGCGTAGAACTGCACCAGCAAGACTTGCGCCGTCTGGACCTCGGCCGACAGTTCGATGCCGCGATCTGCATGTTCGACGCAATTGATTATTTGCCTGACAATGATGATTTGGTGGCTTTTCTGGAACGGGTCCGTGCTCATGTCCGACCAGGGGGATTGTTTCTCTTTGATTTTTGGCATGCGGCGGCGATCCTCCGAGGCCACGATCCTGTACGGGTAAAGGAATTTCCCCTCGATGGGGGCCGTCTTCTTCGGATCTCTACAACGACGCTGGATATTGGCCGTCAGACCGCTAACGTCGAGTTCCGTGTGCTGGCCTTTGAGCAAGACCGCCTTGCCGCAGATTTCACCGAAGTTCACTCGATGCGTTATTTTTTGGCTCAGGAAATGACTTTCATCTTGGAGGCGACGGGCTGGCAAGTTCGTCACCTCTGTCCCGCGTTCGATCTCGATGGAGCGGTGGATGCAAACACCTGGCATATGGTTGCCATTGCGACACCAATAGGTGAGACCAAGCATCAGGAAAAAGGAACGCGCCGGTGAAAAAAGCGCTTATTACAGGCATCACGGGACAGGACGGCTCGTATCTGGCCGAATTTCTACTGGCCAAAGGGTATGAGGTGCACGGTATTATCCGTCGGGCCTCAACCTTCAATACGGGCCGCATCGATCATCTGTACCAGGATCCCCATATAAATGGAGTCCATTTATTTTTACACTTTGGTGACCTTGCCGATTCGACGAGCCTGATCAAGCTTCTGTATCGAATCCAGCCTGATGAAATCTATCACTTAGGAGCGCAGAGTCATGTGCGCGTGAGTTTCGATATTCCCGAATACACAGGGGATGTCACGGGATTGGGCACCATACGGATTTTAGAAGCAATTCGTGAGACGGGGTTGCACGCCAAGTTTTACCAGGCAAGCAGTTCTGAGATGTTCGGCAAAGTGCAGGAGGTTCCGCAGCGAGAGACGACGCCGTTTTATCCACGGAGCCCATACGGGGCCGCCAAAGTCTACAGCTATTGGGTCACTGTCAACTATCGAGAGAGTTACGGGTTGTTTGCCTGCAACGGTATTCTGTTTAATCACGAAAGCCCCCGACGTGGCGAAACTTTCGTCACTCGAAAAATCACGCGCGCTGCAGCTCACATTAAGGCAGGACTCCAAGAAAAGCTGTATCTAGGTAATCTCAACGCAAAACGCGATTGGGGCTATGCCAAGGAGTATGTGGAAAGCATGTGGCTCATGCTTCAGCAGGAGGGACCGGACGACTATGTGATTGCAACCGGCGAGACATACTCGGTTCAAGACCTTCTCGAAGAGGCGTTTTCTCACGCGGGCTTGGACTGGAGAAAATACGTTGAGATCGATCCTTGGTACTATCGTCCGGCCGAAGTGGACCTGCTGGTCGGTGATGCGAGCAAGGCCAGAAAGAAACTAAATTGGATGCCCAAAACGACCTTTAAAGAGTTAGTCCATCTGATGGTGGACGCAGACATGGCGGCACTAAAAGGCAGTAGCCAAGGGAGCACTGCCGGTTCAGAGACCGATCGTTTGAGAGGCCCAAAGCGAACCTAGATATGAAGGTCCTGATGATATCTGTGTTTCCACCGATGGAAGCTCCCGAGGCGGATCATGCCCTCCATCTCTGTGAGCACCTAGCGGATTATGGTGTCGAGATGCATGTGATTGCGCAGAAAGGATGCGTTATTCCCTCGCATCCTCGCATCACAGTATATCCTGTCATGCAGGAATGGTCTTGGTCAGAGGTGCCACGTTTGGTGAGGGCAGCTCAACATTGCTCTGCGGATGCGGTCATACTGATCTACATCGGCTGGATTTACGGTAATCACCCCATGATTACCTTCGCGCCCACCATTTTAAGAACCTTTCGAGCAAATGTCCCCTTCGTCACCTTAGTTGAAGATGCCTTTGGTGCGGATCCTGGTCCAGGACTTGTTGCTCGTGCACTGCGAAAGGCAATGGCCACGTATGCTGGGGGGAAAGATGTTAACTATGAATTTGGCACGTTGTTGCGTGACAGCGATCGTCTCATTGTTGTGAGTGACCGTACCCAGGTGGTATTGGCTAAGCACTTCTCAGGGGTAAACAGTAAAAGCGTATTGATTCCGTGTCCGCCGATCATGCGTATCGTCTCAAAGGAGGATGGAACAACTCGACGACTGAAACGCATAGCGCTCGGCCTGAAAGATGACGAATTTCTCATTGCCTATTTCGGTCACATCTATGCTAGCAAAGGGGTTGAGACGCTGTTAAAGGCGTTTCAAATAGTGAATGCTCAGAGAAGACCCGCGCGTCTGATTTTGATTGGGGGCGATTTGGGCCGTCCTGCCTACTTTCAAAAGATTCAGGGAATGTCTAAAGAACTCGGTATTGAAGACAGAGTGACGTGGACTGGAGGGTACGCGTGGGACAGCGAGGAGGCGTCGCGCTGTCTTCGTGCGGCTGATATCTGTGTCCTCCCATTCGATCGAGGCGTTTGTATTCATCACAGTTCCTTGGCCGGTGCTTCGGCCCATGGATTGCCGATTATTACCACCCAGGGAACCGTTACGGAACCGATGTTCATCCATAAGACAAATGTCTTCCTATGCTCACCTAAGGACCCTGCGGCCTTGGCCCAAGCTATGGAAACTTTATTAGCAAGCCCTGAGTTGTGCGAGCGCCTGAGCATGGGAGCCCGTGACCTTGCCCAGGAATGGTTTTCCTGGGAGAAAGCGGTCGAGCGCACAATTGGGGCGCTTAAATGTGAAACGACCTGACAAATCGTTAGCATACTTTGGTGGCTCGGATATTGGCGTCATGGCGACCTTTTCGCAAGCTACTTGAGCAGATGGGCTACTCATACACGGGCCGGGACGTTCAACAGAATCCAGAAGGCACGGTGGACGTCGTATGTGCCATTGATGAGGAGTTGCCGGTGGAACTAACTTACAGGGGCCCCTTTGATCTTGTGCTATGCACGGAGGTTCTAGAGCATGTGGCTGATTGGGATATGGCCTTCAGAAATTTGGCGACACTCCTCGGACGAGGTGGTTCTGTTCCGGCGCGGGCTGTTGGCTATAGTGAGCAATCGGCGCCTCGAGCGACTAGTCAGATTACGCAGCCCACTCTATTTGTCGAATATCGCGGTCTTTGAGCGACCATGAGCGGACATCGTCCTAAAATTCTCTTTTTTAGCACGCAGCAGATGCCTCCGTTCTGGGGAGGGTCTGAGAAATTTTGGTATGAGGTCGTCTCGGACCAGCGTGTCCGTAAGCTATTTGATTGCTCTGTTTTACTCAGCGATAGTCCCGTGACTCGTACCTATGGTGGTGTTCTTCAAATGTTAGGAGTCGCGGTCGGATATGATTCTGACAATCCGCCCAGTATCTTGCAGCGAGTTGGTAGAAGGTTAACACGAGTAGTTCTCGGTAAATCTCCTCCGCAATGTGACCATCCTTGGTTAATAGAAGCGATTGATCGCTGCCGTCCGGCGTTGGTGTGGTTTAATCTCGCCACTGCAGGTAATGCGACCCAACTCGAGCATGCTTCAGAAGTTTGTCGCAAGCGCGGCGTACCTTACTGGTTGATCGTTCAGCATGCATGGGAGCAGTTCTTCTTCCGAGATGACAAAGTGATTGAACAGTTCGCTAAAGTAGTCGAGGGAGCAAGACGTGTTGTCTGCGTAGCGAAACGAAATCGGGCCGCAGTGGAGCGCATGGTGGGCCGACGGTTGCGCAACGTCTGGATGACAGTGAATGCGGTAAGCGGTGATTTTATTGAGCGTGCTGCGGTAGTCGCCAAAGACCGACCCGTACGTGTGCATGGGCCGGCCCGTCTACTTAATTTGGCTCGGTTTGATCCGATCTGCAAAGGGCAGCACATTCTGTTTGAAATCCTCTCCGATCCCACCTGGCGGCATCGCGAGTGGGTGCTGGTTTTACAGGGCGGCGGGGGCGTGGGTTCTCTCCTCAAGCGACAAATCGCCTTCTACGGATTGGACCCTAAGCGCGTCGAATTGCGTGAGCATACTTCAGACGTCCTCTCGGTCATTGCAGAGTCTGACCTTCTGGTGATACCGTCGCTTTCTGAGGGCATGCCCTTTGCGTTGGTCGAGTCGTTGGCCTGCGGTCGTCCCGCTGTGGGAACTCCGGTGGGCGCCATCCCTGAACTGATAATACCGGGTGAGACTGGATGGTTGGCTCGTTCAATCGAGGTAGCCGATGTTGCAGAGGCGTTGGGGCATGCGTGGGCAGAGCGCCCGTGCTGGTCTGTCTACGGGGAGAACGGACGAGAGCTGGTGGCAGCTGCGTACAATCAAGATCGAACCTTTGCTGATTTGATCGGGTGCATTCAGGAAGATATTGGTACTTAGGGGGTTGCTCATCCGCGCGACGGGCATCGGAGCATTCTCCGATCTAGGACGCTCAGCGGTGGCCTGAGTCAGCGACCGTACAGGATCCGGTACTCGGATTGTGGAGGGTTGAGAGGAACGCGATGCCTCGGGTGTCTGTCATCATCCCTACGTTTAATTGTGCCCGATATCTTGGTCGGGCCATCGATACTGCGCTAGGTCAGACCTACAAGGATTACGAAATCCTTGTTATTGATGATGGCTCAACCGATGAGACGAGCGAGCTTATTGGTCAGTATGACGGCAAAATCCGCTATTTCTACCAGTCCAATAAAGGGGTCTCGTGTGCGCGGAATCTGGCGTTGTCGGAGGCCAACGGTGAGTTCTTCGCTTACTTGGATGCGGATGATATGTGGTATCCGCAGAAGCTTGAAGCGCAAGTTGCCTTCCTAGACCGACATCGGGATTGCGGGCTCGTCCATAGCGAGGTCAGCGTCATTGATGAGATGGATCATGTGCTCCACTTACAGTTCAATCATGAAAGTGGAAGGAAGGTCCCGCAAGGCCATTGTGTGCGAGATTTGCTGCGACAGAACCACATTAAGGCTCCGACCGTCCTGGAGCGTCGTGATTGCATCGAACGAGCGGGAACATTTGATGAAAGATTAAACGGGACGGAGGATTACTTACACTGGATCGTTGTCGCGATGGAAGGGAGTGCTTTCGGTTATATTGCGGAGCCGCTTGCGATGTATCGCTGGAGGCAGGGCAATCTGAGCAACAACGTGCGGCGGATGAACGAAGACGTGGAAAGAATCTTTGGGATCATTCTGAAGGAGAAATCATTGGCGCAGCGGTGTGGGCGGGAGGCGGCTGATATCGTTCGTGATCGCCTATATTCCATTCAGCGTGACCTTGCATACCTGGACCGTACAGAAGGTCAGATAGACTATGCGAGGCGGCGTATCCTGAACTTAATTGGCGAGTGGCCCTTGCGCGCTGAGCTGTATGTTGAACTGGCGAAAGCGTACGTGCCTCTGACCATGGCAGCCAAACTGCGATCGCTCAAGGAGCGATGGACATGATGGAGTCGAACTCGATGGACCCCGTTCTCATCGTTTCTCCTTGGTATAAGGGGAGTATAGGAGGGGTTGCGAGGATTGCTGGACAGCTCCTTCATGGTCTCTCGAAAGCTGGTGTGAAGTCCTATCTAATAGTAACTTGTGAAGAGAAGCCGGAGTCCGCATCCCAGGATATGGAGTCCAATGTCTGGTACTTTCAAATACCATCTTATGCATTCTACCGCCTGAATCCAAAAGCGATCGTTATGATGTTTTTGCGTGGCGCTATCGCTTTTTGGAGGCTTTTCTCCTTTATCCGAAAACACGACATCCGCACAGTTATCATTCCCTTTCCGCGCGCTGACGTCTGGGCGTTTGTCCTGCTCCGTTGTATCTATCGGCTCCGTCTTATCACGTCGTGTGAGGGTAATGACATCACAAGGTTCAAAAGCCACTCCGCCTTACATCAGTGGATTATCCGGCGCGGGCTGAAGAGCTCGGATGTTGTTCTAGTTTGTGCTGAACACCTTGGGACGAAGGCTATCCAGATAACTGGAAATCCTTCCCTGCCCATTCATCACATTCCCAATTGTGCGGATGTGAATTACTTTGTGCCGGCGCCCCACCGCTCCAGCCGGAGCAATGGAAGAACAACCCTCGTGCACGTCTCTACCTTCGTGCCTAAGAAGCGTACGTTAGATATCATAGAGGGATTTGCGCAAGCCCAGATTCCCGCAGACACTCGGCTTATAATGGTAGGCGCTGGTCAGGAACTGGAAGCCACTATTGAACGCTCCCGAGCGCTAGGCTTAGGCAATCGTGTGGAGTTCGTGGGACAGCAACAAGATGTGCGACCATACCTGTGGGAAGCAGATATTTTTGTTCTTGCTTCTGACGATGAAGGCGCCCCATTAGCGCTAGTCGAGGCAATGGCGTGTGGACTGCCATGGATATCCACTCCGTGGGGTCCTGCGGCCGACTTGCCAAATGGCGAATGCGGATTAGTTGTCCCCATCGGATCAATTCGTCATTTGGCTGAGGCTATGACACAACTCGTCAACGATTCTGCTCAACGACGCTCTGCAATGGGAGCGCGTGGCCGTACGTACGCAGAAAGAGAGTTTAGTGAAGCTGAATACATAAGGAGGCATCTTGAGGTTATTTTTCCGACCAGAGGAAGCGGAAATTTAAATGATAATGTGATTGCCACGGCGAGCAACGCTGTTGGCACAGGCCACTAAATGATTGGTCTCAGGTGTTGGTTACTGGAGTGGAAAAATCTATGAAGAAACAGCTCTATACCGTTGCTTGTGTCGGCTGGGGCTACTGGGGCAAGAACCTGGTCAGAAATTTTTACGAACTCGGAGCGCTCGCTGCGATCTGGGACAATGATACGGAGAAGGTGTCACAGCTCAGGCAGCAATACTCTGATTGCCGGTTCCCTAGCTCCTATGCCGAAGTCTTGAGGGATGACTCAATCAAGGCAGTGGCAATCGCCACGCCGGCGGAAACGCATGCCACACAGGTTCGGGAAGCTCTTCTGGCCGGAAAGGACGTCTTCGTCGAGAAGCCGTTGTGTCTATCGGTGACGGAAGGGGAGGAACTCGTCGATCTGGCGCGCAGGCAGCAACGAATTCTGATGGTAGGCCACCTGCTCTGGTACCACCCCGCGATTCTCAAGCTTAAGGAACTGATCGACGCCGGAGAGTTAGGGCGCATACAATACATTTATTCCAATCGTCTCAATCTCGGAAAAATTCGACGAGAGGAAAATATTCTTTGGTCGTTCGCCCCGCACGATATTTCCGTGATTTTGGGCCTCCTAGGCGAGATGCCGGACAAGGTCGAGGCACAAGGGGGAAACTACCTGCATCCGCAAATTGCGGACGTTACCGTCAGCCTGTTGGCATTCCCCAGTGGCGTGAAGGCGCACATTTTTGTGTCATGGTTACATCCCTTTAAAGAGCAGAAATTAGTGGTCGTCGGCGATAGAAAGATGGCGGTTTTTGACGATGTGGAGAAAAAGGACAAATTGCTCCTTTATTCCCACTCTATTGATTGGAAAAGCCACATTCCAATTGCGAACAAAGCGGAAGCCCAGCGTGTTGCCTATGAAACCGAGGAGCCATTACGAGCGGAATGCATGCACTTTCTTGATTGTGTCAGCACACGATCTCGGCCTCGCACCGATGCGGAGGAGGGCCTGCGGGTACTGAGAGTGCTTCAACAATGCCAGGATGCCTTAGAGGGAAAGGCGCAAATTGACCCATTGACCCCATTGCCCACCACACTTCCCTATTTCGCGCACAAATCCGCAGTCATTGATGAGGGTGTGGAGATTGGAGAAGACACGAGCATCTGGCACTTTTCCCATGTTCTCAAGGGTTCTCGGCTAGGGAAAAATTGTAAGATCGGCCAGAATGTGGTGATCGGCCCCCGTGTCAGTATCGGTGACGGTGTCAAAGTTCAAAATAATGTATCCGTGTATGAGGGCGTGACATTGGAGGATTACGTGTTCTGCGGGCCCTCGATGGTGTTCACCAACGTCTACAATCCGCGGAGCGAAATTCGGCGGATGCACGAACTAAAGCCCACGCTCGTGAAACGGGGAGCGACGCTCGGGGCGAACAGCACCATTTTATGCGGTATTACCGTGGGACAGTACGCGTTTGTCGGAGCCGCAGCGGTCGTCCTCAAGGATGTTCCCGATTATGCATTGATTGTCGGAAACCCTGGGCGAGTGACAGGGTGGATGTGTGAGTGCGGAGTCAAGTTGCCGACAGGGAAGACCAAAACAACGTGTCCGACGTGTAAGAAAGCCTATCGAAAAATTGCCACTGGACTGGAGAGAGTGCAATGAAGGTTCCGTTGCTAGATTTGAGGGCCCAGCACAATCCGATTCAAAAGGAATTGCTGGATGCCATCGCGCAAGTCCTCGCGAGCCAGGCTTTCATCCTGGGTCCGGACATCAAGAAACTCGAAGATCGTATCGCTTCCTATTGCCAAACTCAGTTCGCGGTTGGAGTCACTTCGGGGACTGACGCTTTATTGGCCGCGCTCATGGCCCTTGGCATCGGTCCGGGGGATGAGGTGATCACCACGCCGTACTCCTTCTTTGCCACCGCCGGCGTCATCGCTCGATTGGGTGCGAAGCCGGTCTTCGCGGACATTGATCCCCGAACCTATAACCTTGATCCAGAGAAGGTCGAACCGGCGATCACCTCCAGGACCAAGGCGATCATGCCGGTGCATCTATACGGGCAATGTGCCGATATGGAACCGATTCTGAAGATTGCAGCCCGGCATGGTCTTGCGGTGGTGGAAGATGCGGCGCAGGCGATCGGCGCGGATTATCGAGATGGCCGCCGGGGCGGCAGCATGGGCACCATGGGTTGCCTGTCCTTTTTCCCGAGCAAAAATCTCGGCGCCCTAGGCGATGCCGGGATGGTGGTCACAAATAGCGCTGACCTTGCCGAGAAGCTCAGAGTGCTCAGGGTCCACGGCGGGAAACCAAAATACTATCACAAGGTGATCGGCGGGAACTTCCGTTTGGACACCATACAGGCCGCTATTCTCAACGTGAAATTGAACTACCTGGACGGCTGGACGAAACGACGTCGGCAAAATGCTGATCGTTACCGTCTGTTGTTCAAGGAGAGCGGGCTGCTTGAGCAAGGAATGGTCCTTCCCGAAGCGGTCTACGTAGGTACTGCCGCCGTTAACGACCACATCTACAATCAGTTCGTCATTCGAGTGCCGGAGCGAGACCGGCTGCGTGAATTCCTGAAGGAGCAAGAAATCGGGACCGAAGTGTACTACCCCGTGCCGTTTCACCTGCAGGAATGCTTCGCTTCCCTCGGATATAAACGGGGAGACTTCCCTGAATCTGAGCGCGCGGCCAACGAAACGGTGGCGCTGCCGATCTATCCGGAGCTCAGCCTTGAGATGCAGAAGACAGTAGTCGAGAAAATCCGGGCATTCTACAAGACGTGAAGGGCCACGCGGCCTGCAACGAAGACTCTGCTGTGAGAGAAGAAAAAGTCCCGTGACCACTATGCGGGTGAACATGGTGGGTTCGGCGACTCGTATGACCCGGCTCGAACCGAGACTGAAAAAATAATGAAGAAGGTCCTGGTCGTTGCCTATGATTATCCGCCGCGTCACATTGTTGGAGCGATCAGGCCCAGCAAGTTCGTGCATTACCTCCCTGGGTTTGGATGGGAGCCGATTGTGCTCGCCGGGCGAGATGCGCACCCGGACATTCCAGGAAACTCTACTGCGAAGATTTTTCACGTTCGGGAATGGCCTCATCCGTTGAAAACCTACTATCGCTTTCTGGAGCGGCGCGCGAAGAAAAAAGGACGGATCGGAGAATTCGTAACCCAAATGAGCCCTCCGTATGCTGTGGCTATGTCTCGCCGGAAGTTGGGGATGGCCCAAGTCAAACAATGGCTAGTGGACTTTATGCGGGTCCCCGATGAGGAGCTGGGCTGGCTGATCCCCGCGACGGTAAAGGGCATAAGCCTCATTCGGAAGAGGAAGATTACCCATCTCATTACGACGGCGCCTCCGTTTACGACACAGCTTGTGGGCTTGGCCCTCAAGCGCATCACGGGCGTGCACTGGGTGGCCGACTTTCGCGATCCATGGTCTGTAACCGTCAAATACACTTCTCCGGGCAATCGGATAACGGACGCGCTGGAATCGCGGCTCATTCGATCCGTTATGAAGTTTGCGGATGTTGTGCTTTCCGTCACACCGCCAATGACGGAGCAATTGAAAAAGGAGTATCCGGATCTGGACCCCGATAAATTTGTGACATTAACAAATGGGTTTGACCCGCGTGACTTTGCCGACCTGAACAAGTCAAGGGCGACATTAGGACCTGTGCTATTTTCATACATCGGAGAATTTGCTTACGGCAGGACTCCGGAGCCGTTTCTTTGCGCTCTGCGGTCACTGCTTGACTCTGGAGAGTTGAAGCGAGGCGATGTCCAGGTTAAGTTTATTGGAACGGTTGAATTCGCGGAAGGACGATCAGTTTCCCAAATGGTACAGAATCTCGGCTTGGAAGGGATTGTCACCATGGAACCGCTCATTCCCAGGCGTGAAGCCTTGCAGCGTGCCATGGAGTCCCATGTTCTTTTGGTGTTGACCGAGCAACATCCCTTCGTACTTACTTTCAAGCTTTTTGATGCGCTGGCAGCAGGAGCCATCATTCTCAATATTGGTTCTAAAGGAGCAGTCGCCGACGTCCTGGCCAAGACGAAGCGAGGAGTCGCCGCGAACCATACCAGTTTGGCTGAGATTCAAAACGGCATTCTCGAATGCGTCAGGCGAAGCCGCGCTGAAGAGACTCAGAGAACGCTGGAGCCCTGGGCAGATACGAAAATTCAAGACTATAATTTTCGGAACCTGACCGGCCGTCTAGCGGAGATCTTGGAGTGTGCTGGTCCAATTAAGATGCCGGACTCCGAAGAACAAAGGGTTAGGTAATGTTTGTGCTGATGGTGCTCGTGACTATGTTTGCGGCCGCGTTAGTCGGCGCCGGCTTAATGGTTATTCGTGAAGCCAAGCAGAAGCACATTGGGATTTGGCTGGGGGCTTACCTCGGGCGGCGACAAAACCGTGCAGATGCTTTCAATCAGGCTAGAGACGAGGGGCCCATCCATATTCTTTTTTGCATGGTCGATCACTTTGAACCAATTTCTTTGGGATCAACCCGGGAACAGGAGCGGGAACGAATGCGGGATTGGCTGGAGCGTTACCCAGCGCTTGCCGCTCGGCATAAGGATTCCGATGGAAGGTTCCCTCAGCATACCTGGTTTTATCCCGGCGAGGCTTACGAGCCGGAATATTTGAACAACTTAGCCGGCCTCTGCGAGCAGGGCCTGGGAGAGATAGAGCTGCATCTCCATCACGGGAATGATACCTCCGCGAGCCTCCGTGCCAAGATTGAGAAGGCAATCATGGATTTTGAGAAACACGGTGCTTTGGTAACGAAAGAAACCCCTTCCAAGCATGTATATGGCTTTATTCATGGCAACATGGCGTTCGATAATGCAATGAACAATCCGGCATTGTGCGGGGTTAACGATGAGATCACGGTCTTAAAGGGTACCGGATGTTACGCGGACTTTAGCCTGCCTACTGCTCCCGCTGTAAGCCAGACTAGGAAAGTGAATACGATTTATTACGCGACGGACGATCCCAACCAACCCAAGTCACATGATACGGGAATTGATGTGGAAGTGGGACATCCCCCAAGCGGTGATTTGATGATTATTCAAGGGCCGCTCGCATTCAATTGGTCCAGTCGCAAGTGGGGGATCATCCCGCGGATCGAAAATGCGGAAATCCAGTTATCAAATCCTCCCACGCCGGCGCGGGTCCACAACTGGGTGAAGCAGCATATTCATGTCAAGGGAAGGCCTGGGTGGGTGTTCGTGAAAGTGTCTTGTCATGGGGCAGAGGATGATAGCCGCGAAGTCTTGCTGGGAGAGCTGGCCGATCAAATGCACGGCATACTGGAGAAAGAATATAGAGATCGTTCCGGTTATTGCCTCCATTATGTGACCGCCCGAGAATTGTACAATATCGTGAAGGCGGCGGAAGCCGGTCAAAAAGGTGATCCAGGCCTGTATCGGGATTATGTGATCCCCCGGTATCAAACAAATCCTGAACCCGCGAAACGTCTTGGAGTTCTTACATGAGCAAGGCAGCGACATGGACGCAGGCTGAGAGCCTCCCACTTGCTCGGACTTCTACTCATGAGATCGTTCCAGGCACTGAAGCTCGACTTGCCTTTAAGGCCCTGCTCTGCCTGACCTTCATTATCTATATTGCCCCACAGATCATTTTTCCCGTTTTGCAGCCATTGCACCTGGCCCTCGTCTCCGCCCTCTTCGCGATCGGCAGCTACCTTACCTTCGTCCTTACGAGCGGGACGCGGCTGACCGTTATGAGACCGGAAGTCAAACTAATACTGGGAATCTTTGCGCTCGCTGTAATTTCGATTCCCATGTCGGAATGGCCTGGAGGAAGTTTCCAGTTTCTCATAGACCAATATTATAAGTCGATCGTGTTGTTTCTTTTGGTCGCCAATTTGATCACTTCGGACAAACGGGTTCGGCAATTGCTGTGGGCGATTGCAATTTTTACGGCGATCAATGGGGTGATGGGTTTCAATGCCTATCTCAACGGCGAATTTTTTGCTGAAAATAGGGTTATGGGCGGGCTCTCCGGGATATCCTCAAACCCTAATGACCTTGCCTTGACTCTCAATCTGGCGCTGCCGTTTGTGTGGTATCTCTATAAGACGAGCAGATCTGCCATTCAAAGAGTTACCGCCGTTGGAATTACAATCCTCAGTGTGCTCACGATCATAATCACATTTTCACGGGGTGGGTTTGTGACATTGCTGGCACTGCTCCTCTGGGTGGCCGCGATCAAGTTCAAAGAACATCAGGGACGAGTCATTTTAGGAGGCGTACTCTTATGTGTGGGGTTAATCTTCCTGACGCCTGGGGGTTATTCTACCAGAATTATTTCCATTGTTGATTCCAAACAGGACAAGACCGGTTCCGGCGACGAACGATGGAGATCGATGACGGCTGCGGCGCAAAGGTCGTTGGCGCATCCGCTTGGAAGCGGATTGGGCATGAACGGCGTCGCCATTGAATCGACGGGCTTGGCTGGTGTTCATAATGTGTATCTGGAAATCGCCTGCGATCTCGGCCTGCTCGCCGTGTTTCTATTTATCCGGCTTCTGTGGAAGCTATATGCCGGCATGCGACGGCTCAGGTTGTCATCGCCGGATAGGAATATAAGTGCTCTAGCCGAAGCAGCAGAAGGCTCTCTCCTTGCGTTTGCCGTGGCTGCACAGTTCCATCCTGTATCCTACCATTTTTATTTTTATTACCTTGCGGGGATTGCGGTGGCCGTGTTTGAAATGGCAAGGCGTTATAGTCTGCGTATCGAACGCGCGAAATAGGACCTCGGATCTAAGGCAGAAGGGAGTGATCGCGCCTTGTGGATAAGTCCCGCCCTATGGTTCGCCGCGAGAGTTCGCCGTTGCAGGGGGATAATTCCGACGCTGACGTCCTCAGACTAACAATGAACAAGATCAGAGTGCTGGTCTTTGCGAACAGCTTCAGGATCGGAGGTTCCGAGCGCCAAGCTGTAGAGTTCATCAAGCGAGTAGATCCGGCACGCTTTGAGATTGTAGTTGCATGTTTTCAGAAAGATGGGCCGCTTCTTGAAGAGCTGCCGCTGACCATTACACAGCTTCATGAATTTCCCTTGCACTCGTTCTTTCACCCCTCGACAGCCGGCCAGGCCTTCCGGTTCATCCGCCTTCTGAAACGGGCCCACATCCAGGTCGTCCAATGCTTTGATTTCTACTCCAATCTCTTTGCGATTCCGCTGGCGCGTCTTGCCGGTGTACCGGTCGTTCTTGGAAGTCGACGTGACGAAGCTAGTATGAGAACTCCAGCACAACGGAGGGCTGAACTATGGAGTTATTATTGGGCCACGGGTGTCATCGCCAATGCCGACGCGATCAAGGAGCAGTTGGTAAGACGAGATAAGGTGTCTGCGGACAAAGTATGGATGATCCACAATGGACTTGATCTCGATCGTTTTGATCGGCATGGAGGTCCTCCTTCTGAGGGAACTGTCTCCCGGCGCCAGGGACTTACAGTTGCAGTTGTGGCCAACCTCCGGCCGGAAAAGGGACACCTTGTGTTTTTGGATTGCGCGCGGCGGCTCATCACATCGAATCCTGAGGCACGTTTTCTGATCGTCGGAGACGGCGTGATGCGTGAGAGGATCGAGACAAGAGTAAGCGAATTAGGATTGACCAAGCAGGTCCAGTTGACTGGGGCGGTGAAGGATATTCCGGCCCTACTCAGATCGGTGGATATTGCCGTCCTTCCTTCACTCAAGAACGAAGGGTTCCCCAATGCGGTGATGGAGGCGATGGCGGCCTCAGTCCCCGTGGTGGCCACCGATACGGGAGGTGCCTCCGAATTAGTCATTGATGGCCTAACCGGCTATATGGTCCAACCAGGGGATGCGGCAGCGCTGGGCGATCGCATTGGATGGCTTTGCAATGACGCTGAAGTGCGTCGAAAAATGGGGGAGGCTGGACGGCAGAGGATTGTCGATCACTTCACTAGTAACCAAATGGCAAGAAAGTTTGAAGCTCTCTATAGCGAGTTGGTAGATGCGAGTTAAACGTCTAGTGGACGAGGTTTCAGCAAAGCGGCATATCGCTTGGCTGGTGGTGATTCTAATAGGCGCTGGCCTGCTGAGGCTCTTCATGGTCACTGATTTCACCAATGGCTCAATCAGGTTTGTGGGCGCCTGCGGGCAGTTACTCGATGAGGTAAAGCCCCTAGTTGAGGCCAAGAATCCCTTGCACTTCGAGATATTCTGGTATCCTCCGGTTGCCCCGTTGATTGTCGCCGCGACGGCCCTTGTGGCCCGGCCGGTGCTCCAAGGCGCTTTTGATCTCGGGCTCTATTGCCTGTTTGTCAACATTGGGTTCAGCCTAGGGACCATTGGTGCTGTCTATTTGATTGGCAGGGAATGGGGGCCCAAGGTAGGCCTTGCGGCCGCGTCGTTTTACGCGGTTACCATGATTGCTGTGGTGAGTTGTAACAATGTGCAGGTCTATCCGACATTCTTTGCGATGTTTGCTATTTATTATTTTTTCAGAAGCCTTCGACGTCCATCCACTCTTGATCTTATGCTAATGGGCGTCTTGTTGGGACTTGGTATCGCGTCGAAATATTTTCCGGCTATGCTCTTCCTTCTGCTATTCATGGTCCACTTTGCTGCTCGCCGGAATTCCTCCGACGGCCGGAGGGAAGAAGTCATCGGAAAAGAACGCGCGCACCCGAGCCGCAGTCCTATCGGTCTCGCATGGAGTGGAATGCTCTATGGTGTGGGTCTGATAACGGTCGGGTTGCTTTACGTGGGAATATTCCATCGAGAGTCGGTAATGGCAGTATTCAAGGCGATCTATGATGGCCATCCACACGATCATTCATTCGAATACCATCTGCCCGTAATAACTCGGCTGTATAATGTCGGACTTCTGGCGATGGGTGGGGCAGCTCTCGTGGCCGGCGTTGGAATACTCCTCCCGGCCATTGCAAAAGTCAATCCATGGGAATGGTTTAAACGATTCTCGCGACGTAACAGGCTCTGGCTCATTCCATTTTCGTCTATGGCGGCTACCGTAATAATTACACTGGGAGTGCCTGCGGCATTAAACTTGAACAATTACCTCAAATATACCACCTGGATAGCACAGGCATATGGTTCTGCTGATGGCGGCATGTTCCCTCGCGGCAACCCAGCGCCGTCTTACTTACTTTCTTATTTTCCTGAAAATCTAGGTATTCCACTTTTTGTCTTGGGTTGCTTGGGGATCGTGTACTGCCTCTATGTTCGGGATCAGAAAGCCATCCTTCTTATGTTCGTATCGTTGCCGCTCTATGTCATCCTCGAAATAAGTTCTGTGAAGGTCAATCGGTTCGCGCTGGACCTTATGCCATTATTCTGCCTTTTTGGAGGAATCCTCGTTATTCGTGGATGGGAAGTCAAGTCGCCGATCTGGTACAGAGCAATAGCCCTGGCGACATTCTTGGTCGTCATCTTGTACTCGGCCACATACTCGTTGGCCTGGGCCAATTTCGAACGGGTCCGGCGAAACGTACCGGTTGAGACGGTGCAGTGGGTAAATGTTCATGTGCCGGCTGGGAGTCACATAGGAATGAAAGCTGAGTTCTGGTTGGCAGGCTCCCCCACTTTGCTGCCTGATCCTGCGCTGCTGAGCAGGTTTAAAATTACTCCATACACTGAGTATCCGGATTACATTCTCTTTCCCAAGTTGGTCTATACTCTGCTCAAGCAGTATGAGGACCTTTCCAACTCCGGATACGTATATCGGCCTGAAGATTGGTCTCCTCAACTGCCTCCGTCTCCCGCTGAAGCCGCCGTTCTGTCCGATGTTATGCGTCAGAGGCAGTATGAGCTAATTAAGGAATTCGAAAAAGTTCCTTCGCTTTTTGACATTGATTTTTCCGCGCATGCTTTAGGTCGCCGAACGTGGTTTTTGGAGCATGTTGGGACGTATGGGATCCAGATCTATAAAAAACGGATCTTACCAGATGTATAAGGGGAACAGCGTCGCGGTTGTAGTGCCTGCATACAATGTGGCTGCCCACATCCTACAGGTCTTGAAAGCCGTACCGCCATTTGTGGACCGGATCGTTGTCGTGGATGATTGCGGCACCGATGGGACATCCAAGGTATTGACGAAGGTAGACGATCCGCGGGTGGTCGTATTGAAGCACGAGACCAATCAAGGTGTCGGCGGCGCGATGGTGACGGGTTTCCACAGGGCTTTAAATGATGGTGCGGAACTGATTGTCAAGATGGATGGGGATGGCCAAATGAACCCATCTTATCTGCCGGCTCTTCTTGAGCCATTGATTAATGATGGGTACAGCTATGCCAAGGGCAATAGGTTTTTAGACAACAGCAAGCTGAGAGAGATGCCGACCCATCGGCTCATTGGAAATTATGCTTTGACGTTTCTCACAAAAATGACATCAGGATACTGGCATGTATTTGATCCGCAGAACGGATTCGTCGCTGTGCGGGCTGAGGCTCTGCGACAGATTGACTTGGATCACCTGGCAAAACGATATTTCTTCGAGAACGACATGCTTGTGCATCTGAATATCTTTGGATTTCGTGTTAAGGATGTGCCAATTCCGGCCCTGTATGGACAAGAAACATCATCAATGTCGCTTTCCAAGGTTCTGGTCACGTTCCCGTTTTATTTGTTCAAGCGGTTTTGGTATCGGATTTATCAAAAGGAAATCCTAAGGGATTTCTCGCCCGCCGCAATTTTCTGGGTATTCGGGTTAGGGTTGTTTTCCTGGGGGTTCCTCTTCGGCGGGTACACGTGGGCCAAATCTACGCTACTTAATCAGTTCGCATCCACGGGGACTGTCATGCTAAGTGTATTACCGTTGGTGATGGGTTTTGAATTGATTCTTCAAGCCATTATCCTGGAAATTAAAGAAAGCCCTAAGTGAACGGATGCTGAGGGCGAATCCCCAGAACCACATTAGGACGATGCTGATAACGGGAGCGACGGGGTTTATAGGCTCCCGATTGGCCACGGTGGCTCTCGGAAAAACGTATGGAGTTAAAACACTATCGAGATCAGACTGGGCTGGTGCGCCGGCCATTCCACGAACCGGGCGATATCTGGGAAACTTGCCCACACAGATTCCCGTCGAAGCGCTGCAGGGAACAGATGTGGTCGTCCATTGCGCCGCAGACATTCAAGCGGAAGAGAAGGTTGCGCATGCTGTTAATGTTGAAGGGACAATCAAGCTGGCTGAGTTGTCAAAACAGGGAGGTGTGGAGACCTTCATTTTTATTTCGTCACAATCAGCCAGGCCCGACGCCCTCTCAGCCTACGGAAGAACGAAGTATGCGGCCGAGCAGGCATTACTCTCTATTGACGGGATCAACATCGTCATTGTGCGGCCAGGACTGGTCATTGGTCCCGGCAGCACTGGCCTATATCATCGCTTGAATCGCATGGTTGAATCCATGCCCGTGCTTCCGCTTCTGGCGGGGGGCCGATCGATCGTGCAGCCTATTCATGTTGATGACCTGTGCGCCGCAATTTTCAAATGCGACCAGAGCGCGCCCGAGTTACATAAAAGTGTCTTGAATTTGGGACATCCGCGGGGAGTAACACTAGCAGAGTTCTTGCAGGCCATTGCAGTGGCACGGCTGGGCCGGCGGAAAATGACATTATCAATTCCGTTGTGGCCGGTGGAGATCGCTGTCGGGTGGGCCGAGGCGCTGGGCATCCCCTTACCTATTAGTAGTGGGAATCTGAAAGGCCTGCGGTCCGTTGAAAGAATGGAAACTGAAGCTGATATGGCTCGTTTGGACGTGAATGTACGTCCACTAGACGCGATGCTTCGAAATTCGTGAGGCACTGCAGGTAATGGAATGACCGACAATAGTTCCAGTATCAAGAAAGAGGAGCGCAAGTGGCAAGACCGTCAGGGGGGCACACTCCAGCAGCGCGCATACGAGCGCGCGGGCACACGGGTGATGATGGAAGGTCAATTCGCCCGGGTTGCCGAAATGTTAGAACTAAAGTCCGGCATGCGCCTGCTGGATCTTGGATGTGGAGCAGGCCTTTTTCTTGTGTGGTTGGCTAGACAGACGAAGCTTGAATGTCACGGCATCGACCTTTCCTTTAATAGTCTCAAAAGCGCCCAAGGCGCCAGCGCGGTTCTCGATCTTACTCTCGGCGATGCCGAGTCTCTACCTTATAAGGATGGAAGTTTCGACCGCATTGCGTGCAATGGGGCCGCTCACCATCTTCTCGATTTGCGCTCTGCGTTGCGCGAAATCCACCGCGTGCTCGCGCCGGGGGGTATTCTGGTGATGTATGAGCCGAACGCAAACGCCCTAACCAATGTTGTACGATCCATGTTTCTCAGCAGCAACAAGTATGAATCTCCAGCCGACCTTGCGCACAAGGATGAATTTACTCCAAGAGCCGTCCATGCGACCCTACTGGCAACGGGGTTTACCGGCATTAGGACGGCATTCTATGATTTCCTCGCCTATCCTTTGTCCGGCATGTACATGGACTTGCCTTTGAGCCGCTCGAAGACCGCGATGAGACTCCTGACCCGCCTCGAAAGCAGGTTGGAACGCTTCCCTCTCCTCAAACCCATCTGCGACTTGTTCGCATGGCGTCTACTCGTCGTTGCGGCAAAAGCGAAGAGCGTGCTTTAGCTAATTGGGTGAAGCTTCCCGGATTATGAGTGATGAGAACGGTTCGTTTTTCGCGGAAGCAGATCTTCTGGGGCGCTATCTAATATCCATTCCGCCAAATAATCGCGTTAAGCTGTTGTACGCAAAAGCGATGAGCACGATAACCATCCAAATGGATCCCGTGGATCAGAGGGTGTGGAATATGATCATGCATTACCCTCTTACATTGCGAATAATCGATAGTGGCCTTGCAGTCATAAGGCCGAATTCTGCAGTCCGAAGAAAAATCTATACCATGCTTGCCATCTTGGAAACCTCACCGGAATACTGTGATTACTTTTTGCCGCAGGCATTTAGGCCTCTTTACGTGGTGAATGTCGCATTTGCAGGTGCACGTGCGGCACTTGCCGCTCTCATAGGCCTCGTTGTCCTAAGGCTTATAGGTATAAAAGGACAATGATCCACGACTATATAGTGGTCGGATCGGGTGCCACCGGCGCGCAGGCAGCACAGACACTCGTTGAGGGTAATGGAAAGGTAGCGATGCTGGATGTGGGCATCACGGACGACAATTATAAAAGCCTGGTTCCAGACGCGGATTTCGTTTCGATTCGTGAGCGGGATCTATTTCAGCATTCGTATTTTCTTGGAACAGAGTTTGAAGGTATTCCCTGGGGCGGTATCAAGGTAGGCGCACAACTGACTCCTCCCCGGCGATTTATGACGCGGGATGCGGAACGTCTTATCCCCTTATCCTCAGACAGTTTTCATCCAATGGAAAGTTTGGCGTATGGAGGATTGGGGAACGGGTGGGGGCTGGGGTGCTTCGTATTTTCAGGTCCTGAATTAGAGAGAATTGGACTTGATCCTTCCGCAATGCAGGAGGCATATGAAGTAGTGAGTCATCGCATTGGAATTTCTGCTGTCAGAGATGATGCGGCATCATATAGCATCGGAGCGTTACGCCATTTCCAAGACGGGCTTAAGATCGACACCAACTGTCGAATGCTCCATGAAGCTTATCATGTGAAACGCGAGATCTTGAATGCGAAAGGATTTTTTATGGGGCAACCCCCCATGGCCCTTCTGACGCAAGATTTGGGTGAGAGAAACAAGGTCGCATACAAGGATATGGAGTTCTATACAGATCATGACATGTCCGCGTATCGTCCATGGATGACGATAGATACGCTCAAGGCAAATAACAGATTCACATATGTGCCTAACTGTTTGGTGGCGAGCTTCACAGACAAGCATGAGCATGTTGAGGTAGTCGCGTATAAAACCGACAGCGATCAGAAAGAAGTATTTAAATGTCGAAGGTTGTTGCTCGCTTCCGGAGTGTTGGGCACCGCGCGTATTGTATTGCGGTCCTTTATTGGTAGAAACGTTCGGTTGCCCATCATATGCAATCGCTATTGTTATATACCGTGTATTCACTTGAGGATGGTCGGGAAACCAGTCGAACGATTAAAAACCAGCCTGGCGCAATTGGTCCTGTTCCACGATCAAGACCGAACCCATGCTGATGTAGCGGTGGCTTCGCTGTTCAGCTATCGCTCGTTGCTGTTGTTTCGGCTGGTTAAAGAGGCTCCTTTGAATTTTGCCGACGCCAGGACCATCCTGCAATATCTCCAATCGAGCTTTATTATCGCGGGGATTCATCATCCTGAGGCATCAAGTACAAGCAAGTTTGTCGAGCTAGTTGAAGATCACAATTCGAGAACTCACGATAAATTGCATGTGCACTATGCGATGTCGACCGATGAAACTGTTAAAATGAATAAACGAGAATGCAGCTACATGTCTGCACTAAGGACGTTGCGATGCTTTCCGATCAAGCGGATACATCCGGGATCTGGTTCCAGCATTCATTATGCAGGAACACTACCGTTCAGCAGGGAGGACGTGCCGTATACGCTTGCCCCAAATGGACGACTGCATGGCACCCGGAATGTGTATGTGGCAGATGGGTCGGGTTTCCGGTACCTGCCCGCAAAAGGGCTAACCTTTTCGTTGATGGCCAATGCTCATTTAGTAGCTCAAAATACGTTAGTTAGGTAGTCTTATTTTAAGTAGTAGTTTAGATACAGGATGCCTGCGATCGGGAGCCGGCGGAGAGGGAAACCCGCCATCTACTGGGTCCCGCAAGCTCCTGACATCACGCAGGCGGTGGCGGCATTGACGGTGTCAATGTCGGCGCCAATGTCGTTGCCGTCTGATCCCATGCTTTTGTAGAGGCTCGAGACCGCCAGATGATAGTCCCCGCCAGCGAAGTTGACGAAGCCGATGGCGTCTTGTGACGCCGGAAAATAATCATCCGCTGGATAATAGGATTGGGGGACTCCATTGGCATTGGGATAGGGCCCGTAAATCGCATTCTTGCGCATCACCCAACCCGGCGCAATTGCGTTCAGCTCGGCAACACCCATGGTCGTATCTCCCGCTATCCCATAGCCCCCGTTCCCGAAGATGTTGTCCACGACAGTTAACCCGTTCATCGCCCCAGCGCTATCACCGGCGAAATGTAGCGGCGTGTACGATTGGAAGACAGTGTTGTGGCGGATCGTGAGGTTTTGGATCGCATTCCCAATCATGGAGAACTGCCCATTAAACGCGCCAGGCACGACATAGGCGCCGATGTTCTCGAAGACATTGTGCTCGAAGAGCACGCGGTTTGAGTTTTGAGTGACCTGACCATCAGTCCCGTTCACCGCCACCCCGGCTGTTGTCTTCAGGATCTTATTGTACCGGAAGGTAATGTCGCCCGTAACGGCCCATGGGTTCTGATTGCTCTCGCCGCGTGGCGTGATGAGAAAGAAGAACCCTGACTGCGACCCGGCCCAATGGTGGCCGAAGATATTTGCTTCAATGAGGGCACGTTGGCCGTCCTTAAACTCAAGAAGGTTTTTGACGCTCCATGTCTTGCCTGCATAGACGGGATCGTCCGGTCTCCAGGACAGCGGCTTGTCGAAGAAGTTGTGGCGGATCTCGATGTCAGAGGGCACGTAACCAGCGACGGCCGACGCCGCGCCCCCGAACATGACATTCTCCCCGGCGCCCTCCAGATAGTTATTGACCAGCTTCAACGGTCCCGGCGTATTCCAGGCGATCGCGGCTTGCGAGTCGGAGCCAGCGGAGTGGAAGTTCGAGAGGTAGGAGTCGACGATCGCCACATGCAGACCATGCATGACGACCGCGCGCATGAACTCTCCTGTCGCGGTCCCATGGATGTAGCACCGGTCAATGACAATGTGATGCGGCGCCAGCGCGCTCGTCGGCTGGAGATGGTAGATACTATTCGCATCGTAGTAGCTGCCGTCGATCATAAAGAGGCCATATTGCTGGCCTCCTGGCGGAGGATCCGTCCCCGTGACCTCGATTCCGATGAAGCGATAGTGGTGCGCGCCTTCCTGGGTCTGAACGGCATAGTCGGACAACGCTGCCGGGTCGGTCGTGATCTTGGCCATCATGGCCACGTGTTGCGGTCCCACGCGGTTTCCGGCGGGAGGCAGGCTTTGCCAGGCCGAGGATCGGATGATGATCCAGCCCGCGCCGCTCGTTTTGTTCGGGAGCATGATTTTTCCTGGGTAGGTCCCTCCCGCTTGCAGTTCGATGACATCGCCAAGGGTCGCGGCATTGATCGCCGCCTGCAAGTTGCCGCCGGCCTGGACCGTGATCACACTCCCTGTTGGCGGAACATACGTGGTGTCTACGTAGACGCGCGGCCCTTCGGGTAAATTAGCGCCCGATTGGGCAAGGGCCAGAGGGGTTGAGGTTAATGCAAACGCCGGTGACGATATCGGTGTCGGCGGTGGCGCCGCGGCTGCTATGGGGGTGGGAGTTGCGGGGATGGAGATTGGTGCAGGCGCCGGTGACGATATCGGTGTCGGCGGTGGCGCCGCGGCTGCTATGGGCATTGGCGCTGCCGGGGTTGAGATTGGTGCGAAAGCGGGGCTTGATGCTTGTGTAGCCGTCGCTATCGGTGCTGTGACAGGAGTTGGTGCCGGCGTTATTGTCGGAGCAGGCGTTGGCGTGGATGCTGGCGCCGTCACCGTGGGCGGCGATACCATGAGCGTAAAGACGGCAGTACAGCCGACGGTGGCCGTCATTGTCATACTGCCCGTGGGACACGTTCCGCCACCCAACCAGCCGTTGAACGTCGATCCTGCAGCAGGGGTGGCGAGTAGCCTCACCACTGTCCCGTTCGGATAGACACCAGATCCTGTCGTCGCGCCTGTCCCGCTTCCAAATGTGCTTAGCTCGAGATTCCACATCCGCATGGGTGGCGGGGGCGGAGCGACCGTTGGGGTAAGAAGAGTGCCGGCAGCGACTGTTCGGAGGAATTGCCGCTTACCGTCAGAAAACGTAATCGTGATCCCATAGGAGGTTTCCGGTTTCCGGAAATTAATATACAGATCGACGATCGACGGATCAGTTTGCGGCTGGATCGCCACGAGCCAATGTGATCCGTGAGAGGGTGTCTGCCAAAAGTCATGGCCGTCTGAACCGACGACTCTCGCCCCAATAATCTTGGCCGGCACACCCGTCAACCTGATGTGGATGTCTTTGACGCCGTCGGGGGCTTGCGTGAATGTGCCGACGATGTCCTCGCCGGTTTGTCCTAACAGCGTGGCGGTCACCGACGGCTGCAATGCGGCAGTCTGCGTTGGTGCAGTCGCGGAGGAGGAGCCGGCAAAGGCGAGACCGAGCAGGAGCGCGCACATCGTTGCAAGAATGGTTCTCATATCAAAGGTTTCCATCCCTTTAGGTTTGAACACTTTAATTCATTGGGTCTTGCTCCTTCCTTATCGGTGTCGACTATTATGAATAGGAGGTTATGTAATCGGGGATGCGGGAAATATCGAATACTACCGGGTCATCCTGAAAATGTATGTCATCGTATCGCGACCAATGTAAGCAGAACTACCTATCTAAGGTAAGCGGAAATATCATTGCGAGAACGTTGAGCATGGGACTGAGTCGAGGCCAGCTTACTGTTGGATTACTTGGTAATCTCTGCAGCTGGGCGTTCTCGGATAGAGACACCACGCTGCAGAAGGCATGCTAAATTTAAGAAGAGCGCCGAGGGCGTCTCGCCAGCTACTGCGTCCCGCAAGCTCCTGAAATCGCGCACGCGGTGGCCGCGTTCACGGCGTCGATGTCAGCACCGACGTCCTTGCCGTCCGTGGCCGTGTTCTTATAGGAGCTCCAGGGGGCCAAATGATAATCGCCGCCAGCGAAATTGACCAAGCCGAGAGCGTCCTGTGACGCCGGAAAATAATCATCCGCCGGATAATAGGATTGGGGGACCCCATTGGCATTGGGATAGGGCCCGTAGATCGCATTCTTGCGCATCACCCAGCCCGGCGCGATTGCATCCAGCTCGGCAGCTCCCATACTCGTATCTCCCGCAATCCCATACCCCCCGTTTCCGAAGATGTTGTCTACCAGGGTTAACCCGTTCATCGCCCCGACGCTATCACCGGTGAAATGCAGCGGCGTGGACGATTGGAAGATCGTGTTGTGGCGGAGCGTGAAGTTCTGGATCGCATTCCCAATAATAGAGAACTCCCCGTTAAACGCGCCAGGCACGACATAGGCGCCGATGTTCTCAAAGACATTGTGTTCGAAGAGCACGCGGTTCGATTGTTGGGTGACTTGACCATCCGTTCCGTTCACGGCCACTCCGGCTGTGGAGTTCTGAATACGGTTGTAACGGAAGGTGATGTCGCCCGTGAAGGCCCATGGATTCGCATTGTCCTCGCCGCGGGGCGTGATGAGGAAGAAGAACCCTGATTGACCCGCCGCCCAATGGTGGCCGAACACATTGCCCTCGATGAGGGCACGTTGACCATCCTTGAATTCAAGGAGGTTCTTGACTACCCACGGGACCCCCGCATAGACGGGATCGCCTGCTCTCCAGGACAACGGTTTGTCGAAGAAGTTGCCGCGGATCTCGATGTCGGAAGGGATGTAGCCGGCGGTGGCGGACGGCGCGCCTCCGAACATGACATTCTCGCCGGCGGCCTCCAGATAGTTATTGGCCAGCTTCAGCGGCCCCGGCGTGTTCCAGGCGATCGCGGCCTGCGTATCGCCGTTGCGAGAATGGAAGTTCGACAGGTAGGAGTCAACAATCGCTATATGCAGGCCGTTCAGGAGTACCCCACGGATGAATTCGCCGGTCGGCGCGCCGTGGATGTAGCACCGGTCAATGACGATGTGGTGCGGAGTCAGCGCGTTTGTCGGCTGGACCCGGAGGACGCCGTTGGCGTCGTAGTTGGTGCCATCGATCATAATGAGGCCATATTGCTGGGCCGTTGCCGCAAGATCCGCTCCCGTCACTTCGATCCCGATGAAGCGATAGTGGTGTGCGCCTTGCTGGGTCACGATGGCTGGCTCGTACGACGACAACGGGTCTGTCGTGATCTTGGCCATCAAGGGTACCTGTTGCGGACCGACACGGGTGCCGGGCGGAGGCAGGCTTTGCCAGGCCGAGGACCGGATGATGATCCAGCCGGTGCCATTTGTCTTGTTCGGCAGTTGGATCTTTCCTGAGTAGGTCGCGCCGGCTTGAAGTTCAATGACATCGCCGAGGTTCGCGGCATTGATCACCCCCTGCAAGTCGCACCCGCTCCCGCATGCAGTCACAGCGGCCGTCGTCGTAGGCATGGTGGTATCGACATAGACTCGCGGTAATTCTGGTGCGATAAACGATGCCGGCGAGGGTGCGGACTGAGGTGGCGGGGAGCCTGCCAGGGTCACTACGGGACTCGTGGCGTCGGTCACATATCCGATCCCCGAGACCCAATGGAGCGCCCGCACTTCGAGCATCCCGGTGGTAGGCAGCGCAAAACTCGTGGTCACCCCTGTCAGGCTGCCGCTGCGCGTTGTCTGATTGCCCGTCAAATAGACCCATCCGTACTGTCCGATTTGCCCCGACGTATTGGAATCGCCAGGGTGCGCCAGGGCCACGATGTTGCTGTCGTTGGCCGCCAGATTCCCAGCGACAACCATGATCGTGCTGCCCGCCGCGACCGTGATCGGCGTGCTGCTGCCGTTCACCAATAGAATGGGCACGGCTCCGGACTGCACCGTCAGCGTCGAGCTCACGGCGATTTGCGTGGAACAGTACTGCCAGAAGCGGAAGACATACATGCCGGTGGCGGTGGGTATGGAGAAGGGCAATGTAGCCGTCTTGCCATTGACCCATGCGAATCCTTGCTGAGCGGAGTCCGCTGTACTCGTCAAAGTGACGCAGTCCGAGCCAGTCGCCGGCCCGTCCTGCACCACGAGAGTGACGGTCGTTCCGACCGAAACAGTGATCGGACCTGAAGTGCCATTTACGATGAGGGTCGGATCAGCCCATGCCACTGATGAGACCAACAGACAAGCACCCACGATTAAAACCTTCATAGTCAAAATTTCACCCTCCTTCACGCGCGCTCGCGGCTACTACTGAATGATTGCAACTCTCGCCTAGCGACTCTGCATGCTCTTATGGATGTTGCTGGCCGTCGTCTAAGATGCAAGGATGATGCCCAGGTGACGGATTTGGTCTCACTGAAAAAGCCAATGAATTTGGAAAATGATCAGCAGTAGAAAGTGTGAACACACAATCTCTGTGGGAGAAAACCTTCATCGTGAAGGGTTTTAACTCCGTCCTCGAATCAGACAGAAACATAAGCGAGAACTACCGGACAAAGATTCTTGACGTTTCCAACAGTGTCTCGCGCGTAGAGAAAGCAGCTTGAAGTCGGCGGATGGTATACAGCTTTAATTAGGAAGGCGACCCATCTAAAATATAGGCGCCTTACTTTGGAGGGGGGGCTCAACGGCGAGACTTGAAGGATATGATGGAGACTTACCGTCTACTGAGTCCTGCAGGCTCCCGAAATCGCGCACGCGGTGGCCGCATTGACGGCGTCGATGTCCGCGCCAACGTCCTTGCCGTCTGAGCCCTTGCCCTTGTAAGGACTCGATGGCGCCAAGTGATAATCGCCCCCTGCGAGATTGACGAAACCGACGGCGTCCCGTGACGCCGGAAAATAATCATCCGCCGGATAATAGGATTGGGGGACCCCATTGGCATTGGGATAGGGCCCGTAAATCGCATTCTTGCGCATCACCCACCCCGGCGCGATTGCGTTCAGCTCGGGGACAGCTCCGGCTGAATCCCCCACGATTCCATACCCTCCGTTCCCGAAGATGTTGTCCACAATGGTCAGCCCGTTCATCGCCCCGGCGCTATCACCAGCGAAATGCAGCGGTGTGTACGATTGGAAGATCGTGTTGTGGCGGATCGTGAGGTTCTGGATCGCATTCCCGATCATGGTGAACTCTCCGTTAAACGCGCCGGGCACGCCATGCGCGCCGATGTTCTCGAAGACATTGTGCTCGATGAGCACGCGGTTCGACTTTTGCGTGACCTGACCATCCGTCCCATTCACCGCCGGGCCGGCAGTGGTCTTCAGAATACGGTTGTAGCGGAAGGTGATGTCGCCGGTAAAGGCCCATGGATTCGCATGGTCCTCGCCCCGTGGCGTCATGAGGAAGAAATGTCCTGATTGCGCCCCGGCCCAATGGTGCCCGAATACGTTGCCCTCGATCAGCGCGCGCTGGCCGTTCTTGAACTCAAGGAGATTCTTGACTACCCACGCGACCCCCGTATAGGCGGGATCCCCCGGTCTCCATGACAGCGGTTTGTCGAAAAAGTTGCTGCGGATCTCGATGTCGGACGGGATGTAGCCGGCCGTGGCGGAGGCCGCGCCTCCGAACATGACATTCTCGCCGGTGGCCTCCAGATAGTTGTTGGCCAGCTTCAGCGGGCCCGGCGTGTTCCAGGCGATCGCGGCCTGCGCATCAGCGCCACGAGAGTGGAAATTCGATAGGTAGGAGTCAACAATCGCTATATGCAGGCCGTTCATGAGCACCCCCCGGATGAATTCGCCGGTTGGGGTGCCGTGGATGTAGCACCGGTCGATGACGATGTGGTGGGGCGTCAGCGCGTTTGTCGGCTGGACCTGAAAGACGTTATTCGAGTCATGGTGGCTTCCATCAACGATCACAAGGCCATATTGCTGGCCAGTCGGCCCAAGATCGGCTCCCGTCACTTCGATCCCGATGAAGCGATAGTGGTGGGCGCCTTCCTGGGTCACGACGGCGGGCTCGGACAACGAGGACGGGTTTGTGGTGATCTTGGCCATCAAGGATACGTGTTGTGGACTGACACGGGTGCCAGGCGGAGGCAGGGTTTGCCAGGCTGAGGACCGGACAATGATCCAGCCGGTGCCGTTTGTCTTGTTCGGCAGTTGGATCTTTCCTGGGTAAGTGGCGCCGGCTTGCAGTTCAATGACATCGCCGAGGTTCGCGGCATTCAACGCCGCCTGCAACTGGCCGTTGGTGTAGTTGCAGTCACGCGCACAGACCGTTTTGATTACCTTAGCGGCGGGCAGGGTCGTATCCACATAGGCACGGGGCAACTCAGGTAAACTGGGCAATGCAGGTAAATTCGCGGATTGGACAGTTGCAGTGACAAGGAGGAAGATGAGAACGACCAGCCGGTATGCCATCTTTTACTTCCCTTGTGAACGTTTTGAAAGAACCAAAGCATGCCAGGCCTTGCACCGTGAAGACGTGTCTTGGCGCCGTTTGAAAGACTGCATCCGAGACATGTAAGATTACGCTGCAATGCGAAGTCAGGTCAATGAGTTACCAAAGCATGGTAGAGAGAATTGAAGAGTCAGGATGACCCGAAACTGAAGGTCTTGCTGATTGGGCCGTATCCTCCCCCGTATGGTGGCATCGCCATGACCGTGTTTGTTCTTCGCCACTATCTTCGCGCACATGACTTGTGCGAAGTCGTAGTACTCAATATCGGGGAGCGACGCAACGAGCGAAGCAATGAATCGTTGTCTACCAAAGGACCGTTGGACTATCTGCGGAAAGTCGTTAGATTCGCGCTGCAGGGTTACATCATTCATTTGGAAACGAATGGGCACAATTTCAAGAGCTGGCTTTCCGCGTTTATTTGCATGTTGGCTGGTTACCTGAATGGTCGCCAAACGATTATTGCATTCGGATCAGGTAGTCTCCCGCTCTATCTTCGGCAAGTGAGTGGATGGAGGAAGGTAGTCGTTCGAGGAGTGGTGAAGGGGGCGGGGATCATCGTTGTTCGTAACAAAGATATGGTCCACGCCCTCGAGGGATTTGGAGACAAACCACGAATTGAAGTTGTGCCGGGTTTCATGGGTTTGAGTGGCCGCCAGGTCGGTCCGCTTCCTCCGGCGGTCGACGAGTTTTGCAGTACCCACGAACCGGTACTCGGCGCGACGGTCAATCTTTCTCCTGAGTACGGTGTGCCGTTGGCGTTACAAGCAGTGCAACAAATGCTGAAGCGTTACCCGAAGCTGGGAATGATTCTTATTGGAATAGGGCCAGAGGCGGAGAAGCATCTGTCTGAGTTGGCATTAGTGCGGGAGCATGTGCTGCTGGCCGGACAATTGACGCCTGATGTTACCTTGAATGTGATGAAGCAGCTTGCGGTGTTTCTGAGGCCCACGTATTTCGAAGGCGATTCGCTTTCGGTGAGGGAAGCTCTCGCTTTAGGTGTTCCGGTAGTGGCCAGCGATACCGGCTCTCGTCCAGATGGGATCGGACTATTTAAAGTTGGTGATTGTGTGGACCTATGTCGCCAGCTACACATGGCTATGGAGAAAAGGATGACGCTTCCCAGGCCCAGCGAACCGCGCCAGCCTGAAGAGGGAAGCGCTCGCAGGATGTTGGAAGTGTATCGAACGCTTCAGCGCCAGGTTCAGGGATGAAATTTGGGAGATCACGAGATGCGCTTTGGGCGGTGGCTTTGCTTGAGGAATTTCCTGTTTTCTACCCCTTAAGGTCATTTGCTCCCCGTCGGGTATTTACTCCTTCTTAATTCCCTATTAGACTGGCAGACGGGTATACTTGCCGGTTGCTTCCAGTGCCGCGCGCCTCCTGGCGGCGCTAGGATCGCCAAGTTGAGGTCACGAGTTTCTCGCGATGGTGTCATGGCGGAAAGGAAAACGGATTGAGCGCACTGTGCCTGTATAGAATCGCTAACCGTTTAGACGACTGGAATGTCCCTGTTGTCCCATGGGTCTTTGAAAAGTTGATCCTTATGATCTATCGGTGCGTCGTGCCAAGACAATGTGAGATTGGCGAAGGAACGGAACTTGGCTATGGAGGGATCGCCGTCCTTGCGGGCGTCCCGGCCTGCGTGATCCGTATTGAAACCCGGTCAGAAGTATAGCTGATGCATTCTCTGCTCTATGCTTCGCGCGCGCTCCGGAATGAAGTCTTTGGCTTTCGGTTCGACTACCCCATAGAAACAATCCAGGAGGCAGGCCCTGTCGGTTCTCTTCACTATTATGTGTCTAGCGACCGTCTTTTTCTGGATGATTTGGAATTCGACCGCAATGGTATTGCGATGAAGCATTATCGAGCGCAGGGCTTACAGTATAATCCTCTGTTCATCGCATGGTGGGGTCTTGTCAACCTGGAGCGGTATTTGAAAACGGCAGACGGGGAGTGCCTGAAGAAATTTTTCCTGCAAGTGGAGTGGCTCAAGTCGAATGCGGTGACAAGAGACGATTCCGCTGTGGTGTGGCCGTGCTATTTTGACTGGCAGGAAGGGCGATGCCGGCTAAAAGCTCCTTGGATCTCAGCGATGTATCAAGGCATGGTCATCAGCGCCCTCGTAAGAGGATTCCGGCTTACAGGTGAGGCCCGACTGCTGGAACTTTGCCAGCGGGCAGTACGGGTGTTCGAAACCACTATCCAGGGTGGGGGAGTTCGGGCTATTGAAGGAGGGAGTGTGCTGTATGAAGAGTACCCGGCATATCCCTTGCCTCGCGTGCTCGATGGGTTCCTTGTGAGCTTACTGGGTCTATATGATCTATACACTCAGACTCAGGACAAACGGGTATTTGATCTGTTCTCACAAGGGGTCGAGGGACTCACGGCTACTCTTAAATTTTGGAACTACCGGAACAAGTGGAGCTGGTATGGATCGCATGGCTATCTATGCCCACCGCACTATCATAAATTTAATTACGTCCTTCTCAGGGTCCTTGAGAAGCTGACGGACGAGAAGATCTTGCGACAATACGCGGAGCAGTGGGACATTAAGAATCTTTCTTGGAAGGATAAGACCGAAGTTTTTCTCATGTTTATCTTAACTAAAAACTTGGCACGGCTGAGACTGCCGAGAAACTAGCATGTGTGGCATAGCCGGAATCTTGAATTACACGGACGGGGCGAGGTCGGATAGTCGTTAGGCCATGCAGTCGGCTTGATGTCAAGACCGAATTGTTTGCCGAGGTGATTAGAAATGAAAGGGGAAATGATGTCTGCTGGATTTTTGCATCGCTCTGGCACCAATCTTCACTATGCAGTTCGAGCTCTCAAGCGAGAATTGTTTGGGTTCCGATTCGACTATCCTCTGGAAGCGATCCAGGAGGCAGGTCCTGTCGATTCTCTGCACTACTATGTGTATAGCGACCATCTTTTTCTGGACGATCTGGAATTCGATCGCAATGGTATTGCTATGAAGCATTATCGAGCGCAGGGTTTGCAGTACAACCCTCTGTTCATCGCATGGTGGGGTCTTGTCAACCTGGAGCGGTATTTGAAAACGGCAGACGGGGAGTGCCTGAAGAAATTTTTCCTGCAAGTGGAGTGGCTCAAGTCGAATGCGGTGACACGAGACGATGGCGCTGTGGTGTGGCCGTGCTATTTTGACTGGCAGGAGGGTTTGTGCAAGTTCCAATCTCCCTGGATTTCCGCCATGTATCAGGGCATGGTGATCAGTGCTCTGGTCCGTGCCTATCGTGTCGGTGGTGACAAGGGATTGCTTGTTCTTTGTGAGCAAGCGGCGCAGGTCTTTGAAAAGCGTATCGAAGATGGAGGTGTGCGCACCATTCAGCAAGGAGGAGTTCTTTACGAAGAGTATCCCGGCTTTCCGTTAGCAAGGGTGCTGGATGGGTTCTTAGTCAGTCTTCTGGGGCTGTTTGATCTTTGGATCGAAACCCAGAACGTCACAATTCAACGGTTGTTTGACGACGGTGTACAAGGGCTGCTCCACACCCTTGAGTTTTGGAATTATAAGGACAAATGGAGTTGGTTCGGTGCCAGTGCCTACCTCTCTCCTCCGCACTATCACAAGTTCAATTGGGTCCTTCTAGACATACTGGGGCGATTGACGGGACATGAAAGCTTGACACGTTATGCGCGATTCTGGAGCGGGAAAGACCGATCCCTGGCAGACAAGATTGAGATCTTTCTTGTGTTCGCCATCACTAAGAACTTGGCCAGGCTCCGGCTCCCGAGGAATTGAGCCCTATGACGACAATTTCAACACACATAAACAAAGTAAATAACTAACCATGTGTGGAATTGCAGGAATCTTGAATTACAAGGATGCGGCGCCAGTCGATCCGCTTGACCTGAAGCACATGGCCGACACGATCGTTCACCGCGGCCCGGACGATGAAGGATTCTACATTACGCCGCGCATTGGTCTTGCGCATCGGCGGTTGAGCATTATTGATGTCAAGGCCGGGCACCAGCCGATGTTTAACGAGGACGGCTCTGTCGTCATCGTGTTTAACGGCGAAATCTATAATCACGAGGAACTGAGACGATACCTTGAAGCCAAAGGGCATACCTTCAAGACGCGCTCCGATACTGAGGCCATTATCCATGCGTTCGAAGAGTATGGAGACAACTTCGAGCGTCAACTGACCGGCATGTTTGGGTTCGCGCTGTGGGATGAACGGCGTCGGATGCTAGTTGTGTCTCGGGACCGCCTTGGGATTAAACCCCTCTACTACACAGTCCACGGTAATCGATTGATCTTCGCCTCAGAAATCAAAGCCATCCTGGCGGTTCCCGGCATTGAGCGGCGAGTGGATCTCGATGCGCTCGAGTCCTATCTAACTGTGAGGTATGTGCCGGGCCCGAAGACGATGTTCAAGGATATTTACAAGTTACAGCCTGGGCACACGCTTACCGTACGGGATGGGGAACTGAAGATCCACTCGTATTGGGATCTGAACTACACAGAAGAGCCGCGAAGCGAGGACGAACTTGGCGAAGAACTAAAAGACCTCCTCGTCGAAGTGTGCCGTAGTCATCTCATGACCGAAGTCCCATACGGCGTCCTGCTAAGCGGCGGGCTGGATTCCAGCACCATCGTGGCAGTCCTGCGATCACTCCTGAATGACAGGTTGGCGACCTTCACGATCGGTTACGAGAATGCCGATCAGGTGAATGAGTTTGCGTATGCGCGGAAGGTCAGCGAGCATGCCCAGACCTGGCACCGTGAGGTGAATTTGCCGGCGAAGCAATTTTCCGACTGGATCCCGAAGTTAGTCTGGCACCTCGATGAGCCGATCGGGGATCCCGCTTGTGTCCCGCTGTATTTCGTCGCGCAGTACGCGAAGCAACATGCGACCGTGCTCCACTCCGGCGAGGGCGCGGATGAACTTTTCGCGGGCTACGGTATTTATCAGAAGATGCTGACAATAGAAGGCGTGCGAGCGAATCCTTTCTTTCCCATCATTAAGATGCTGTCCAATGCGATCCTGCCCTGGTCCGGGACGATGAAAGGATCGGCGTACTTGCGCGTGCTGCAGCAGCCCCTTCAACAGCGCTACTACGGGATCTCGGGACATCATATCCCGCACTACCTCGATAGCATTTGCAATCCCGATTTCCTTGCGAGGAAGTCGAGCCGGTATCTTTCCGATACCTATAACTCATACTATCAGCGAGTCGGTGACCAGACGGACTTGAATCAAATGCTGTACGTTGATACGAAGGTGTGGTTGCCCGACGACCTCTTGATCAAGGCAGACAAGATGACGATGGCCGCATCCGTAGAATTGCGGGTGCCGTTTCTCGATCATCGGCTGGTGGAGTTCGCCGCACGTCTACCGGTGTCCTGCAAGCTAAGAGGCACTGAAGGAAAGTTTCTCCTCAAGAAAGTCATGGAGTCATTTCTGCCCCGAGATATCGTCTATAGAACAAAATCCGGATTTGCGCTGCCATTGCCGGAATGGTTTAGAGAAGACCTGTATGGGCTTGCCAGAGAGGTGATGCTGCGGCCGGGAAATGCTATGAGTGCCTTTCTAAACCTCAATTATGTCGAACAGATGCTGGAGCGCCACCGATCCGGTGCTCGTGATTTCAGTTTTCAACTGTGGGCCCTCTTGCTGCTTGAGTACTGGTTTCAGGAATACCGTGTGGCGTCATGATTAAAGGGAATTGCGGGCCCTGTGTGAGCGCCTTCTGCCTGAGGCTTGTCGAGTTCCAGGTCCGTCAATGATGACAGGCCAAAACATTGTGTTCTTCGCCAATGACTGGGATTCGGATCCGACCAGCAAGCATCAGGTAGCCAAGGTTCTTGTTCGCCACAACCGGGTGTTGTGGGTCAACTCTATTGGATTACGCCGTCCCGGCGCGACTACCCATGACTTCTCTCGCATCCTGAAGAAACTCCGACAGTTTTGGCGGGGACCAGTTGCCATCAACGGGAACATGCATGTGCTAACGCCTCTTGTGATTCCATTCCACAATCTCGGGCCGGTCAGGATAATCAATGCCTGGTTGGTAGGTCTTTACATACGAACTCAAGCCAGGAAACTTGGCATGAAAACGTTCCAAATGTGGGTGATTCTTCCGACGGCGGCTGATATGATCCGATATCTCAAGCCTGAGAAGGTTGTCTATTACTGCGTCGATGAATGGTCGGCATTCAGCTTCCTCGACGGCGACCTGATGCGCGAGATGGAAAAGCGCCTGCTCGCGCAAAGCAATCTCGTCATCGTGTCGGCGGAGGCCCTGTATGAGAACAAGATTCGATTTAACCCGCATACCTATTTTGTCCCCCATGGTGTGGATAACGAACATTTTGCGCGGGCTCGGCAGCCAGATACACCCATTCCTATTGACCTGAACGGACTTCCACAACCCATCCTAGGTTTCTGGGGACTCATCCATGAATGGATCGATCTGGACTTGCTTCAGCATCTCGCGAAGGCGCACCCCGAGTGGTCAATTGTCCTAATCGGCAAGGTCAGTGTCGACTCTAGTGTGCTAAGCCGGACGCCGAACATCTATTTGTTAGGCCCCCGTCCGTATTCCTCACTGCCTGGCTATGCGAAGGGATTTACGGCGGCCATGCTTCCGTTCAAGATCAATCGCCTGACAGAGAGCGTCAACCCAATCAAGCTGCGGGAATATCTGGCCGCAGGCTTGCCGGTGGTCTCGACCGCGTTGCCTGAAATCAAACCGTACGCTGGAATCGTACGTATGGGGGCAACGGTAAATGAATTTGTGCGCGAGATGGAAGCAGCAGTCAAGGATACAAGCGAGACTGCGGCCCGGCGTCGCATGGAATCTGTGGCGAAAGATACGTGGGAGGCCAGGGTGGAATATATTTCGACCCTTGTGGAACAATCGGGTAGTTGCCCCGTGAGTTCTGGCCGCTGAGTGTGAAGCTGCAAGAATGAAGACGCTTCTCATCTGCCATGACGGCGCTATTTTAGACCAGAAAGGGCTTCCGCGGTGGCTGGCATCTTTCTCGGATCTCGTCGGTATAATTCTTCTCCGAGAAACCCCCCACAGAGTGTGGCGTCGTATCCGACGAGAAGTGGAACGGTCGGGACTGGTTCGCTTCATTGACGCGATAGCCTTCCGTATTTATTACAGACTCGTTCTTGCTCAGCACGATCAGCTTTGGGAAGAACAAGTGTTGAGAGATCTGTGTAAACAGTATCCCCAAAGCACTGATGAGATTCCGGTTCTTTACACGCACAGTCCCAATACACGTGAGGCAGAGGACTTTATTAAAGCGCGATCCCCCCACATGATGCTGGCGCGGTGCAAAACGCTGCTGAAGGAAAATATCTTCTCCTTACCGTCACTAGGAACCTTTGTCATGCATCCTGGTATCTGCCCCGAATATAGAAACGCACATGGTTGTTTCTGGGCCTTGGCAAATGATGATGTGGATAACGTAGGGATGACGCTGCTACGCATAGATAAAGGGGTAGATACGGGTCCCATATATGGGTATTATAGGTACAAGTATGATGAAGTGAATGAGTCCCACATTGTTATTCAGCATCGGGTAGTCTATGACAACCTTACTCAAGTCAAGGAGAAGCTGATTGAAATCTACAATGGGTCGGCGCGTCCTGTTGATGCTCGGGGAGAGCCTCTGCCAACCTGGGGGCAGCCGTGGCTAACGCGCTATTTCAGGTGGAAGCACCGGGCACGGAAGCGAAATGCATGAGAGCTATTTCTCTTCTCTATCATGACGTCATTAACAACGGCAACTATGATACAAGTGGGTTTCGCGGTTCAGCAGCGGCACGATATAAACTGAAGTCCGATGAATTTGAGGCGCACTGTCAGGCCATTGCCAACGCCCTATCAGCTACGTCCATACAGGTCTATGATGCCGTGCCAACCCAACAGGCTGCTTCACGTTTACTGTTAACCTTCGATGATGGAGGAGCTAGTGCAACGCACGTGGCCGACATCCTTGAACGGTATGGTTGGCACGGACACTTTTTCATTACGACCAGCTGCATCGGCCAAAACGCATTTGTCAGTGAATCCCAAATACGAGCCCTCAGAGACCGAGGACATGCTGTGGGCACTCATTCATGCTCACATCCAGAGCGGATGTCATACCTGACTTGGGATAAGATGGTAGAAGAATGGAGCACAAGCATTCAAACACTGTCCCAGATTTTGGGGGAACAGGTTACGATCGCGTCTGTCCCTGGGGGATACTATTCGCAAAAAGTGGCTGAGTCGGCTGCGTTTAACGGGATTAAGACCCTCTTCACCTCTGAGCCCATAACCAGATGCCGGGTTGTTCAGGAATGTGTAGTATTGGGGCGATACACAATATGGCGCGGCATGGACCCGGAGGTGAGTGCCGGATTCGCTTCTGGACGAGTGGTGCCGCGTGTCAAACAGTGGGTCTTCTGGAACTCAAAAAAATGTGCAAAGGTGTTAGCGGGTCCGCTGTATTCAAATGTTCGAAAATATCTTGCGGAGCATGTGAATTCCTGACAGAGAGAAGCTCGGGGAAAAGATGGCATTTGATCTAGCAAGGGCTCCCGCGATGGCTGGTATCCTTCGCGAATTTCCTCGGCATAATTCTGTTCCGAGAAACCCCTGCAGAATGGCATCGTGTCCGACAAGAAGTGGAGATATCGGCACCGGTTCGCTTCATTCGCGATAGCCTTCCGTAGTTATTACCCAAATTTGCTTAGGTCAAGAGTCCACATCGACACGAGTGACGGGGGCTTCGCTGTTGAGCTATCGGTCGTTGTTTCAGATCGGCTAATAAGATTTTGAGTCATCGCTTTCTCCGATATTCTGTTGTTGGCATTTTCTCAGTTCTCTTGTATTACGTCAGTTTGATTTTCTTAGTGGAGGTGATGAAGTTAGGCCCTACTCTCGCGTCCGCTTATGCTTTTAGTTTGAATTTACTTATTGCCTACATATTAAATTATTACTGGACCTTTCAATCAAAAAATAGACATACATATGTAATTCCGAGGTTTATGTTTACTTCATTGCTTGGCCTCGTTCTAAATAGCGGAGTCATGTTTGTAAGCGTGGAAATACTGGGGCTGTGGTACCTTGTGGGAGCGTCGATAGGCATAATAATAGGTCCGGTGAGTAATTTCATTCTCAATTCGCATTGGTCATTTGCGGAGCAGGACCACATATCTGAGGAAAATAATGTTTGATCCCATTATCTTTATTCCTTAAAAAGCGAGGCCTTCCCGGAGACACTTTCCACGTTTCGGGTTAAGGGGCTAAGTCAGGGGAGCCGAGAGTAATGGCATCAAGGGGCATTATCTTCGCTGGCCTGCAGACTCGTTGAAACAGTTGGAAGACGTCCGGTGATTTCCCCGCAAGGGTCCTTCATGAAAATCGAGGGGGAGCGGATTCTTTTACTGTCATGTCAAGAAACGACAAGCTCGCACTTTCCATTAAGGCCTCTACCAAAGCAGGGCCAGCTCTGCCATAATTAATTGATTCCGAACCCTTCGCGGGTCATGATAGGCGAAAGGTCAGCTTAATTTCCTTGAAGTCAAATGACAGTGAGATCCGGATTATTTGGCGCGTAATTTTGTTATAGATGCAGCCCGGCCTTCTGAGAGCTGCACTTGAATGTGATCACCAACCTGCGGAGAGCCATTAAGAGTTGTGGAATTAGTAGCGGTGACGATTACCTCCTTGCCTGATCGATCTTTCAGCACGTATGCGTTGCCCGTCACTTTTGTGATTTCGCCGTCCAGTTCATTCGCGCTCTCGCTGCCTGCGCGATTGGTGAACGTCGATCGGTTTGGATTGCTTTCTGCTCCCGCCATGGGCGAAAAGGTAGAACCGGAAGAGGGATTCGTCGTATCATCGGCGTACCCAAGCCCCGGCACAGGTAAAGTAAAGGCGAGAACGATAAAACTCAGGAACGCAAATTTCACAGGGTTTTGTAGTGCTGCCATGATGCCTCCTCTGGCTGCGCCGTTGTGACGGTATACACAATATAGTTCAAGACATTGAGGGCAGCAATCCCTCTTCTTGGTGCAGCGGGAAAGGGCCAGCGGAACAGAGAGAGTCTGGAATATGAATAAAGCCGATGTTCTCAATAGAGACGTGGATGTTGACCTGCGATCCGGCGCCACTCTGTCTGTTGTATTGACACTCAGCATCACAGCACTGCTCGCTGCTCTGTACTATAAAATCCTCTATTCGTTGGGGATACAGTGGTATGCCGACCCGGATTATTCCCATGGATTTCTGGTGCCGCTATTGTCCGGCTATTTTGTTTGGGAGCGTCGCGAAAAGCTACGATCTCTTTCTGCGGCGCCTAGCCCCTGGGGGATTGTGCTTCTGGGCGGCGGACTACTCATGCTCCTCATAGGCTCCGCCGGCGCTGAGTTGTACATGCAACGGACATCACTCATCGTGGTAATCGCCGGGCTTGTCCTGTTGATGTTGGGCCGGGAGTTCCTGCGGGTGCTGTTGTTTCCAATTGCCTTCCTGTTCTTTATGGTCCCTCTTCCTGCCATTATCGTGAATGCGGTTTCCTTTCCGCTCCAACTGTTCGCGGCGAAGACGGCGACCTTTTGTCTGTACAATTTCGGCATTCCGGTCTTACGTGAAGGCAATGTCATCGTTCTGGCGGGGACGACCCTTGAAGTGGCGGAGGCGTGCAGCGGCATTCGATCATTACAGGCTCTATTGGCATTGGGAACGGTCTATGCGTATTTCACCCAGCATGTGATGTGGAAGCGGTGGACACTTGTGCTGCTCTCGATCCCGATCGCCATCGCCGCCAATGCCTTCCGGGTTACCGGCACAGGGGTGTTGACGCATTATTGGGGCGTAGAGGCTGCTCAGGGCTTTTATCATACCTTCGAAGGCTGGTTGATCTTTGTGGTAGCGTTTGCGTTATTGTTATGTTGCGGCTTGCTCTTGTCCAGAATCGGCGGGGAGGGAACATGCAAAACGCGGGTGTCATGAGACGCTGGCCGGCGATCGTGGCTCTTGTCATGCTAGCCAGTACCTGGGGCTTGCTGTTATCGCTGTCACAGGCAGAGCCCCTGATACCACGGAAGTCCTTTGCTGAGTTTCCGCTCATAATCGGCGATCGATGGCAAGGCAAAGAGCTGGGAATGGATCCAAAGGTCTTAGATGTCTTGAAATTGAATGATTACATGATGCGGGTCTATATCCCGCAGGAATTGATAAAAGGTGGTGAAAACCCTAAGGGCCTAGCCCCGATCTATCTCTATGTGGGTTACTATCAGAGCCAGCGGACGGGAGCGACATATCACTCGCCGAAAAACTGCCTTCCGGGTGCAGGATGGCAATTTATGGACAGCGAGCAAGTCCCCGTCATGGTGCCTGGCGGCGGTGCCCCGATCATTAACAAGGTCCTGATCCAGAAGGGTCTGGACAAACAAGTCATTCTTTATTGGTACCAAGACCGCGGTCGTATCATCGCCAGCGAGTACTGGGCAAAAGGGTTCTTGGTATGGGATTCCATGACCAAGAAGCGCACCGATGGATCGCTGGTTCGTATTTCGGTGCCGGTAGGAAAATCAGAAGAGCAAGCCTTCGCTGAGGGCTTTGAATTTATGCGAGACATTTTTCCATTACTGGGGCAGTATTTGCCGACGTGATTGGCGTTAACAATCCTGCTCGATCATCTAGTGATAAACGGCGAGATTATTGGGTGGGCGGATCCGCAAGATCCGAATCCGAATCGGCGCTGGAGTTTGTTTGAAGAGCGCTGGTTAGCTCTTTAATGGCAGCCGCCAACTGGGTCAATTCCAGTCCCTTAGAACTCATTGCATCAGCCAAGCCAACAAGTTTAGTGCCGAGTTGGCCTTGACTGCCCTCCATTGCTGAGATCTTCTTACGAGTCCTTTGCAGGTCGCGCTGGATCTCTTCGGCAGTTGCCCTGGTCTCTTTCGATTCAGCCACCGCAGACTGAAGATGGAGCGTCAACTGCTCCATTTGCTTGCCCCGGGCGGCCAGCTCGTCTTCCAGCACCGCACAGGTTTCGTCGCTACGGATCATTCGTTCCTGCAATTCATGAATAACTTTGAAGCATCGCAGCAGCTCCGGTGAATCGAGAGATGGAGCATCCGGGAGGGGCTTACCCAGGTGCAAATCCGCGGAGGCGAGGTTTAACCATTCGATGAAACTACAAAATTCGCGCAGGGTGGCGCTTAATGCAAGAGCAGGATCCGGGGTCTGACTTTTCACTGCCTTCTCCGCAGGCTTTGTGGTAGCAACCCCCTGCGAATGCCATTGCAAAAGGACAGCGGTGCAATGGCGGCAAAAAGGCTGTTCATTTGATGAGCATGAGCATGAGGTGGCAAGTTTCCCGTGCTCTAGGGAAATGTTTTGTTTGTACGTGCCGTTGAGGCCTTTGACTTGGGATAAGATTGAACCATTCTCTGCAGAGAGAATCTGAACTCGATTTTCAGAAAAATATTGGGACCCCACGTCATAGGTTGCGGCGCCCACCACTGACCGAATTGATGCGGGGTTCAGCTGTTCGAGCGTCTCAGCGCTACAGGAAATCTTATTAAGCATGATAGTCAATGTGATACACAACACTCGATGAGTCAAGCGGAAATTTCATGGTGCTTACACTTTTTGTGGACCTGCCACTCCGAAGTAGGCTCCTGCGATCCTGCGTTCATCTATCATCTCGCAATGTTACGTAATCATCTCTCAATTCCGCAACACTCCGTTATCGGCTATCGGCAGTAGGGCACGGCGCGCCGTGCCCCTACGTAGGGGATGTAAAGGTAGTTTGATCTCCAAGGCCTCCCTATGTTAACGACAATAGCGGCTGGCGACCATTCCAAATCGAGGAAATATGATTCAATCACCGTCTAAGATCGAGGAGGCCCTTGCCAAGCGCGATTTTGCGGCGCTGCGGGAGAGTCTCAAGAACTGGGCGCCGCTCGATATCGCCGGTCTTATTCAACCTCTCTCCAGGGAAGAGCAACTCATCATCCTTCGTGTTTTGCCGCGGAATCTGGCTGCCGAGGTGTTTGAATTTCTCGACCTGGAGTCACAGCAGCAGTTGCTCAGAGCGATGGGTCAGGAGCAGGTCGCCGCTATCTTGAACGAAATGGCTCCCGACGATCGCACCCTGCTGCTGGAGGAACTTCCGGCGACCATGACCAAGCAGATGCTCAGCCTTTTGACTCCGGAAGAGCGCAGGGTGGCCGTGACCCTCCTGGGCTATCCCGAAGGCAGTGTCGGTCGCATCATGACCCCCGATTACATTGCCGTGAGACAGGACTGGACCGTGCAATACGTCCTGGATTACATCAGAGAGCACGGGCATGACAGCGAGACGCTGAGCATGATCTATGTTGTAAACGACCAGGGCGTCCTGATCGATGATATCCGCATCCGAGCATTCCTACTGGCGCCTCTCACGCAGCGCGTCGCGGATTTAATGGACTATCGCTTTGTGGCGTTGAAAGCCACCGATCCTCAAGAAGAGGCGGTCGCCGTATTCCGGCGTGAACAGCGCACCGCCTTGCCGGTCACGGATTCGTCAGGCGTCCTGATCGGGATTGTCACCATCGACGATGTCTTGCGAATTGCCGAAGCAGCGGCCACCGAAGATATTCAGAAGATCGGGGGCTCCGCAGCCCTGGACGAACCGTATCTGCAGATTGCCCTGACCCGCATGGTCAAAAAGCGGGCTGGATGGCTTGTCATCCTGTTTATAGGAGAGATGTTCACGGCCACGGCCATGGGATTCTTCGAGAAGGAGATCCAACGGGCGGTGGTTCTGGCGCTGTTCGTACCGTTGATTATTTCGAGCGGCGGCAACTCCGGTTCCCAAGCCTCCACTCTTGTGATCCGGGCCCTGGCGATCGGTGAAGTCAGGTTGCGGGACTGGTGGCGCGTGGTGTATCGCGAAGTGTTTACCGGGCTGGCTTTGGGTTCTATTCTCGGCGCGATTGGATTTCTGCGGGTGTCGCTCTGGTCGATCTTCACCAATATCTATGGGCCGCACTGGTTTCTGGTCGCCCTGACCGTCGGGCTCTCGTTGATTGGCATCGTCCTCTGGGGCACGTTGATCGGCTCCGTGCTGCCCTTTGGGTTGCGGCGGTTAGGCTTCGATCCGGCCGCCTCGTCGGCTCCGTTCGTGGCAACGCTCGTGGACGTGACTGGCTTGGTCATCTACTTCAGCATTGCGTACGTGATCTTGCGCGGGACGCTGTTATAAGCTCTTTTTGCAACCATGGCAACAGCAGTAGGGGCACGGCGCGCCGTGCCCCTACACAGACAAAGACCACTCAGCACTCAAAAGAGTTGCGATCCGATTATGGTATCAGGGATGATGGAGAACGAAAGGGAGACATTCCTATGAAGCAACGAGCGAGCATACTGGTCCTTTTAAGTTTATTCCTGCTGGGCGTGGGATTCTCAGCGGGAGCAGAGGAATTGAAGATCGGCGTGATCAATCCCCAGAAGATCCTTGAAGCCACCAAGCAGGGGAAGAAGGTTAAGCAGACGTTGGCTGAATACGTGCAGACTCGCCAAAAGCTTCTGGAGTCTGAGGCAGCGGACCTCAAGAAGTTAGAGACGGAGTTGGCTACCCAGTCCACGGTGTTGGACACAAAGGCCAAAGCGGAAAAGGAGCAGTCATTCCAACAGAAGGTGGCGGTCTATCAGCGACGAGTCCAGGAGCTCAACGCCGAGGTGGAGACCAAGAAACGCGAAGTGTTGGGGGGGTTCACCAAAGCCATCGAGCAGGCGGTACGGGAGATTGCGGAGAAAGAGAATATCCTCTTGGTCATGGAAAAGGGTGGGAGTAATGCCGGCTCGCTGGTTCTCTATAACCAGGATTCGCTCGATTTGACGCCCCGTGTGATCAAGGCATTGGACAGCAAGGCGGGTAATTGAGATCCTGCTCGGGTATCTTCGCGCGATAAGCCGCGCCAGGCCCTCCGAATGTCCCACGCTTCTCGCACCGCGCAGTGAACAATTATAAGATTGCATGGGTTCTTTGGGTCGTACTGATTGTTGTCGCCACCACTTTACCATGGAGCAACTTTCACTCCTATGTAGATCCAGCCAAGCTTCATGGGGTGATTTGGGTCCCCTTTCAAGGCGTACGATTGAGCACGCGAAGAATTCTTGATATTGCAGACAATATCTTTCTGTTTATTCCCTTTAGTTATCTGTACCTCCGCTCACTAGCCTCGAATCATCTCCGAGGGCTTGTGACGATCCTTCTTACATCCGTTCTGTTATCTGTAGCCATTGAGGGTGCGCAGTTGTTCAATACCAGCCGTTTCACGTCTATGACCGATGTGGTCACCAATATTATCGGAGCTGTTCTAGGTGTAGGGTTCTTCCTCCTCTGGCGGAGAAAACGTTCGCATATACTGCCACCCTTATTGCCATAATCTGCTTGGAGCTTGCGCATCATGGTTTCTGTGGAGAGCGCATTTCCTCTCTTGTATTCTTGGGAGCCGGCGCGGTAATATGTCTCAGCAATAGACATTGACTTGGCATGGACGCCTAAACAGTAGCCCGCTCCCGTGAAAACCTTCCGGGCATATTTCCCCGTTCCTGCTTTCCAAGACAATGCCTTCCGAACAAACGGAGGCTGAACATGGAAATCCTTGTCCGCTGGAACTGCGACTGTACAGCGCCCCGTTGGGCATGCATCAACTGTAAAGGCAAGGGCCGAGTCGAACGATGGATACCGGCAGAACTCGTGCAACTGTTCCGGAGGAAGGCCTTTATCATCCTGGACTCGCGCCTGCCGTCGATACCGAGCGATGTGAAGCCTGCGGTAAGTTTCTCCTAGCACCTTCACACTGAATAGCAATTCAGAGAAACCCGGACGCTTTTTCAGCCTTCCTGCCGAGCAGTTCCGCCAGCGGATAGACAATCTCGAGAGAAGAAGCCAGACCTAATCGCCGCGGGTGCTTGTCTGACTTTGCAATCGTGGAATTAGCGTCTCGATCGGTCGGCGTGCTTTCAGCATGCGGAGGATCCAGTATGCACTGACAGCCGCGGCGAGGTGCTTGAGCATGTGACCACTGACGAGCCGACCGAGGGCAAACACCTCGGCATCGAAGTACTCGAAGACCTTTGCGAGCAAGTACAAGCCGAGCGCAGCCCAGAAATCGCCGGCGCGCGTATAGCGGTCCGGGAAGAGAACGAGCATCGCCGGAATGAGCAGGAAGGGACCGAACTGAACGAAGGCATAGAAGCGCAGATCGCCCACTCCGTGCAGCTCGCTCCAGTACCAGTACACGACGCTTCCTATGCCCAGCGTAACGAGCGGGAACAGCGATACTGATCCCGCCTTCGGACTCACCCGCTCTCCGATGACACCGGCGAAGAGAGACATAATAAGGATGGTAATCGGCAGCCGATCCCAGAGGAGTGTCGCATTCGAAGGAACCCAGTGGTAGTAGGCTGAGCCAAGCCCGGTGAGGAAGAGGCCGGCGAAGAACCCGACGAAGGGCCAGCGCTCCTGGGACTCGAGGAAAGGAGAGCAAGGTCCAGTATCCGCCCAGTGCAGAAGAAACCAAAGCCCCATTGCGCCGACAAGCAGAAAAGGGATGTTCGAGAGCACATTGAGGGCGAAGGGTATCTCAACGAAAGACCGCTGGTCGGGAAAGGCGTGGTACTTCGGATCTTGGGGGAACGGCGGCACGACCGCGAGCACAGCAAGTGCGACCACCCCAAGAATGATCATGAGAAGCCCGCGCCAGAGCGGCGACTGAACCAATGCCGTGATCACGCGCTACCACCGTCGGGCTTCATCGGGTGCTTCTCGCTCGATGGCAACTCGGCAGGCGGGGGGTGGCAATGAGGACTCCCACGTGTACTGAGTGATAGCGGCGGGACCGATGGCCGGTTCTTTCCTGATGATCCAACCATTACGGGGACCCTCAGGTCGGAGGGACCCGCCGAACCGACAGGATATAAAGCGAAGGGTCAGAGACGGCATAGCGGATGTCTTCGGAGGCCAGAACCCTATCGCACATTGCGTGTTTGGCTTCTGTTTTTATGAACGCGGTTCGGGGAAGAAGGCTGTCAAGGCTTCTTGGGCTTCTTCACCACGCTTTGAAGTTTCAGCAGATACCCATAGTGTGATCTTTGTAGCGCCACTGGAGAATTCAGAGACTTGACCATATTGGCAATGTCCTCCTCTAGGCTGACCTTGGATCCGAACTCCTTAGCCGTCTCTCTAAAACAGGGGAGAAGGTTACTAATCAGGCTCGGATAGTCGTCATTAGTAATTTTACGTGTCTCATATGCCTTTCTAAACTCTCTCGATTCGACCACTACGTCGCCTGCTTCTATTTTCTCTCCCTCGCCCGAGTGCGGTCGCTTTGAGCAGTGAAGCGCTTTTTGCGGTGGAAGTTTGGTGTACAGATCGGTCTGCCAGACAACGTTTTGAAGGATATCTGCAGGATCGCCCTTCGACTTTTGCAGCATTGTTAGGGATGCATCGAGTTTGTGCAGAAAAGTAGAATGAGCAGGTAAGGCACGAAAGACAGCACCTTCCTGTATGGCACCGGCGAGACTCTTGAGTTCGGCACGGATCCCAAAGTCGTCGTTGGACCGCTGAGATTTCAACAGATCCGCAATAATGTCGCTGACCGCACTAATCTGGTGTCTGAGCATCCTTATATAATCTTGCTCGGTAATTTTATCCATCTGGAGAAATCGGATCGTGTCCACGTTTTGCTCTTTTGCGTTTGCAATCTCGAACAGATCCCCGAGACGAGCAAACACCGATGCATGGAACTTCAAAATATCCCGACTGACGATGTTCCATGGAGCCGGAGCAGCCGCAACGAGGAATCCATTCACTGTCTTATTGTCGACCACTTCGAAGAAAGAAACTGGAAGACTTTCGCCCCATTTACCATTCACAAAGTCGAAGGTCACACCAATCCAGCGGTTTTCGCCTGGCTGCATATTCTCCAATAGGATCGTGTTCCCAGATTGAAATGCTTCGATATAACTTGTCGAGGTCTGCGTAAGGGTCTCAGGTGGCCTCTGATCTTCCGGCAGAGGTCTTCCTTCCGGCCGTAAAGGTATTTTATTTGGATTAATGACCTCAACCCGTACTTTTGACTTCATAAGATGAGGCGGAACCTTGTATCTCAGAGTCATCGAACGTTTATAGATTGCCGCATTATGGGCGATCGCATAGAAGGACCACCTGCCGCTCGTCAACGTATGGTATACGCCCATGTTTCGCTGTGCCTTATTGTTGTCATCAAGGACCATGGTATCCGTGGTTGGCCACCCTGGAGCATGCCCAAGCAGGGTCGGGCCAGAGGGATCTAACGCGGTGGAGATTTCAGTCGCAAGGCACAGATGGGTCGAACTGGTCGTGGGAAGATGCCATGATTGACCGGCGGCCATGGTCCGAACGCTATCAGGGGTGGTCGCGGTTTCGGCGGCAAAATTGATCACCGCGCCCGACGCAGACCCGGCAGTCTGAAAGTTGCTGCCGGTGCCAAATTCCGAATACAGAAAGCGCGCGGTGACTGGTTCTGCGGGACCGTTTCCGCACGTGTTGCGGTGAATACGCGCGAAAGCAAAATTATCCCCGGCCGCGGCAGGACCGTTTTTCGGGTCTTCGTTTTGCGGCTGATTGTTCGCGTTAAACGCTCCTGGAGCGTTGCTTTGCCGATTCCATACATCGCTGGTGGTATAGAATTCAGGGTGCGTGGAAGGCACTATGCCGGTATCCCCACTGGTGGGGCTATCCGTCCAATCACGGACGTAGTAATCAACTGGCGGATTTGGATTAGCGGAGGGCGTTTCGCTGGGATTTTGGGAAAGCCGGTATAGTGTATAGGTGTCTTGCTGCGTGCCGACTCGATCGATGAATCGGAAATTCAGACACGTGGGACTGGCTTGGACAAGCATGGCGCCATGGTCATTTTCGTATTGTATAATCGTTCCCGGTAGAGGTGGACCTAAAGGCGTGATACCTACATCGAAATTTCCTCCGAGTCCATTGACAATGTAGGGGATGTTACCCATGGTGATGCGCTCATAGCTGTGAGAATGGCCGGACAGAACAGCGTTCGCTCCCCAAGCCTCGAACGGCCACTGCATATAATCTTTCTGAAGGCTCTCACTGATGTACAGCCCTGCTGTATATGGCGAATGGTGGAAGTACACAACCTTCCAGGGTTCCGTCGAGGAAGCCAGTCTAGTTTGCAACCACAATGCCTGCGTCGAGGTACTCGTTACACCATCTGGTTCTCGAGCATCACTATCAATCGCGAACAAATGCATTAAGCCGGCCCGCGAGAAATCGTAATAACGCTGATTGCCGGGCAATGCCGTAAAATAGTTGAGATAGGGGACGATTGTCCCCTGATACGGCGGCACATCTCCTTGATTCCCGTCGCATTCACCCCAATCATGGTTCCCCAAGGAGGGGAAAAATCGATTGTTCGTGGGATCCCCCGGTCCATAAGTGCCGAGGTAGGGATGGATGAACTCCTGATAGGACTTCCCGATGTTGGCATCAATTGTCAAGTCATACCCGCAGATATAATTATTGTCGCCGACGGTAATAATGAAGGCGGGCGTCCAGCTTTTGACCAGATTCAACACGTCTAGCTCCGGCTGGCCGTCTTGGCCATAGTCGCCGATAACAGCAAAACGAACAGTGTGATTACTCGCTTGCGCGGGGGGAATCTCGAAGCAGGCAATCCCCCAAACCAGGAGCCAGAAGACTTGAATTACCAGACGTATTCTACTCCGGAAAGACAGTTGCCTTGATGCCCGATAAGAAAGGTATCGACTGGGGGAGTACAGGTTAGAGAAGGTGGTATGCCTCACAGGTCTGCTCCTAGAATGCGTGGTTGAGCTCATAGCGACAATTTAGTGTCGCGCATGACCGATACGTCGTTAGAACGGCGTCTAGAAAGATCACGGGTAAATGGCATCGTGTCAAACAGGTTTCGCGGCATCACCATGGCGTCACGGGGTCAAGGCCAACGGAGGAAGGCCTGGCCTCGGCAAGATCATCCGCATTCATGGGAACCTGAGACGCGTTTGGAGAAACAAACAGCAGCGTCAGAAGACTCATGAGGCAGGGAGTAAGACGTTTCATTACCGCACCTCCTTGCGCAGTGGAGAAGTCTCGCACTCTCCAAGGATATTTGTCTGTCAGGAAAACCCTGATAATACTAAAGATACCTAGGTAAAACTAAAGCCGATCGTTACAGTACTTTTGTCAGATCGGCGTGGACATCTATTTCAATTTGCAGGACGCGGCAGAGGGCGGCACAGAGAACGTAAACCCGTAACTATCCGCAACCAGGACCACCCCGGCCTTTGCCCGCAGGCCGGGTAGGGCAATGAGGACTCCAACGTGTACCTGTCGAACAGCTGCGCCTCGCTCGCGCGCGGAGATCTGGAAGCGCGCCACGTGGTACGCGGAACGCCGCGATGCCACCCGCTATGGGCCAAAGCAAGAAGTCACGATGAACGATAAGAAGGTGATCGTCCACATTCATCGTGAGAGACGTACCCCTACAGATGGACACCCTCCGCCTAACTTCGGTCGCGTTTCTCAAATTGCTTTTCCGTGTCCACAAACTCCTACAGTGTGCGGTACTAATCACATCCAGGGTACGCTCGTTGTAGTCATCGCTTTCCGCAATTTCTAGTACTTCGCCAATTCAGCCCATGGCATCCGTATTGCCGTTGGCCCGCAGTAGTTCCTTTGTAAAAGAAGGTTCCCGTCGGTCAGGCGAATAATTTACTATCCATTGAACCGGTGCCACGGCGTTGAATCGCCGAGCGATTGAGCTCCGCGGTATGGCTTATCGGCTTTGGACGCATCCCTGCATGGCAACCCTGAGGCAAAGAGAAATGCTAAGTTGATATTCCTAAATATGTAAGGTAGTGTACCCCACGCCTTTTCACCCGGGTTTTCAACCATGAGCTCCCTATGCAATAAGAGATTATAGTGCGACGAGCTTCCTTGATGAAGACAAGCATGATGTTTCTCATCGGCATCCTACTGATGCAGCAATCGGACTCCATTCTCGCCCAGTCCATCCCTTCTGTTCGGTTTGCAGTGATTGGCGACTATGGCGTAGGCGGGCTAGCTGAACTCAACGTGGCGAATCTGGTGCAAAGTTGGACGCCCGACTTTATCATCACAGTCGGCGACAACAATTATATGTGTGGTGGCGCCGACACTATCGATGCCAATATCGGTCAGTTTTACCATTTCTATATCAATCCATATACAGGCAATTACGGGACGGGTGCCAGTGTGAATAAGTTCTTTCCCGCGTTAGGAAACCACGATTGGGGAGAACCAACTTGCTCGGGGGTCCCGGCAGGCGGTCGAATTGATCCCTATGTGAACTATTTTACGTTGCCGGGCAATGAGCGCTACTACGATTTTACCTGGGGAGGCCTCGTTCACCTGTTTGCCCTGGATAGCGATCCGCGTGAACCGAGTGGCACGTCCAGCACCTCTGTGCAAGCGGCTTGGCTACAGAACAAACTCGCCAGCTCATCAGTGCCATGGAAGGTGGTGTACTTCCATCACCCTCCCTATTCGGCCGGTACTTGCTGTGGCGGCGCTAGCTTGGCTGCTCCTTATATGCAGTGGCCTTTTCAAGCATGGGGGGCCAGTGCGGTTTTATCCGGCCATGCTCACAGCTACGAACGAGTGATGCGTGACAACAACTTCCCTTATATCGTCAATGGCCTCGGAGGCGCGTTCATTACGCAGTTAGGATCGCCCGTGCTTGGGACCCAGGCGCTGTACAACGCAGACTTTGGGGCGTTACTGGTGACGGCAACCACAGCCCGCATCACTTTCCAGTTTATTAGCCGCACAGGGCAGGTCATCGACACTTATACGATCCCGCCGATCACACCTCACCTCACGGTCAACGGCAACAATACGCTGGTCACGATCAGCGCCGGGGCGACAGTCAACGTGGGTGTGCAAGAGGGGTCGGGCGACGTTGGCGACTGGATCGGGGTGTATCTGACGGGCACCGCCGATTCTGCCTATCTGAACTGGTTCTACCTCGATGGGACCAAGGTCCAGCCGAGTACTGGCCGTACCACAGCGACC
>Ga0207684_10000384_pt1 | contig 59609 bp, 51 predicted proteins | sample KBSK5501metaG_FD_184342 | JGI IMG/M metagenome (GOLD analysis project Ga0207684, IMG submission 184342) | Corn, switchgrass and miscanthus rhizosphere microbial communities from Kellogg Biological Station, Michigan, USA - KBS K5-50-1 metaG... | ecosystem: Host-associated > Plants > Roots >...
GAATATTGGAAAATATTCGATCTTCCCGCTTATCCTACGCCAGCGAGGCGTTTTCCATCGGATTGCGGCTTGCGAACGTGCGAATGCAAACAGGTATTCTCCCGGACTGCAACCGTAGCGCAGTTCCGAGGCGGACGTACAGGTTACTTTTGATAACAATTGCGCTCGTTAACCCGCCAATGAGTGACATCGCGATTTGGCCAATCATCGTAGAATGATGTCCGCGCAAAGGTAGGCCACAAGCAATGGGGACGGGCGTAGTCAACGGTTTCCGTTTTCTCGAAATAATTCTTCTGATATTAGGGGCAGTGGGCTTCCTGCCGTTCTGGGCACGCACTCGCTTTTGGCTGCCTAAGTATATTCATGTGCTCGCTGCCATCGGCCTCGTTGTTGGTGCGTTGAGTGTGTGGGCATCGCCCGCAGACGCTCCGATCAAACGACACGGGTTGATTGCTTGCGTATTGTTGGCGCTCGTCCTCCCGGCAATGATCTACGCTTACTTTATTCTCCACGCTGGGCAACGTGTGGCGTTCAGCCGCTCTCTGTCAAAATCTGCCCCATGCCCATTTTGTAGAAATCCAGTAAAGAGGTTGGTTTACGACGTTCAAAGGGCACCAACAACCCAGTTCGCGGAATCAATATGTCCCCACTGCGGTCGCGCACTCTTATAGCAGGCGACTGCACTTTTTGGTCTGCGAAGGTTAGCTGTTGTTCACGGACTTTTGCGCTAGCCATCCACAGGATTAAAGTGACAAGGCAGGTTTAAAAACGGAGCACAATCCCCGTACTTATGCGCGGATCGGGTTGGGTGGAATCGAAGACCTTGGTTTGCAGGTAGTCCGCCTGCACGCGCCAAGCCGCAATGCTGACCAAACGGACGTCGATACCCCCACCGAGATCAAGCGCGAAAGCATTGTCTCGTTGGCCGACATTGGTGATAAACGCATTGGCCGAAACGCTTTGGTGAGCTAATCCGAAAAGGGCTTGTCCAAATGGCCTTAATCTACCGACAGAAACGGAAGCTCGCGGGCCGAATAGGTAGGTATGCAGGTTCGTGTTGACGTTCACCTTCCCGGAACCAAGAATACTGGAGAAAACCACGGGCACCGTTCCATAGCCGCCACCCACATCACCGACCGCTCGGAGCCAGTGGAAGAGCCTGACTGAAGCCGAAGCTTCCCAACCGTTCAGCGACACTCGCCCCGTGGAGGCTGAGCCCACTGAGCCACTGAAACAGCAAGAGCCGATGGTTAGGCCGCTGCTGACGAACGAGTAGCCGAGGTAGACATCTCCTTTTGTCTGTCCGCTCACCACGGGCGAGAAGATCAGCAGGAAAGAAACGAGAACGACAAACACCATACTGAACTGGGACAACAATCTGAACATAGAATCGCCCTCAGTCTTAGAGAGTACAAACTGGGGGCATTCTAAACTGGTTCCGCTCGAAGGGGTTGGTTCCAATTGACAGTTCTGGCAGAATACTGCTGACTCTTAAGCTATGAATTATCAATTGGTTTTGCAATTCGCGGCCAGTTCAATGGCGGACTTTGACCGCCTCGTCTCGCTTGAAACGATGCTCATAGAAAAACTGGGTGAGATCGGGGTCGTTGATGGACACGATTTCGGATTGGGCAAGTTCAACATTTTTGTTCTGACGAACGAGCCGACCACCACGTTCACGCAAGCTCACCAACTCATTCTCAACGAAGGTATTCCTAACGAACTGCGATCCGCTTACAGAGAGGCGAACGGTGAGGACTACCGTCATTATCTGGCCCCTCGGCTCTAACGGAGTTCAACGTTTTGTAGATCACGATGAGTGAAATGGAGATTTGGACGAAGCCGCTGGCGCGGCGGACGCTATCGCGTGTTCGGGGGCGGCAGTTTGTGTGGGATGATGCAAGAGCTCGACTGCAGGTGATAATATGCGTCAGTGCATGAACTCACGTTTCAACAGAATTGGCAGTTAGCGTGGCCTGAGGGCGATGAAATGGCGAAACGGCCATTGAATCCCCATACCATAATATTTATATAGCCCTCCGCGTCCGCCGCAAACGCCAGCGGCTTCCCCCAAATCCCCCTATCGCAAGTGCCCCGGCGGGAAACACTCGGGACCACGCGGGCGCTCGGCGCCGGCGCACTTGTCGATAGGGCCCTAAGATTTTTCACCAGCCAACCCTTAGTTCTGGCCGACAAAAGAACGAAATCCGATTGCAGACTGATTGCAGAGAAACAGAAAAGTGTATGACCACTATTTTGGTCTTGAATCCGCTTTATGGCGGACGCGCCTCCCCACCCTCCACGAGCGCAGAGGCGAATTCCTCGTCGTGGATGACATCACTGACTGACGCCCGAAGAACCAGTCGAATACCAGACGAAGTGTCACTTACTTGTGCTTCTGCACGCTCTCGAATCCCTTTTCAAATTGCGTGACCAGCGGAGTTTCGCCGGACTGGAGACCGTCGCGTCCCATGACGCGCCAGAGAAAATTGTCGCTCGAGTGATGTGCATCGTACACGGCCATCAGATCTTCGGAGGGGCGGCTCGTCACGAGAATAATGATGTCGGCGTCGAAGGGCCGGTACACGAGTGTCAGCTTGCCCCACTTCTGAATAGAGTCCTGCACAGCGCTGATTGCCTCCCGATCTTCGGGAAGGAGGTTTCGATCGAACTGATCTCCGTCATAGGAAGCAACGTAGACATAGCGCGCATTCGCCAGAGTACCCGGAAACGCTGGCACCTTCGCGGTACTCGGATTCGGCGAAGCCGTGGCGGAAATCGCTGCCAGCACAATCAAGCTGATCGCGACGAGAGAAAATCGGTTCATATAAATGCCTCTGGCTATTAGATGCTTCGGGGAGGGCGAAGCTTCAAGTCAAAGCCTTACATCACCTGCGGCACCCTGGATACTTCGGGGGAGAGCTGCTCGAACGAACAGTCTCAAGACTCAAGTCGGAGGCTGGTGCGTTTGTTCTCGGGGCGAATCAGGCGTTATTTACACTCAAACCAGGTTGTTAGTGAATCGCGATGTTACGACACCTACTGCGTCCGGCTTGGCTTTCATCGGCAAACTGCGACAGATACTCCGGGGGTGTCGGGCTTGTACCGTACCCGACACGAAGGGCACGATCGCGGCAAGGCCAATCGAACACCGTCTTCGCTTTCGCCTCGGATACCAGAGTCTGTCCACACCGCATAATCACGACTCGCGACGGAATAGGCGACCCTGTATTCTGCCCACGTTAGCTCCCCGCCCCATTTCGTCTGAAGTGCGTGGTCAGCGACGATTCTTGTGTCCTGAACGGTTCCCAGAGTTAATGGCCATTTCACTTCTTGTGTGTTTCGCCGCACAAGGCAAGTAGCGCAACCGCAAGAACGCACGCGGCGGCAGCGACCTGCGTTGTGGCAACCCAATCCATGTTAAAAGTCCATTTACCGCGACCCTTGATGCTCGGCACTTTGGGCTCGTCACGCACGATCCTGATTGTAGTTGATGCTAACAGGCGTGTACGCTCAGTAGCCCGTTCAAGTCTAGGTCTTTTTCTTTTTCGCGGTGCGCGGCCACCAATGACGAGCATCAACAAGCACTGGTGCGGCAAGACCAATCAGGCACACCAGAATCACAAGCACGGTGATCAGGGTACGGCCAAACAAGAGCGCCTTAAACTCTATGCCGAACAAGGCCAGAATTCCAGACCGTTACCGTCAACTGGCGGGGTCATCAATATCGCCACGAAGCAAGGCTCGAATACTATCCACGGCACTGCGTATGAATACATCCGGAATGAAAAATTGAATGCAAATACGTTCTTTGACCACCTGCGGAGTTTCCGGGACACCCGCTTGTGCATCGGGACAGCCTACGCGTCAGCAATTTCCAGGTAACATCCTGCCCGCAAACAGAATCAGCTCCGTATGAAGAAAGTTCTTGGGCGGCATACCCTCGCATTTGGAGCGGAATTGCGGCAGATGGAGCAAAGTTTCATTCAGAACAACAATCCCAGCGGCTCGTTCAACTTTGACAACGGGTTCACGTCCCAAGACCCAAACACAGCGACAACGAGCGGGACTGGGTTCGGCTTTGCGTCTTTCTTACTCGGCTATGGTTCGGGCGGTGCTGCCGATGTTCTGGCGAACACGCTCGGTACGCAGTACATCTTCGGCGTGTATGCCGGCGACACTTTCCAAGCGACAAACAGGCTTACAGTCAACGCGGGATTGCGATGGGACTATCCCGGACCCTGGACTGAGCGGCATGACAAACTGATCACATTTCAACCGAGCGCCATCAGCCCTTTGGCTTCGATCACTGGATTGCCACTGACCGGAAATTTTGCGCTTGTAAACTCACCGCAGCGTTCAGAGCGGAGCGAAACCGATCCCCATCGGAAGCTGTTCGCTCCCCGGTTGGGTGCCGCCTATCGCCTGTCGAATAAATTAGTTGCCCGCGCTGGATACCGCATCTTCTACATCCCTGCCGATACAGTCTTTAATATGGAGCCATTTGCGGCGACGATCAATACGGTGAGCACGCCCTGGGTTCCAACCTTGAATAGCGGCGCTACTCCTAACAACACTTTGAGCAATCCATTCCCCAACGGAATCCAGCAGCCAATCGGCCGCAACCCGGCTTTTCAGAGAGCGTTATACGGTAACTCAGTGAGTGCACCGGTAGCATACGAGCCGTATGGCTACGTTCAGCAGTGGAACCTTGCCATCCAGCGTGATTTGGGATCGGGAGCTTCTCTGGAAGTTGCTTATGCTGGGGCCAAGGGAACTCACCTTACAGGCCTTGTCCAAAATCTCAATCAGTTGCCTAACAGCGATTTGTCACAGGGCACGGCGCTTCTCAACCAAGTGCCAAATCCATTCTATGGGATAATTTCAAATGGTAGTTTGTCAGCGCCCACCGTACAGGCAGGCCAGCTTCTGCGCCCCTATCCCCAATTCACCGGAGTGGATGATTCGGGATCTTACAATCGTGACTCTAAATATAATGCGCTGCAGGTGAAGTTTGAAAAGCGCTTTGAATCCGCTGGCTCAATTCTGGCTTCCTATACATGGTCGAAATTGATTAGCAGCACGGACACGCAGACTGCATGGCTGGAACAGGGCGCCATCTACGCCACGACTTACACTGGCCCACAGGATAACAACAACCCGGGCAGGGAAAAATCCCTCTCTTTGTTTGATGTTCCACAGCGCTGGTTTTGGGCTACACGTTGGACATTCCCTTTGGTCGTGGCAAACGCTTTTTGGGCGAATCCAATGGTTTGGTGAACGGGATAATAGGAGGTTGGAGCCTAAGCGGAATCTCCACATTTCAGAGTGGTTTCCCCGTCGCCATCGTTGCACTCAATAACTTCACATCTCAGTTCGGCGGTGGCAACACGCGGCCGAACGTAGTTCCGGGGTGCAACAAACGTTCCTCCGGGTCAGCCCAAAGCAGGCTCTCGGCATGGTTCAATACTGCTTGCTTTACACAACCCACTGCATTCAGTTTCGGCGATGAGTCGCGTGCAGATTCTTCTATTCGCACGGACGGCATTAATAACGGGGATTTCGCGATTGTGAAGAATACAGCGATCAGAGACCGTTTCCATCTCCAGTTTCGGTCGGAATTCTTCAACCTCTTCAACAGAGCTCAGTTTGGTTCGCCTGGCCCACAACTAGGTACGCCACAATTTGGACAGGTTACTTCTCAGGCGAATAACCCGAGACTCATACAATTTGCCCTGCGAGTTTTGTTTTAGACCAAAGGTTTATAGGGTGAGACTTGAGATCGGCAGCATGCTAACGAAACGATAGTTTGCACAACTACGCTTGGGATGCGGACGGTAATTCGACAACCGTGGACACCGTGAGTCTTACTTTTGTCGCCAACCGGAGCCAACCGGAAGCTTACATTCTTGGAGTGCCCTGCCTACTTTCTTCCCAACAACGCCTCACCGCAACAAGAGGAGGAGCACTCGCACTAGCCGAACCAGAATGCAGTGGAGAAACGGACCCAGACCAGAAGTCCATTCATGAGCAGATCGTCCAATACAACCACCAGCACGGAATAAAATAGGATTTCAATAAGCCAAGAACCATATCAGTAAACATCACTGGGAAGCTCAAAGCGATATTTCGGCTACTACTACGGGCCTGTTCTTTAAAGATTGGATTTTGCTGCGATCATCAACATCGTCGCCTTCGACGGTGGTACTTTCTCTTTGCAGGGTGTTGACGGGCAACTGCAGTGGCGCGCTTTCGCAAAAGATTTTGCCGACCTACCACCGGAGCAGGCTGTGATGCAAGACGCACGCCAAATCATACAGCCTGGAGAAATCTACGACATTGAATATCAGCCGACGGCGGCCGGTATTCTGCGTCTCGAGTTCTCCAATCAAATGCTGAAGATGAAAGTTACCCAGCAAATTGACGTGCGATAGAAACATCGCACTCTAAACATTTCGAACGGCTTGATCTCCGGATTGCTCTTGAGCATTCGTGAGAGTCGTAAAGGCAAGTAGGGCAATAAAAGCCAGAGCTAGTGGAACGGATTTCATTGTCTCTAGCCCGTGCCGCGCCTCGTCTTGAGCGTCAGATTCGGATCCGTGCCAACGCTCATCGGCAGGATGTCGTACTTCTTCGTGTGGTCCTCAGGAACAATGAATCCCTGTGCCGGCGTCAGTTCGTTGCTGGTGTATAGCGGCGGTGTGTGGCACATGACACAGCGCTCCCGCTCGAAAATCTTCTGCCCTCGCTCACCGAGCGCGTCGATCTTATTAGGGTTCAGCGGCGGCTGAAGCGAGTAGGTGTAAAGCCCCAAGGCATAAAGCTGATCGTCGTTGTAGCGCGCTTGAGTCGAAGGGTCGGGCACTTTCTGGAAACGCGGCTCGTCAGTGGGAATGAAGCCATTGTGGTTGGCCAGCGCATCAGCGCCATCAAATCTCCCGCGATTCATCGCAGCGTAACGCATAAGGTCGTCGATCGAACGCTGCTGTTAAAGGCCGGTGTGATCGAGGTACTTGCGATCCTTGACGCCAATCAAATCAGGCACCTGAACAGGATAAAAAACGCTAATTCTCTGACGAGCAACGACACCGGCCGGCAGAGCTTCCAGTGCCTCAATCAGCTCCTCAACAGACATCTGATCGACGCGCGCTTCGGGATCCGGGCTAAGCCACGGCACCGACCACTCCGCTCGGTATTCCAGTACCCGGGCGATGCGGCCGTCGATGTTGTAGCGCTGCTGAAAGTTGATGTACTCGAAGAGGTCGCCGCCAACCGTCCCCGCGGGAATGGAGTTGCCATACATATCGAGGCCCGCCAATTGCTGGATCGCGCCTTCGACCGGCATCAGGCGCTTGCGAAGATATTCGTCGATTGTGGGACTGAAAGATGATTGATTCATGGCCAGAGATTTGCGTCGCCTAAGATAATGATTATCGGTGGTAGCCTTGTCCTGTGGCAAAGGAATCGGCCAGCAAAATTCTGTCGATCGACGGGCAAGAAGTCCAGATCACAAACCCTGAGAAGTTGTACTTTTCTTCGCAAATAAAAGTCACCAAGCTCGCACTTGTTCAGTACTATCTCTCCATCGCTCCGGGTGCGCTGGCGGGGATTCAAGATCGACCAATCGTCCTAAAACGTTTCGTCAACGGCGCCGAGGCGGAGGCGTTTTATCAAAAGCGCGCGCCAGAGAAACGACCAGCCTGGTTGCGTACGGTCACTTTGTCGTTCCCTTCCGGCCGAACTGCCGAAGAAATCGTGGTCGATGACGCGTCCGGACTTGCCTGGATCGTAAACCTTGGCTGCATCGAACTACACCCGCATCCGGTGCGCTCCGGCGACCTCGATCATCCGGATGAATTACGCATCGATTTGGATCCGATTCCCGGCGTTAGTTGGGATGATGTTCGCCGCGTCGCACTTGAGGTTCAGGGCTTTCTCGATGGAGTCGGCCTTCGAGGCTGGCCGAAAACCAGCGGCTCGCGCGGCATGCACGTTAATGTACGTATCGAACCGCGTTGGACGTTCACGCAAGTTCGCCGTGCGGCTGTTGCCTTATCGCGAGCGGTCGAGCGCCGCGCCCCAACACTGGCCAGTTCGAAGTGGTGGAAGGAAGAGCGCCATGGCGTCTTCCTTGACTACAACCAGAACGCGAAGGATCGGACGACATGCTCTGCCTATTCAGTGCGTCCGCTCCCAGATGCCCGCGTTTCGACTCCTCTTTATTGGGAAGAAGTGCCCGATTGCAATCCCTCGGACTTTACCATCTTCACAGTTCCTGAGCGCTTCGCTAAAATCGGCCATCGGCATGCCGAGATGGATGCATCCCCTGGCTCGCTGGAAAAATTGCTGGAACTAGCCGATAAAGATAAAGCGGCCGGTATCGCCGACGCACCCTGGCCTCCGCACTTCCGCAAGATGGAAGGCGAGGCTGCGCGCGTGATGCCTTCCCGGGCGAAATCTGCCGCGAAGAAGATAGCAATAAAGCAGCCGCGCGTGAAGATGCCGCTAATTACGGTCGCGAATTCGCCTGATAAAGCGGCCGCGCTCGCAGGTCTTGAGCGATGGAAGGCCAAACATGCGGATATCGCAAGTTTGCTTGCCGTAGACGATATGCTGGTCGATTCCATGCGAGGCCGCTCATCCACATGGACACGCATCCGCATCAACCTGCGTCATGTCCCCGAAGAACAACGGCCGCCGCAGGAAACTCCAGAGCCAGACGATGATCCTACACGCGTGTGGCGGGAGCGTTGGAAGAACAGGGGCAAGGAATAGTGCCGTCCCTAAGGGACCAGCGGTTGTTGGGTTTTCACCGCCGGGGGCTAATAAATACCGTCGCATCGCGACATACATCTCATCGTCCCTGTGGAAAAATTGCCGCCAGTTCCTGCGGAGGAACAACTTCAAGCTGGGCGTAGGTACAATCGCTGGGCTTTTTGTCCATTCGCCATCTGCGGAATTGCGCCGTGTGCCGGAAGCGATCTCCCTGCATGTGGTCGTAAGCAACTTCTACAATTAATTCAGTCCGCACTGGTTCCCACGACAAATCTTTGCCTTGGCTCCAGCGACTCTGTCCGCCGGGCATTCGCTTGAAACCTTCATTATTCTCGGTCGCGTAGTCAGCCCAAGCCTTCCACGGATGGTTCATCAGCGCATCTTTTCGATAAGGCTGGAGAAACTCCACCAGCTCTTTTCGTTTTGCCGTGCTGAAACTCGCACAGACTCCGACGTGTTGCAAAGCGCCGGCATCGTCGAACAAACCGAGTAGCAGCGAGCCGACCATTGTGTGCTCGCCTTTTTTATGCCAGCGGAATCCAGCAACAACGCAATCGCAGTCGCGTTCGTGTTTCACTTTAAGCATCACTCGCTTATTCGGCTCGTAAGTTCCTGCAGGATCTTTGGCCATCACACCATCCAAACCTGCGCCTTCAAAGCGACGAAACCAATCGGCGGCAATACTCCGATCGCTGGTTGCAGGTGTGAGATGAATCGGCGGTGAAGCTAAACCAAGCAGCGACTCCAGTTCGCGTCGCCGCTTTTGAAACGCATCGCCGCAGAGATTGCGACCGCCAAGGCAAAGCAGATCGAAGAATACAAATGATGCGGGAATCTGCCCTGATAAAAGCTTTACGCGCGATGCAGCGGGATGCAGACGTAATTGCAGCGCATCAAAATCAAGCCCATCATTTTTGACGATTACCATCTCTCCATCGAGCACACAACGTGCGGGCAGCGCAGCGCGCAGTGGTTCCAGCAACTCAGGAAAGTAACGATTGAGTGGTTTTTCGTCGCGGCTTTGGATGAAAATCTCATCTCCATCGCGAAACACCAGCGCGCGAAAACCATCCCACTTGGGCTCGAAAATCCAATCCCCCTCGGCGGGCAATTCGTCTACTCGTTTCGCGAGCATCGGCAGGATCGGCGGATTTAGTAGAAGGTCCACACCCCATGGTATAACGTGGCTTCATCTTTGGTCCCGCTTGTAAGGCACGCGCTCTAACCAGCTGAGCTAAGCGCCCCTCGCATCTTTGCGCGCGACCGATCGCCGCGCCGGTCGGGATTCGACGAGGGGCATCCGCGCGAACCGCGCCTCAGTGAGTATACGTGAGCCGCGAAAATATGGTCAAAGGCCGCGGCCGGCTGTTGCGTCGTCTCGTTGCTCACGAAACTCTCGCCACCGTATGCAAGGCCCACTTTGTCGATTCCGTCCATGGCCAACACATTTGAGGAGAAGATAAACGGCGCAGCCTTTACCGATTTCATCACGCTGTGGGTCGGCCGCACTGCCTCCCTGCTAGACTGTCGCCGTGCGTCGTCTGATCGTAAATGCGGATGATTTCGGTTTCACCCGCGGCGTGAACCGGGCCATTGTCGAAGCTCATACCAGCGGAGTGGTGACGTCGTCCACTTTGATGGCGAACGGCTCTGCTTTTGAGCACGCCGCTCAGATGGCAAAGACGGTTCCCAACCTAAGTGTTGGGTGCCACGTCGTCCTCCTCGATGGCAAACCAGTACTCGATACTCAGAATATTCGCACTCTGGTGTCACACGTATCCGGCAGTGCGCGTTTTCGTGATGGTCTGAAGGCTTTTGCAGCGCTCGCCCTCACCGGCCAGCTCGACCCCGACGAAATTGAGGCAGAAGCATCCGCGCAGATTCGCAAGGTTCTGTCGGCTGGCATTTCTGTTTCACACGTCGATACGCACAAACATACACACCTATTCCCCGCCGTGCTGCGTCCCTTGTTGCGGGCGGCTGCGGCTTGCGGTGTTCGCGCTGTGCGTAATCCTTTCGGATCCCGCCGACCCTTGCGATCGCACGAGCTTTTTGCACGGCCCGGCTTATGGACGCGCTACGCCGAAGTTCGCATGCTGCGCGGTTTTGCCAGCAAATTTCGCACTGCGGTAGATCGGGAAGGTTTTGTCACCCCAGATGGCACGCTGGGAATCGTCGTAACCGGAGCGCTGGATGAGAAGCTGTTTCGTGCCATTGCGGAAAATATTCCCGAGGGCACTTGGGAGTTCGTCTGCCACCCAGGCTATAACGATGACGACTTACGGACAGCCCGGACCCGTTTGCGTGAGTCACGGGAAACCGAACTGGCGGTTCTGACTCTGCCTGAAGCCCGGCAACTGCTCTCCCAGGAAGGAATTAAGCTCATCTCATACCAAGACTTGAGACCGCGCTAATGCTCCTGGAACCGCGGTGTTGGTTGTCACCGTCGTACGGACGGAAGCTTTAGGGTACTGTGGTAACCTTCGCAAACCGCCCTCACTAGTATTATGAAGTTAATATCCACGGGTATCGTATAGGGAATTCTTAGAAAGCAGGCTGTCGCTCATGTCCGCCTCCGCACCAGCTCCGCGTTCCACTCTGGATCTGACGGTTCGTGTTTGGGGTATGGGCGCCGATGGCCATGCTTTTTTCCAGAACGCTACAGCGCAAAATGTCAGTGCCACCGGCGCCTGCATTTACGGCATCGAACATGAATTAAAGGTTGGCGATATCATCGGGGTTCAGTACCAGAGTAAAAAGGCGCGTTGCAAAGTTGTCTGGGTCGTCGATGCTGGTGGGTTAAAGAAAACCCAGGTCGGCATGCAGCTAGTGGCTGGTCAGGACTGTCCATGGACTACGCAGTTGTCGTTGGACGTGCAGTCAAATATGGCGGCTCCCCAGCACAACAATCGCAGAAAGGTTGTCCGTCACAGAATCTCCTTCCCTTTGGAATTGCGGGACGAACGTGTCAACACGCCCATGAGAGTGAACGCCACTGACATCAGTGGCAACGGTTGTTATGTTGAGACAGTCATGCCTCTGGCTGTGACTACAACTTTGAAGATAGACTTTTGGATCGAGGACGAACACATTTCTGCGTCCGCAGTGGTTCGAACTCGTGATCCCGGAGTGGGCATGGGAATCGAATTTACAGGGCTGACCGAAGAGTCCAAGAATCGTTTCCAGGCCCACTTGGACAAAATTGATCCAGGAATGTCGTCCCAAGGACCAAAATCCACCGAGTAAAGACCACGTACCCTCGGCGGAGCCCACGAAATATATCCACTACACACGTAGAATGTGCATCCACTATCTCTTGGCGCCATCGAATCCACATAACCCTCGAGAGGGCGGATCTGCCTAATGAAAATCGGGATTACTTGCTATCCCACCTACGGCGGCAGCGGAGTTGTTGCCACTGAGCTTGGCCTGGAATTAGCCCAGCGCGGACACGAAATTCATTTCATTTCCTATGCCCAGCCCATTCGGCTGAGGGGTCCCGAACCAAACATTCACTATCACGAGGTCGAGGTTTCGCGTTACCCGCTGTTTGACTATCCCCCTTACGATCTGGCCTTGGCTACCCGGATGGCCGAGGTGTCACAGTTGTACGACCTCGACCTGCTGCACGTGCACTATGCGATTCCCCATTCAGTGAGCGCCCTGCTCGCCCGCCAGATGCTTGCGGATGGTCCTCGCGGGCGCCGGCTTCCGTTTGTGACCACCCTTCACGGGACCGACATAACGCTCGTTGGCTTGGATCGCTCTTACCTGCCGATCACCCGATATTCGATTGATCAGAGCGACGGCGTCACTGCCATTTCCAATTACTTGCGCGATCGCACGATGCGGGTCTTCGACGTAAAGAACCCCATCGAGGTGATCTATAACTCGGTGAATTGTGATGTGTACCGTCGAAATCCAGAAGCCGCCGCCGAACTTCGCGCGGAGTACGCACCTAACAATGAGCGTCTTTTGGTGCATCTTTCGAACTTCCGCCCGGTGAAGCGAGTCACGGACGTAATCGAGATCTTCGACCGCGTGCGGAAGCAGGTGCGATCAAGGCTGCTGTTGATCGGCGACGGGCCAGACCGCTCCGTAGCTGAGTGGCTGGCGGTACAAAAAGGAATTCACGAAGATGTTTTGTTCCTGGGTAAGCAGGATGAGGTGCAGGAGAAACTTGCGGCCGCCGACATCATGCTGATGCCGAGCGAATTGGAATCTTTCGGTCTGGCTGCGCTCGAGGCAATGGCTTGCGAAGTCGTACCGATTGCTACGCGTGTCGGCGGTGTTCCTGAAGTCATCGAACACGGCAAGAGCGGCTACCTGGCTGACGTCGGAGACGTGGATACGATGGCGCGTTACGCCATCGAACTGCTCGATGACGAACCGCGATTGCGTGAAATGGGCCGCGAGGCAAGGGTTATGGCCAAATCCCGTTTCTGCGCCAGCAAAATTGTCCCTCAGTATGAGGAGTTCTACCGGCGTGTACTGGAGCGTTCTTCGTAAAAAGCTTCCGGGACCGTTCCCGCCGATTGTAACAAGGGCAAACGAATTCGGACCAGCGTTCCCTTCCCTTCATGGCTCTCAATCGTCATGACTGCCGTATCACCATAGAGTACCTTCAGCCGCTCCGAGACATTTGCCATGCCGATGCCTGTTCCCTGCCAACCGCCATGACTCTGTGCAGCAGTCATGCCCACACCATCGTCCTCAACTTCGATCACGAGCATGGAATCCGCGATGCGGCTGCGCAGGTAGACGCTGCCCCCATCTATTTTTGATGAAAGTCCGTGCTTGATGGAGTTTTCCACCAGGGGCTGCAGCAACATGCTGGGAACCATTACTTCCAGCGAGTCGGAACCCAATTCCTTTATCACCTGGAGTTTGTCGTGTCCAAAGCGAACCACCTCAATGTCGAGATAATTGTCGATGAAGTCCACTTCCTCGCGCAGAGGAACGAAAGCCTCGCTGCTGCTCAGTAGGCGCCTCAGGATCGTGGCAAGTTTGAAAATCAATTCGCGAGCGGTATCGGGGTCGAATCGCACCAGCGACGAGACCGAATTTAGAGTGTTAAACAGAAAATGGGGATTGATCTGATTTTGCAGTGCCTCCATGCGTGCCTGAAGCAACAGACGTTCTTGCTCCTCCAGTTTGATCTGAATGCGCACGCTGTTAAAGATCTTCAGCTCAATACCGATCACCGTCGCCGAGGCGGCGTAAATGACCACGTCTACCCACGGGATTGGGCTCTCCAGGCTGAAAGTTGCGCGCGGGAAAAAGTGTGTCAGTTCGGTGTGGACAAAACGAAGCGCCACGATCGTGACAAAGAACATGAACTGCCAGTCGAATAGCCGCGGCCGAGGCAGGTTGCGGCGTATCCAGCGGTAAACGCTGAGATCGATAAACGGAGAAAACGACCAGATCTCTTCTTTATCCAGAGCCAGCGTGCGCAGTTGCCCTGCTATGAAGCCACAGAGAATGCCAAAAGGCATCGTGGCCCATTCCCCGTGCAGAAGAGCCGGAAGCCCGAGCAACACACCACCCAAAACACCCGCCCACCGTCCACCGATGACGCCCAGCAACAATGCAGTCTCAAATGTTAGATCTCCGGCGAGAAAACTCTGAGCGGAAAACCGGATCCACACACCCGTCGCGATGGGCAGTCCAAACCACAAGACGAGGTAAATCTTTTGCCGCAACGTACGTTCTTCGCGAAACAGTAAAGACTTGAACTCAACCGACCGTACCAGGGCGCTCGACACCGCGGCCGCCACGCCCAGCTTGACCAAGAGTTGTATGAGAATAAGCCGAGGTTCCATGGAATTCCGCCAAGAAAACTGTAGCACGAAGCGCGGGCGCGCTTCGCTCCCTCCATCGCCGACAAAGGGTTACCCTTTCCAAGCCTGGGCTCAGTACCCTTTTTGCTTGTCCACGACGAAAAGCAACGGCTCCCCCTCCACGTAGCGCCGCAGGTTCTGAGAGAAAAGATTGTAGTGCCGCTGCCACAGTTTTTCCGTCAGTGCCGCAGTGTGAGGAGTGATCAGCAGATTGTCGAGATTCCATAACGGTGAGTCTTCCGGCAGGGGCTCTTGCTCAAAAACGTCTAGCGCAGCTCCTCCAATGCGTCGCTCACTCAGAGCCTCGCCGAGGGCAGCGTCGTCGATAAGAGGTCCGCGGCCAACGTTGATCAAGTACGCATCAGGCTTCATGGATCGAAGACGCTTGGCGTTCATCAGGCCACGCGTGGCCGGGGTCAGCGGAGCTGCAAGCACCACGTAATCAGACTGCGCCAGCATCTGGTCAAGCCGGCCCCAACTGAAGACTTCCTCGATGCATGGCGGCGTTTCCCTTTCTGCGTGCTCGCGCACAGCGATAACCCGCATCCCAAGAGCGGAGGCTCTTCCCGCAACTTCGCGCCCGATACTACCCAGCCCGATCAATCCGAGGGTGGCGCCTGCCAACTCGCAGGGCTTGGGGCCGTCGTTCCAAATTAACTCTTGTCCCCAAACACGCCGTTGCTGTAGCCGAACGGCCTGTGGAATTTTCTTGGCTAACGCGAAAACCAGAGCAATCACGTGCTCAGCGACCACGGGTCCATGGACCTCGCGGGCATTAGTCACAACCACATCGCTGTTTACCACTTCCGGAATCAGCAACTGATGGACCGCCGCCGCGGGCGCATGAATCCAGCGCAATTTTTTCGCCACGGCAAACTGCTCCGGACGCAACGAGATCGTGAAAACGATCTCGGAGTCGCACAACTGTTCTTCAACTCCCTCATAGCTGGTGAGGTGAACAATCTCAATACGCGGAAAGTCCTTTCGTAGCCGATCTGCAAACCATGGGGGCGCGTTCCAGAGGTCAAAACGGTGATAGACAACAATTAGCAGCTTCATCGTGTCGAAAGACTTGACCACGGAGTAGAGGTCAGTTGGCACTCTGTATGCCCCATTGACTCCTGTGGTTAGCTTTTCTTCGCTAACCGCAGGTCTTGTCCTGTCATCTCTTGCGGTTCATCGATACCCAGCATACCCAGCATCGTCGGCGAGATATCGCGTAACGATCCGCCCGGCCTCAACGTGAACTGCTTGCCGTTCTCGGCGACCATAATGAAAGGAACGGGATTAGTAGTATGCGCCGTGTGTGGCCCACCCGTCGTGGGATCAATCATCATTTCTGCATTGCCGTGATCGGCGGTGATAAGGATGGCGCCATCTTTAATGCGCACTACAGTTTCGATGCGTGCCAGACAAGCATCTACAGTTTCGACCGCCTTCACTGTTGGTTCAATCTTGCCTGAGTGTCCAACCATGTCCGCATTCGCGAAGTTGACGATGATCACATCAAATGTTCCCTCTTCGGTGGCCTTTACTACTGCATCGGCGATTCCCGCCGCGCTCATCTCGGGCTTCAGATCGTACGTACTAACTTTGGGCGAAGGCACGAGCACGCGGTCTTCTCCGGGAAAAGGCTCTTCAATACCTCCGTTGAAAAAGTATGTGACGTGCGCGTATTTCTCGGTCTCGGCCACCCGTAGATTACGCATGTTCATTCCAGCCATTACATTGGCCAGGATGTTGCTCAGTGGTTCGGGCGGAACCACGACGGGGAGACGGAAGTTTTTGTCATACCGAGTCATGCACACGTAATGCAGGTTCTTGGGTACCCGATCGCGTGGAATTGTCATGTCGAGATCGTCTGCCCCCGGCAGATCGCGGCCTCCTTTTTCGTTCAGCCCGCTATTGCGGGCGAGGGCGCGTGTAATCTGGCGAACGCGGTCAGCTCGAAAGTTGAAGCAGATACAGGAGTCGTTGTCGCGGATGGTCGTCAGTGGTTGGCCCTGCTTATCCACACAAACGAACGGCACTATGAATTCATCGGTCACACCTTTGTTGTAGAAATCCTTCACGCCCTGCACGGGATCGGCATACTTCCCGCCTTCGCCATCGCCGAATACCATGGCATTGAGGGATTTGGCGATTCGCTCCCAGCGGCGGTCACGATCCATTGCGTAGTAGCGTCCACTCACGCTCGCGATCTTACCCGTGTTGTACTCACGCATCTTCTGCAGCAACTGCTCCAGGTAGCTGGCGCCGCCGGTAGGCAACGTATCGCGTCCATCCATGAATGCATGCACGAAGACGCGGTCCACATCATTCTGCTTCGCCATCTTCAGAAGAGCGTAAAGGTGGGTTTGATGTGAATGCACGCCACCGTCAGAAACCAAACCCAACAGATGCAGCTGCCGCCCGCCGGAACGAGCATTCTTCATAGCAGCCAGCAGCGTGGGATCCGAAAAAAAATTGCCGTTCTGAATCATCAACTCGATGCGAGTGCTATCCATGAGTACAATGCGTCCGGCGCCGATGTTGAGGTGTCCTACCTCGCTGTTGCCCATCTGCCCTTCGGGAAGGCCAACATAGGGACCGCTGGTGTGGATGAGTGTGTTGGGGTATTGGCGCAACAACCGGTCGTATGTGGGCTTGCGCGCTAGCGCGATAGCGTTAGCTTTGGTCTCGGCGCGGTAGCCCCAGCCGTCTAGGATGATGAGGATGAGTGGTTTTGGTCTAGGCATAGGGGTTCGGCAGCGTATTAACGTCAAGATTTACACGATCAACAGACTACCTCGTCCGGGTAGCGATTGAGGATTGGATCTACAATCAATGGAGAGCTATGCCCCCACTCGAGCGAAAGCTTGAGGGGGGCGTGTCTTTATCTTAAATAGGCCTTGTAATTCAGCGCCTTCAATCCCAAAAACCTCTCCCCATCCCCCAACGCTTCCTCAATGCGCAGCAACTGGTTGTACTTGGCCACCCGATCCGTACGTGACGCCGATCCCGTCTTGATCTGCCCAGCGCCGCTAGCGACTGCCAGGTCGGCGATGAAGGTATCTTCACTTTCACCCGAACGATGCGAAATCACCGAGGTGTATGCGTTGCGCCGCGCCAGATCAATTGCATCTAGAGTCTCGCTCACCGTGCCGATCTGATTGACCTTTATGAGGATCGAGTTGGCAATAGCTTTGTCAATTCCCATCTGCAAACGTTCCACATTAGTCACGAACAAATCGTCGCCCACAAGTTGAATCTTGCCGCCCAATTCCTTGGTCAGCATGGCCCATCCGTCCCAATCATCCTCCGCCAGTCCATCTTCGATCGAGACGATGGGATAGTCCTTAGCCCACTCGGCCCAGTACCGCACCATCTCTTCGGAACTCTTCGCTGACTTATCGGACTTCTTGAAGACATATTTGCCATCTTTGAAAAGCTCGCTGGCAGCGGGATCGAGAGCAATCGAGATTTGTTGTCCCGGCTTGTAGCTGGCCTGCTGTATGGCCTCCAAGACGACTTCGATCGCTTCAACGTTCGATTTCACCGACGGTGCAAATCCACCTTCATCGCCGACCGCAGTGTTGTAGCCTCGCTTCTTGAGCACCCCTTTCAGGGTATGAAATACTTCAACCCCCCAGCGCAACGCCTCCGAAAACGAAGGAGCACCGACCGGCATGACCATAAACTCCTGGAAATCTACGTTGTTGTCGGCGTGCGCACCGCCGTTGAGGATGTTCATCATGGGCACCGGCAAGGTATTTGCGGCAGCGCCGCCGAGATAACGATATAGAGGCAGCCCGTACTCATTCGCGGCCGCCCGCGCTGCTGCCATAGAGACCGCAAGAATCGCATTCGCGCCCAGGCGTCCTTTGTTCTTCGTCCCGTCGAGTTCGATCATCTTCCGGTCAAGAGCAGCCTGATCCGCTGCATTGAAGTTCGCCAAGGCGCGCGCAATCTCGCTATTGACGTTCTCCACCGCCTTGAGCACACCTTTGCCCAGATAACGCTTCTTATCTCCGTCGCGCAATTCGACCGCCTCGTGCTCGCCTGTCGATGCGCCGCTGGGAACAATGGCCCGGCCCACGGTACCGCTTACGAGTCGCACTTCCGCCTCCACGGTAGGGTTTCCACGCGAATCCAAAACCTGGCGTGCGACGATCTCTCCAATATTTGTCATCATGTCTTACTTTTTCCTTCCGTGCTGTGGCAAGCTCTGCATTATGGTGCACGTCCGCCAACGAGTCATTCGGTACGAGGTTCAAGCGGCGTCCCGTGGGTAGGCGCGTAAACCTGACTATCGGGTTCGTTTCGAGACTCTGGATTATATCGGATGAAGAGCGCTGGAATGTGAGCGGCCGCTGGAGACGTCGGTGGATTCCCCGAACCTGCTACTCTTAAAGCTCGTATCTTATCTCCGCTGGTTCCCCCGCTCTCATCCCATATTGTGCCGCTCGCGCCGTGGGTCTACAGTCGAGACAACAATCGTGAACACATTTGGAGGCGCAATGAAGAAGTGGATGGATCTACTCTGCATGCTGCTACTGGCGGGCATGGCTGCGGCACAAAGTAACATGTCACTGCCGGCAGGTACTGCGATGAGGGTCAAGCTTGAAACCACTCTCGCAACTTTCAGCAATAAATCTGGCGATCCATTTCAGGGCCGCCTCACGCAACCCGTTACGCTCAACGGCAAGACGCTGATCCCAGTGGGAGCAACAGTTCTGGGCCATGTCACGAAAGTCAGCGAACCGCGGCGCATTGCCGGTAAGCCGACCATTGGCATTTTTCCTGAAACGGTGGTGCTGGCTAATGGCGAACGCTATACGCTGAGCGCCACCATGGTTGATACCAATGCCGGTCGCGGCTCTGACGTGAACCGCGAAGGCCAGTTCAAAGGTGAAGGACGCGACAGCCGAGACAACAAGGAAGTTGTCTTCGGTACAGGCGGTGGAATGCTCGTGGGAGGACTGATCGGCGGGGCCAGGGGCGTTCTGGTCGGTGGCCTAGTCGGCGCCACTGCCACGGTATCTCACTGGTTGGCAAAGCACCGCTCGGCAACGCTCCCAGCGGGCACAGAACTGACTCTGGAACTTGACCGTCCGCTGATGATGAGTTCACCCAGCGTCGGCCAGTAGAAAGCAGTTCTCAATTTGCGGTTCTCCAAGTCGAGGAACGCTTCAGTCTCTGTATCTCTTCTCACTCCATAAGTGAGAACTCAGAACCAGGACTCTGGAGTGGTCACTCCTACATTCCCGACATCAACTCCGCTTCACTCAGTAGCTGCAGCTCGATCCATCCCTCGACCGGTAACGCATCTACCGGCAATCGGTTCTGCCACAAACTAAAGCGCAGACGCAACTTGCCAGTAGCGGTGAGGGCGGCGATGCCTGCCTTGTGTCCACCTGCTGTGCTGGTTGAGTTCGCTGCAGGCGTCGCCAGCAACCAAGCCAGCGGCAGTTTGAACTCAAAATTCCTACCCAGGACGATCTTCACTTCCTCGTGACTCTTCTTCGAGGACGCTAGGACAGGCTCTTCAGCGGCGCCTTCAACTTTCCACTGGCGAATCATTTTCTCCTGGACCATCGTCTCCAGCCTTAACGACCGCCGCGGGCGCGATTCGCCGGAGGCCCATGATTCCAGATTGACGACCAGATCAAAATCCTTGTCAGGCACTTTGCTGAAGTCCATCCGCCCATACACATAGGTGTTGTCAATTCCTGCATGCACCGAATCCAGCAGAAACTGTTTGCCATGCATGGCCCCGGCGCGATGGTCGGACGTGTAAACTGCCGCACCCATCCACTCAAAGTAACGCTCCTTGTCGCCCGTGATACGCGGATGAATATATGCCGTCTGCGGGGTGAATGACGGCCGGACTTCGCCACCAACGATCGGCTGCGCTAGGTGATCTGGCGGCACCGCTTCCAGCATCTGATACACGTTGGAGAGATGCTTGCGGTAAAGCTCGTCGAAGTCGCGGTCGTTGGCAGAATGGTGCTCTGGGCCGTACCACCAGTTCCAGTCGCTGCCCTCTGCAATCAAGATTTCCTCAAACGCCAGCTTACGTTGCGCTTCGCTCGCGCGGGACGCATTCTGCTTGTAGAACTCGCGGGCATGATGAAGGTAATCCCAGGCACGGTTGTCCTCGGGAGCGCCGATCCACACGTTGAAGTTGGCATGAATCCACGATCCCGGAACAAGCGTTGGAAGGCGCCCGAAACCTCGATGGCGGGCGATGGCTTCCGAGATGCTGACGGCCTCAATGCTCTGATCGTGCTGCAGAGCATCGTAGAAGCGCCGCAGAAACTCGCGTCCCGACTGTGGGTAATACTCCCATGCATTCTCGCCGTCGAGAATCACCGAGACGACGGCATCACGTCCTTGCGCTAAAACCGGTGCCGCCGCGTTTTTGATGTTGTGGATTAAGTGCGTCGCCGCTTCCGCCGCGGGCATACCGGAGTAAACGAATCCAATCAGATCTGAGATTGTATGGTCGCGAAAGACCATATGCATCGTCGTCGAGCCATTTTCATAACGGTGGATGTTGTACAGCTGCTCGGCCATGGGCGTGGACAGCCGCCCATGGCCATCGCGCACAAAGGAGACTCCCGTGCTGCGTCCGAGCACTCCCTCGTCAGTGGCCATCCACTCCACGCCCAGGCTATGTGCAATCGCCAGCACTTCCTCGGAAACACTGCCCTCAGACGGCCACACGCCCTTCGGGCGAATGCCGAATACGGTCTCGTGAAGATCAAGTCCGCGCCGCAGTTGCTCGCGCGCATCCTCAGGATAGCGAAATCGGTTTTGCGGCATCGGTAAGCCCGGTGAAGACACAGCGCCCACGTTGGTATCGCAGATGAGCGGCAGAATGGGATGGTAGAAGGGCGTCGTGGAGATTTCGATCGATCCTTCTTTTGCTGCTGCCGCATACGCGGGCAAAACCTTCCCCAGCACTTCCCTTTCGTGAGCGATCACAAAACGTTGGTCATCGAGCGAGTACTGGCGGCCCTTCTGCGCTAGCGCTGCCATGTCGGCATCTTCCAGGAAAAACTCGTCGAACCATGCGATTTGCGACAAGGTCTGCAGGTCAGTGAAATCCTGCGGTTGGAAACATTTTTCAGCACGTTCCGGTAAGGCTTTGTGCTCGAGAAAACGCTCCCACAACTCGCGGTAGCGCGGGTAACGCCCAATCAGGTTGGCGGGGTTCGCTTGAAAAAGATATTGCAGGGCAAACTGGCGCTCGGCAAGCGTCAGTTCTTTAGCGGGCTTCGCGGCCACACGCAGAAAAGGATCCTGTGCCGTTCCGGCAACGTAGTCCTGGATTTGCACCATCAACGACGGCACAATATTGAAGTTCTGATGAACATTAGGAAATTCGTCCAACAATTTGACCATGCCGTAATAATCTTTGAGAGCGTGCAATCGGACCCAGGGTAGACGGTACTCGCCTGATACGAGGTCCTTGTAGTAGGGCTGGTGCTGATGCCAAAGCAGAATCAGACGCAGGGCGGGCATTAGCGGCTGGACCTTGGCATGCTGCACCTCATTGGGATGTCAGAAAGTCTAGCATGTGGTTATCCTAGCTGGAATGGCCGTCGGCGGACCCGGGCCCGGACTCCTCTGTCTCAGCCAGACTACCCATTGGGGAGGACGCGACAGCGATCGATGCTCGTCTCGGGTACACTCATATCCGTTGGATTTTTATCGCGAATGAAGCCGTAACTAGACAAAAATGCCTGACTCCCCACTCGCGGTTAGCCCTGGTTCGCTCCTACTTTCTGATCAGGACCTGTACCTCTTCAACGAGGGCAGCAATTACCGTATCTACGAAAAGATGGGCGCACACCTTATCACTCGCAGCGGCCAATCCGGCGGATGTTTTAGTGTGTGGGCGCCTAATGCTCATCAGGTCTCGGTCGTTGGCAGCTTCAACCAATGGGCCCCGCAAGCACACCGCCTCGAACCGCGGGGGTCGTCTGGCATCTGGGAAGGGTTTGTTCCCGCCGTAACCAAAGGAGCGCTGTACAAGTTTCATATCGAGTCACGACGCCACGGGTATCGTGTAGACAAAGCCGACCCGGTTGGATTGCTGCACGAAAAGCCACCCCGGACCGCCTCGGTGGTGTGGGACTTGGAGTACGAATGGGGTGATCGCGAATGGATGGAAAAACGGGCTGCGCGCAACTCGCTACGAGCGCCGCATTGCATCTATGAAGTTCATCTGGGCTCGTGGATGCGCGTGCCCGAAGAGCATAATCGCCCGCTCACCTACCGCGAGACGGCGTCCCGACTCGCCCAATATGTCAGCCGCACGGGTTTCACTCACGTGGAGTTTTTACCGGTGATGGAGCATCCGTTCTACGGCTCCTGGGGTTACCAAACCACTGGATACTTCGCGCCTACCTCGCGTTATGGCAAGCCGCAGGACTTCATGTACCTGGTCGACTATCTGCATCAGCACGGCATCGGCGTGATTCTCGATTGGGTGCCTTCGCACTTCCCTTCTGACGCACACGGTCTGGCCTACTTTGACGGCACGCATCTGTACGAACACTCCGATTCGCGGCAGGGTTTTCATCCTGATTGGAAGACGCACATCTTCAACTATGGCCGCAACGAAGTGCGCAGCTTTCTGATGTCGAGCGCGATGTTCTGGCTTGATAAGTATCACATCGACGGCCTCCGCGTGGATGCGGTCGCTTCCATGCTCTATCTCGATTATTCGCGCAAGCCGGGCGAATGGATTCCCAACAAATACGGCGGACGCGAGAACCTCGATGCCATCGACTTCCTACGCCGCTTCAATCAGGAAGTCTACAAAGAGCATCCCGACGTCCAGACCATCGCCGAGGAGTCCACCTCCTGGCCGATGGTGTCAAAGCCTGTCTACCTGGGTGGTCTCGGCTTCGGCATGAAGTGGGATATGGGATGGATGCATGACACCCTCAAGTATTTCCAGAACGATCCCATTCATCGCAAGTATCACCATAACGAACTCACTTTCCGCATGATCTATGCCTTTCACGAGAATTTCGTGCTCCCGCTCTCGCACGACGAAGTCGTCCACGGGAAGGGGTCGTTGATCGGCAAGATGCCCGGCGACGAGTGGCAGCGTTTCGCCAATCTGCGTTTGCTATTTGCCTACATGTACGCCCAGCCTGGCAAGAAATTGCTATTTATGGGCTGCGAGTTCGGACAAGTCCGCGAATGGGCGCACGACTCGAGCCTGGACTGGGACGTCTTGCAGTACCCGGTCCATAGCGGCGTGCGGAACTGGATGGAGCAGTTGAACCGTCTCTATGGTAGCGAACCTGCCATGCACGTGCTGGACAACAATCCTGCTGGCTTTGAGTGGGTGGACTGCAACGACAACGCGACCAGCACCATCTCTCTGCTGCGCAAGAGCGAGTCCTCCAAAGACACTGTGCTGATTGTGTGCAACTTCACGCCTGTGCCTCGTCTTGGCTACAGAGTCGGCGTGCCTGCGGACGGCTACTGGCGCGAATTGCTCAACAGCGACGCCAGCGACTACGGTGGGAGCGGCATAGGCAATCTCGGCGGAGCGCACGCCGATGCCGAACCAGTTCATGGCCGTCCTTATTCGCTACGGCTGACATTGCCTCCGCTGGGCGCGCTGTTTCTGAAACGTGAATAAGTGAGTGCGTTTACCGTGCTGCGCTGTCGAGAGGGGCATTTTGCGGACTCGCTCACGACTCACAGCGTGATATCCTCGCAGAAAAGCGCCGTTTCCCATGCGGATTCTGACTCGCTACATTCTGCGTGAAGTGACCTCGCACGCCTTGATCGGTGCGGCGATCTTTACCTTCGTTCTGTTCACCCGTGACTTGGGGCGCATCCTGGAACTGGTGGTACGAGCGAGCGCTCCCCTACCCAGCGTGGCGGAGATTTTCTTCTACACCGTGCCGCTTGCGCTCACCTACACCCTGCCCATGAGTGTGCTGGTGGGCATCCTGATCGGTTTGAGCCGTCTCGCGGCCGACAGTGAAATCACGGCTATGCGCGCCAGCGGCCTCGGCGTGTGGAGTTTCCTGAGAATAGTTTCCATCTTTGTGGTAGGGACTTGGCTGATCGCACTGGCAAACGGCCTGTTTTGGGCGCCGAAGTCACAGGCGGCGCTAGGACGGCTGGAAGACCAACTGAAAGGTTCGCAGATCTCGTTTGAAGTCAAGCCCAGGGTCTTCTACGAAGGATTTCCCAAGCTCGTTCTCTATGTGCATGACGTACACACTGCACAGGGTGCCGCGGCGTGGGAAGGTGTGTTTCTGGCCGATGTCTCCGATGCCGCGAACCCGCGGGTCACGCTGGCTCGGCAAGGAATCCTGGTAAGCGAGGATTCAGAACGCCTGCACCTGCACCTGACGGAGGGATCGACCCATGAGACCGATCCTCAGCAGCCGAACAACTATCAGATTTCAACGTTTGACCAAACCGACATTCCCATCGAACTGCCAGCGACCGAGAACAAATCGGACGAACCTATACCCCTCGGTACCATGAGCACGTGGACCCTGCGCGACCAGGCACGGCGTGCTGACCCCGTCTTGGCGCGCTGGTACCTGATCGAGTTTCACCGCCGCTTTGCTCTGCCGACAGCGTGTCTGATGCTGGCATTGCTGGGAGTTCCGTTAGGACTGTCCTCGAAGAAGGGAGGAAAGTCTGCGGGATTCGTGCTGACTATCGTGCTGGTATTCGGTTACTACTCTGTCTCAGTGATTGGAGTTTCGCTGGCCCGAGAGGGCAAAGTATCGCCCGCATTGGGAGCCTGGCTGGCGAATCTGGTATGTCTCGCGGGTGGCTTGTTCCTGCTCTGGCGGGCGGAAAGACGTCCATTCGAGCTCGCCAGCTTCCGGCTGCCCTGGAAGCACCTTCAGCCGTTGCAGAACGGCAGCGGGCTTACGTTCGGACGAAGCCGCCATGAAAATGCCTTTGAACGTGCTTCGACGCGGCGGCGTGTGTTCAGCGCCAGCTTTCCAACCGTTCTCGACGACTACGTGTTGCGCGACTTCTTTGTCTATCTTGGCATGATTCTGGCGACATTTCTGGTGCTGGTGCTGGTTTTTACTCTCTTCGAATTGTTAGGGGACATTCTGCGCAACCAGACACCGGCCATCATCGTGGCGGAATATCTGCTGAATGTCGCCCCTTATTTACTGTATAGCGTAGCCCCGCTGATGGTATTGCTAGCGGTGCTGATCACCTTCGGTCTGATGCAACGCAGCAATGAGATTACGGCGGTGAAAGCTACCGGCACGAGCATCTATCGCATTGTTACCCCGGTTGTGGTGGCGGCGGGCTTGCTCGCGGTCGGACTTTTCTTCGCCGACCAATTCTATCTGCCGCATACCAACAAACGGCAGGAGGCGCTGCACAACCAGATCAAAGGCAAGCCGGCGCAAACCTATCTTCGCCCGGATCGCAAGTGGATCTTTGGACAGAATAACGACATTTACTATTATCAGTTTTTTGATGCGGATCGAGACCAGTTCGCCCGTATTACCGTCTTTCAACTGGACCCGGTTAACTTTACTATCACCCGGCGGATACATGCGGAGAGGGTACACTGGTCGGACAATTTGAGCCGGTGGGTTTATGAACGAGGCTGGGAGCGTGACCTGCACCGCACTGCCATCGCCAATTACCATTCTTTTGAGGTTGCAACTTATGCCGACCTTAGCGAGACGCCTTCATATTTCAAGAAAGAAGTGAAGCAGTACTCAGAGATGAATTACGAGGAACTACGGCGTTACATTCGCGACTTGCAGCAGAGTGGATTTGATGTAGTTCGGCTGAGAGTGCAATTGCACAAGAAGCTTTCCTACCCGCTTATTACGTTGGTCATGGCGATTCTGGCTGTGCCCTTTGCGCTTTCTTCCGGAAAAAAGGGTGCCGTCACGGGGGTGGCTGTGGCGGTAGGAATTGCCCTGGTCTACACCGTCGTATCGCGGCTATTCGAAGCCATGGGCGACTTGAGCCAGTTACCGCCAGCGCTCGCCGCCTGGTCACCTGACCTCGTCTTCATGATGTTGGGGGGATATTTGATTTTGAAGGTACCCACCTAGCAGTCGCCCCCCCAATAATCCTGAAATTTGAAATTTCCTTCGAAGATGCTAGCACTTTCTCGGGAGCAAGAAGCGCAATAGAGGATGCTGCTGCAAGCCCAACTCTACTTAACTGCAACTCCAAAAGGAAAATTGCCCGTCGTGATCGGCGCCTGCGGGGAAAGCCCACCCGTGGCCGGCGTGAGAGAGTATTCGGAAACGTTGGCGGAACTGTAGTTCGTCACAAAAACCCAGTTGTCATCACTACGAATCGCGATCGAGACAGGTGTAGAGCCAGTGGTGACAGTAGACGCATTGCCTAAGCTGCCGCTAGCCGGGCTGATGCGATAGCCGGAAAGCGTGTTGGCCAGCTTATTCACAACATAGACGAAGTTGCCTAATGGATCGACAGCGACCGCAGCGGGCCCGTTGCCTGCAGCAAACGGCGAAGCAGGCACGGGAACCAAGCTGCCATCAGAACTCTGGCAAGTTGCCGAGGAGGCAGGACCTCCATTGCAGATGGTATAGGCACTGACATTGTTTGAATTTTGGTTGGCTGCGTAAATGAATCTGTTGCACGCGTCCACCGCAATACCCGAAGGCACTGAGCTGGCGGCGAAACTTGGTACCGAAGAGTGATTCGGAGGCTTTCCTAAGACTCCTGAAGAAGTGTCGACGGAAAACTCCCACAGAGCGTCGTTGGCCGCGTCAGCGACGTAGAGGTATTCAGTTGTGGGCGCTGCGGTGCCAGAACACGCGGCGTGTCGGGCCGGGAAGACGGTGGGCGTGATGGCAAGCGCCACCGGATTGGCAGGGGCCCCCCCCAGCGTGGCCGGCATCGGAAATGGTGAGCCTGTGACTTCCGTCAGGCTGGCGTTGCTACCGATGGAGAAGACCGAAATCGCTCCCGCTATGGTCGAGGTGCCAGGTAGAGCGCATGTCGCACTGTTAGCAACAAACAAGAACTTGCCAGCCGAGTCCATCGCCAAGGCCGCAGGCGGATTTGATCCGAGAGTTGTTGTGCCGATCGCAGTGAGGGTACCGTTAGAATTTACTTTGTACGTCGCCAAGGAATTGATTGTGGTGCACGGGGACTGGACCGGGTTCGGAGTACTGCTGGAGGTTAGGTAGGCAAATGCCCCTGCCGGGTCCAAAATAATTGACGCGACCGAACCTTGAGAAGGGGGGCCCGGAATTGGCGGCGGCTTGTTGATCGAAGACGAGTGCCCGCTGCTAAGATTGAAACTGAACGTTTGGACCACTGCGGAACCCAGGCTGGGAACGAGTAATAAACCGTCGGATGAAGGAGAAAAATGACTGCCGCAGGCCACCAAGAGGCCAACAAAAACCAGAACCAGTAGTCCGAGTACCCAGGCGAACCGTGTCGACATTCTTAGTCTTCTCTCCATGTATTTACGTGATTGAGTATGGCCCGGGGTAGAAACCGAATTCCTGCACCCTAACAGAGGCGTGAAATCCCTCACATTTGTGTACCAGGAAAGCACAGGAAGAGCAAACTCCCACGAAGAGTTATTGGAACCTATGCGGGCGCAGGAAGTTGCCTCGGGGAAGAATTTAAAGAACAGGCTGCAACTCTGATGTCTGAAACTCTTATGATTTGAAGCTCCAGTTTGAATTTAATCGGTACGTCCAACCGGCACTGGCTGAACCATTTCTGCGGGGGCGGCTGTTGCAGCTGCAAGCGGCAAACGAAGCACAACCTCCAACCCACCTTCGGCACGATTGGAAGCAGCCACTCTGCCTCCGTGAAAACGTACGGCGCGCTCGGTAATGGCTAGACCGAGACCGACCCCTCCGGTCTGCCGGCCACGCGCGTCATCGAGGCGGTAGAAAGGCTGAAAGAGTTTTTCCAAGGTATCGGGCGGGACGCCAGGACCACAGTCTGTAACCTTTACCACTGCTTCTGCCCCACCAGGAGTTTCGGCCCTTACGAGATGGACCTCCACCGTCGTGCCTTCGCGGGTGTAGCGAATGGCGTTGCGCACGACATTCTCGATGGCACTGTGCAATAAGGATGCTTCTCCCCGCACGCGCCACTCTCCCGGCGGAATTAGGCTACGCACGTGGCAATGACGGGCTTGTGCTTCAAACTCGGCGTCCTCAGCCACATTCAGCACCAACTCGTCGAGCGGGACCAGTATACGCGGGACAAATTGCTGGCCATCCTCGATGCGGGCCAGAGTAAGGAGGCGTCCGATGAGTTCATTGAGACGGCTGACTTCGAGCTCAATGCGGTCGAGCATATTGGCGCTCTCAAAACCGGACCGTTGGCGCACTAGTCCCAGAGCCACATTCAGACGCGCAAGCGGTGAGCGCAGTTCGTGGGAAATGTCCTTGAGCAGTCGCGATTGCGCGTTGACCAGAGTCTCGAGCCGTTCCGCCATCGCATCAAAATCCCGTAGCAGGCCTGAGATTTCGTCGCGGTGGCGGCTGGTAGGAGCGCCAGTGCGGGCGGAGAGATCTCCGGCGGCAAGTTGACGCGTAGCAGCACGGAGTCGAATCACTGGCTTAGTCAAATACCACGCCAGAAAGTAGCAAACCAATCCCGAAGAAATGACCAGGATGAGCAAGCCAGTCAGGGGAAACCCATGGGGGCCGAAGAACACACGCGGGCCCGGCGGCAACACCAGTGCAATCGTAAAGCGATGATGACCATCTGAAGAGGCGCGAGACTCGGTCAAAACCCGCGGAGCCAGACTGAGGAGACCTTGGTGCGGCGGATGCGACATCCCCATGGCCAGGTGCTGCACCCATCCCGGAGCAGCGCGACCTGAAATCTCCTTCCCTTGCTCATCAAAAACATGAGTGTGAACGTGCTGCGTGGCATCCAGGTTGTCCAAGTATTCCCGAACTTTAGGTTCTCCTCCGTGATCGTATGCACTGATAGCGTCAGCCAGGGCGGTGCTGCGCAACGACTCCCAGGTGGGATTGCGCTGCGGGCGAAAGACCATGACAGCCAAAATCGCGAGGACGACGAACAGCGCGATGGCCAGCCAGAACGAAAGGAAGATTTTCAGAAACAGGCTTTTCATGGTGTGCCCGTTTTGGTCTCACGCGGCCGCGCAAAAATGTAGCCTACGCCTCGTACCGTTTTGATGTGCTCGTCACTGTCAATGTCGCCCAGTTTTTTGCGTACCTTGCTGACGTGCATATCAATGCTGCGGTCAAAGGGGGAAAACTTGCGGCTGAGCACGGCATTCACCAGCCTCTCGCGCGGGACCACGCGTCCGGCCTCGCGCAGCAGCACTTCCAAAAGATTGAATTCCACCGACGTCAGGTCAACGGGTTTGCCATCGCGAAGCACTGTGCGGGTGGCTGGGTCGAGTTCGACCTCGCCGACACGGAGAACCTCGGGCAAGGAAGCCGTCGATTTCCCTTCACCGTGTGTGCGCCGTAGGATGGCACGAATCCGGGCTACCAGTTCGCGCGGGTTGAAAGGTTTCGGAAGGTAGTCGTCGGCGCCAATCTCAAGACCAACGATTCGATCGACCTCTTCGCCCCGGGCTGTGAGCAGGAGAACTGGCAGTCGCGAAACTGCCCTTAGTCGACGCAGCACTTCGAAACCGTTAATCCTAGGTAGCATGACATCGAGCACGGCGAGCAGATAGTCGCCCGCCTTGGACTTCTGCAGCCCGCTTTCGCCGTCATGTACGCAATCGACCCCAAAGCCCTCAGCCTGCAGATACTCCGCAATCAGACTGCAAAGCTCGACGTCGTCGTCAATAACCAGAATGCGTTCCATTGAGTTCCCATCCTCATTGTGCAACACTCGACCCAAAGCATGGGTAAACAATTGTCAATACTCGCCTGGAGTGGCTGACAAAACTTTACTCGGGGTTGACCGACTCTTTACGCCTTTTTCCGGGGAATCGTGTTCCTATAAATGTACCCAAATACCCGGATCCCCTAGCGGAACCGATGAGGAGCCAACAATGAAATCAATACGTATTCGTCTATTGGTCGCCGCGATGGCTGTTGTATTTGCCGCTGCGGTGGCCAAGTCGCAGTCTGCGGATACCCAGGCTGCGGCCATGCACCATCATGAATTTGGATTCGGCGATCATATGATGGGATTCTTCGCCGACTACCTCAACTTGAGCGATGTCCAGCAGACTCAGATGAAGGCAGTTATAGCTAAGGAGCACGCCACTCTGCAACCTCTTGTGCAGCAGCTCCACCAGACTCATCAACAGCTCCGGCAATATGAAGAAGGAGCTTATGATGAAGCCAAGGTGCGCGCGGTCGCGGCGCAGGAGAGTCAGACCTTTACCGAACTGACTGTACAAAAGACCCGCATTCACTCCGAACTGTTTCAAATGCTCACGCCCGACCAGCGGGCCAAGATGAAAGAATTTGAGGCCCGCCATGAGGTCCGCATGCAGAAACGCATGAGCCAAGCCCCATCAGGTCCGCCAGAGGAGTAGAAGTACCAAGTCTCATGATTTTCATTGCACCGGCGCGGGCTTAGCTCCTACTCTGTCAGCAGCCCGCGCTGGTCATGTTTTGCCCGTTAACCTCTCCTGAGGTTCTGTATGCAACTCAGTCAAGCAATGCTTTTCGATCTTTCATGACTGTTTTTCGGCGCACGGCGATAGTGCCGCCGGCGGGCACCTGGGCCGTCTTCGGAAAAGACTTCTTCGCGCCTGCGCACGCACGACAAGGTTCTACATCCGAGTTGCCCACTCCCCCGTAAGCCTCTCCACGACTCGAACCCGCGCTTCAGACAGGAGGAACGGCCTCACCCGGACCAACAACTTGCACCCTCGCCTGCTAGAATCTCATCTACAAAACTGCATGTTGCCTAAGAGCTTGCGTCCGCTGCTGCCCTATCTCAAGCGCTACCGTTGGGGCTATGCGGCGGGGACAGTTTGTGTTTTTCTGAACAACGGCGCGTGGGTGGTTTTTCCCCAGGTCATTCGCCGGGCTGTTGACGATCTCTACACCGGAATTACGCTTCACAAGCTCCAGCGCTTTGCTCTGCTGCTGTTGGCCATAGCGGCTGTCCGCAACATTTTCTTATTCCTGACGCGCTGGATCGTCATAGGCATTTCCCGCGACATTGAGTTCGACCTGCGCAACGATTTCTTCCGCCATCTTGAAAGCCTTCCGTACTCTTACTACCAGCGCATGCGCACCGGCGACATAATGGCGAGGGCGACCAATGATCTCAATGCCGTGCGCATGCTGCTGGGTCCCGCCATCATGTATTCAGCCAACACGATCGTATTCACGGCCGGCGCGCTGGCCTTCATGCTGGCGATCAGTCCGAAGCTGACCTTCTACGCTTTTCTGCCGCTCCCCGTGGTCAGCGTTGTGATTCAGTATTTCGGACGCCGCATTCACGAGCGCTTCGAAAGAATCCAGGCGATGTTTTCCGACATTTCCGCCCGCGCGCAGGAGAACTTTTCCGGAGCGCGGTTGATCCGGGCCTACGTCCAGGAGCAGGCGGAGATCGCGTCCTTTGAAACAGCCAACCAGGAATATATTGCGCGCAGCCTGAAGCTGGTGAGGCTCATGGGCATGCTTTGGCCCACGCTGGAACTGATGCTCGGTGTGGCGGTCGTTTTGGTTCTGTGGATTGGCGGACGCGAAGTATTACTGGGCCACATGAAAATCGGCGGCTTCGCCGCGTTCAACATTTACATGGTGCAGCTTACCTTCCCGGTGATCGCGCTGGGTTGGGTAGTCAACATTTTCCAGCGTGGCACGGCGTCGATGTTACGCATCAATGAAATCCTGGTGGAACAGTCCGAAATAAGGGACGCCGCTCAAGCCTGCGATTTGCCGATAGCGGGCGAAATCGAGTTCCGCAGTCTTGACTTCAGCTACAACGGAAAGCCGGTGCTGCACAATCTCAATCTGCGCATTCCGCCGGGCAGCAGTCTGGCGATTGTTGGTCCCACGGGCTCCGGAAAGACGACGTTGGTTAACCTTATCCCTCGTATTTACGATGCAGAGCCCGGCATGGTCTTGATTGACGGCCGTCCGGTCAGCGACTACTCACTGGCGTCGTTGCGAAAGAACATTGGTTTTGTGCCCCAGGAAACATTTCTGTTCAGCGACCGCATCCGCGAAAACATCGCGCTAGGGGTGGACTCTGCCACAGACCAGCAAATTCATGAGGCCGCCACAGCAGCCAACATTGCGGCGGACATCGAGAGCTTCCCCGAACAATATCTCACGATGGTTGGAGAACGTGGCATCACGCTTTCTGGAGGACAGAAGCAGCGGGCCGCCATTGCCCGCGCGCTTATCCGGAATCCGCGGATCCTGATTTTGGATGACGCACTCTCCAGCGTCGATACCCACACCGAAGACAAAATTCTCAATCACCTGCGCGACGTCATGCAGGGACGCACGACCATCTTCATTTCCCACCGAGTCTCGACGGTGCGCAATGCCGATCGCATCGCCGTCCTGCACGGCGGACGTATTGTCGAACTGGGCACGCACGACGAACTCTTGGCGTTGAACGGGTACTATACAGACCTGTATAACAAACAGTTGCTGGAAGAGGAATTGGCAGAGGTCTGAATCAGCGAAGCCATCCGAGCGTATAGTGGTGTCGGTGTGATTCAGACTAGTAGAGGGATTCCTGCATATCCAGCGCTTCATGCAGCGGACCAACACTCTCGAACTTCTCGATTCCGACGCTGGCTCTCCTCGCGACATTCAAGCCTCGCTGCAGGACCTTTGCCGGCTGAATCGTTGGTTTGGCGGCGTGGCTACTACCCACTCTATGGTGGAGCGGGTAGTGGCGGCGACAGGGACAAAGCACCTATCTCTGTTGGAGGTCGCCGCGGGATTTGGGGAAGCTCCCAGGACCACGGCGAAGCGTCTGGCGCGACGAGGTGTCGTCCTCGATTTTGTGTTGCTTGACCGCGCTCCCTCGCATTTGCCTACGCGGTCGCGAGCCGTAGTCGCCGATGCGCTCGCCCTCCCTTTCCGCGATGCAGCCTTCGACCTGGTCAGCTGCAATTTGTTTGCGCACCACCTTGATCCACTCCAGTTGGTACACTTCGTACGCGATGCGCTGCGAGTCAGCCGTCGCGCGGTGCTGATCAATGATCTGATTCGGCATCCATTGCACCTTGCCTTGGTCTATGCCGGTTTTCCTTTAATGCGCACGTACATTTCGCGAGTCGACGGCCTGGCATCGGTGCGCCGGGCGTATGTTCCGGATGAGATGCGGCGAATACTTTCGTCCGCGTTTCCCTCTGAGAAGGCACCGCGACTGGAAATCTCTCGCCACTATCTTTTTCGCATGGCGGTCATTCTGTGGAAGGAACCGAGCCCGGACAGACTTGTCCGGCCTGAACCAACGGGAGACCGACCCATGCTCTAGCGCCCGACCAGCACTTCACGAACATTGTCGCGAGCAAGGAAAAACTTTATCGAGACAAAATCGCGGAAGAGATTTTCGATGTGGCGGTTGTTGAACACACGCTGAAGACGGAACCCATCGCTAACGGCGGTATGCACGGCGCCGGTTTGGCCGCGGCGAGTTTCCTTGCGCAGGACAATGCGCTGCATATCAAGTGTATCGGGACTGATGATATGAAATCGGTAACACGGAGAGTCCGGTCCCGCATCGCGCGTATGAAAGAACGCGAGCAACATGCCGCCAGGCTTGAGCACTGACCACAGCCGCCCCACGACAGGTTTAACTAGACTCTCGTCAAGGTAGTCGGGAAGATTCCAGCACAAAACCACGTCGAAGTGTGCGGCAGGATAGACCAAATTGTCGGCTAGAAACTGCCGACTGTCTAAAACACTATTGCCCTGATCGTCCTTCGTAATCAGCGAAGGCTCGGTGGACGCCGTGAGCAAGTCTTCGCTGTAAATCTTGTGTCCGCGTTCGGTAAAGTACCGAATGTTTGCCGCGGAGGTTGATCCAAGATCAAGAATGCATAGGGTCTGCTCGGTGTCCCAGGAGCGCGCAGCCTCCCCCAGTCCGCTAGAACGGCGGGTGAGCTTCTGCGAGGCCTGCGCCGGAGTTGTGGTCTCAGATCCGCCCGATGAGCCGCGAAACAATTTCATGAAGTTCTGTGCTACAGACGCCATCCTTATTCCCGGGTTCCCTGCCCAAGTGCCAATGCCCAGGCCTCACTGACCCCTAACGGCGCGACCGACTCCCAATCATTCATCCATGAAGTCATTTCGCGGGCGCGGCCTTCGCCTCAGGCTTTCCCTCGAGCTTCTGAATGTCGACCTTGCCTTTGAGGTACGCGCCTTCTTCAATGGAAATACGCTGGGTGGTGACATCTCCAGTGACAATCGCAGCTTTGCGCAATTCAACCCGGTCGCTGGCGTGGATATTACCTTCGAGCTTCCCCTGCACAACGACACCTTTTGCTTCGACGTTGGCTTTAACCTGGCCGTTTGGCCCCACTGTCAGATTATTACCCTTGAGGGTGATGCTGCCATCGACTTGGCCATCCACATACAGATCCTCGCTGCCCGAGAGCTCGCCTTTGATCACCACTGATTTCCCAAGTTGTGCCAACTCGCCAGACATCGGCATAGCCATAATCCTTTCCTAGCAAAGCGGGATTCATACCAAACAAATGTGTTCGAAATAAGCTTCCGGAGGCAAACCCGAGGGTCGCACCGCTCCCTTGACTATACTGAACGCCGCATGCGCGCGGCAAGCTGCAGTGTTTGTGCAACAGTGTTACCGGATGAACTGTAGAGAAAAGGTCGGGATGCCAAGAGTAAACTGTGATTGCGAAAACTGGCATCCAAAGAATTGTACGAGACCTGATGAGAGAACCAGATGAGATGGCGAAATCCCAATTTCCCGCTATACACCGCTGGTGCCCTGGTCGCCTCTGTTATCCTGGCCGTGGCGAATTCGTTGTTCGGGATGCCGGCAAATACTCCAGAGAATCTTCCGCCAGCGGAACTAGTGCGTTTGACAGTTGCACATGAAGTAGCCGCTGCCGAACACGCGTCGGTCAAGCATCGTTTTCGTTCCCGCAGAGAAACGGGGCACGGTTCGCAAACCAAAATATACGTGGAGACACGCGATGCCATGCTCGGCATGGTGGTCGCGTACAATGACCAGCCTGCCTCTCCTGAGCAAATGCAGGCGGAGAAGAGGCGGCTTCAGCGTCTGATCAAGGATCCCGACCAACTCCACCGTAGACAAAAACAAGAGAAAGAAGACACCGAACATACTCTGCGCATCATCAGGGCTTTGCCCGACGCCTTTCTCTACGAGTATGACGGGACTCAAGATGGAACGGGCGACGTGGGTAGGATCGGCGACCAACTGTTGCGATTGAAGTTTCGTCCCAACCCCACTTACGCTCCGCCTTCACATGTGGAACAAGTGCTGACCGGTATGCAAGGGGAATTGCTGATCGACACTCAATGCCATCGCATAGCCAGGATTGACGGTACTCTATTCAAAGAGGTCGGCTTCGGTTGGGACATTCTGGGCCATCTCGACAAGGGTGGCCACTTCATGGTTCAGCAGGCTGAGGTTGCCGATGGGACGTGGAATGTGACCCGTATGGTGCTTAATTTCACCGGGAAAATCCTTCTGCTGAAAAGTCTGAACATCAAGACTGACGAGGTTTTCCGCGATTTTTGGCCAGTCCCGGAGAGCATGACGATTGCTCAAGGGGTGGAATTGCTAGAGAGCCAGGAAGTCAGATCGGCACAGGCACAAAACGACAAGACAGAAACAGCACAGCGAAAGTAACTCATCGCAGCTTACGCGGTGCCGAGGCTTAGGCTGAGGCGCGCAGCGTTTCTTTCTTCACCGTCAGTTTCTCAATCAGATCTTCTCTCACCTGGTAGCCTCCGCCCGGCTGGTCGAAGATCTTAATCATTCCCTCAGAGGAAACTTCAACCTCTGGATCAATAATGTCTTCCCTCCAATAGCGCTTGGAAGCAGAAACGTCTCCGGGAAGCGAGAAGTTCTGCAGCGTTGAGAGGGCGATATTATGCGCCCGGCCGATCCCCGATTCCAACATCCCGCCGCACCACACCGGGATTTTCTGCGACTGGCACATGTCGTGGATCTTCTTGGCTTCGGTGAACCCGCCCACTCGTCCAACTTTGATATTGATAATTCGGCAAGCGCCACTCTCGATGGCGAACGCTGCACTACGTGCATGAACGATCGACTCGTCTAGGCAGATTGCAGTGCGCAGCTCTCTTTGAAGGCGGGCGTGGTAATAAATTTCGTCGTCCCAAAGGGGTTGCTCTATCATCAGCAGATTGAACTGGTCGAACTTACGCAGATGCTCGACCTCATCGAGGGTGTAAGCCGAGTTCGCATCGCAGCTCAATACAATATCTGACCAGCGAGAACGAATCTTCTCGAGCACATTGAGGTCCCACCCCGGTTTCACTTTCACCTTGATCCGCCGATAACCCGCGGCGAGTTCAGTCTGGATTCTGTCTAATAGTTGCTCGACCGAATCCTGAATACCGATGGAAACTCCGCACGCAATTTCGTGCCTGGAGCCACCGAGCAGTTTCCACAATGGCTGCCGCTTTTGCTTTGCTTCGGCATCCCAGAGGGCGTTTTCCAGTCCGGCTTTGGCCATACGATGGCCGCGGACTTTGGCAAACAGTCCAACCCACTCGCGTGCGGAATCGAAGTCGCGACCCAGCACTGCAGGGGCGAGATAGCGCGTGAGGGTAGGCCAGGCACTGTCTATCCACTCACTACTGTAGAAGGGGTCTTCGCCGGCCACGCACTCGCCCCATCCATTCACGCCCTCACAATGGGCGGTGACGAGAACGATACGACGACTGTAAGTACGGCCAAAGCTCGTCTCAAAGAAATTGACAAGCGGCATTTGGATCTCGCGCAGAGTGACAGCTTCAACCTTCATCTGGTTAAAACCTGAAGAATCTTTTAGGAATCATGCAGTCTCTTCCGAAGCATAGGACCACTTCTCTTCCCAGCGTCCCAGCTGGAACTTACCGTTACCGTCGGAGTCGCGTTCGTAGCCCAGTACAGCGAGTTCCGCCCCGAACGCCCGCAGAAACTGCTCGCAATTGCGTTCCTGGACCTGCTGGGCGCGATTTCGGGTTTCGTTAGCGGCCTTCCAGTCGTAAATCTGTGCCGGGACTTCGACAAATGTCTCACTGCTGAACGGTGGGTTCTTGCCGGTAGCCAACAGCGTTTCCACGCGCTTTGACCTCAACCACCACTCCGCGATCAGCCGGTCGCTGGGCAATCCACCCTGTAGCGGCGAAGAGGTAATGCCATATTGATTGATGGTGTATCGCCGTGCAATCGCACCCAGCTTCTCGATGTTGAGGTAGGAGTTCTTGATCTCCAGCGGATCAAACGTCCATTCGATCAGCTCGATTCCCCGTGCTAGTGCGTCTTCGCGCTGGAGCAACTTCAGGCGACGGCCGAGGCCGCTGTTCCGATGATCCTTGCGCACCGCTAGCATGTGGGAGTGCAAATAGATATGGCCGGAGCGTGTACCGGGCACGGAAAGCGCAAAGCCCACCAATCCCGTGCCGTCGAACGCACCCATGACTTGGCCCCCAACCTTTTCCGCTACCACGAACATGCGTAGCGGGATCAACTCAGCGTCGGTGAAGTTCCATACTTCTTTCTGCAGCCTAACGCACGCGCGCAGTTCGTCTAAGCCGTGGCAGTGGCGAATCGCGACGGAGTCCGGGCTCACGCCTGCTTCTCCTGCTGCTTCGCTTGCTGCCAAAGTGATTCAAGCTCTTCCATGGATGTCTTCTCGGGAGTGCGATCACTTTGGCGGAGTTGCTCTTCCATCCATTGGAACCGTCGTTTGAATTTGCGATTTGTTCTGCGCAATGCGGATTCAGGATCGAGCGACAAGTAACGTGCAATATTAACCAACACGAAGAACAGATCACCGACCTCCTCTTCGAGCCGCCGATGCAAGGCTTCCGAGACGTTCGAACGGCCTGAGCTTGCTATGCCTCGGCCTTGCGGGCGGGGTCCGGGCGCGGGATATTCCCCCAGCTGCTGGCGTAATTCCTCCGTCTCTTCATTCAGTTTGTCGAACAGGCCGTCTATGTTTGGCCAGTCGAACCCAGCCTGGGCGGCACGAGAACTGAGCTTATAGGCTTCGAGCAGCGAAGGCATAGCCGAAGAGACGCCTGCCAATACCGAATGACGGTCATCATGGGCCTTCGGCGCCGATTCTGCGACGCGATCGTGCGGGACATTGTCGCCAGTGGCGCCGGATTTCTTCTTTCGTTCTTCCGCCTTCAGGGCTTCCCAGTTTCGCAGCACTTCCGCAGACGTATCAGCTTTCACATCGCCGAACACGTGAGGATGCCGGTCCACGAGTTTTGTAGAGAGCCGATCAAGGACGTCATCGATGGAAAACCATCCCTGCTCCTTGGCCATTTCCGAATAAAACACGACTTGCAACAACAGGTCCCCGAGTTCGCCGGTCAATTCGTCCCAATCGCGATTGTCGATGGCCTCGAGAACTTCGTAGGTTTCCTCAAGTGTATAAGGCTTGATGGAATCGAAAGTCTGCTCTCGATCCCAAGGACATCCGCCTGGCGCGCGCAAGCGCTCCATGATGGCGACCGCGCGCTCGAAACGTTCTCCCGTAGTTGACATCCGGCAACCACTTTAAATGACCCTACATAAAACCCGCAATGGACCCCCGAAACACTTGGAGGAACTGCCGCTGAACAGCAAGTCCGAGGCGCGTTTCCAACCTGTGGAATAACAACCGCATGGTTCCGGGCGGGCATCCAAACGGCTAAACCGTTATGAAAGCGGGTCTAGCATGGGTTGTGAACTGTTCAATGGGAGAAAACACCATGGCTAACACTCTTCAGGGGAAAGAATCGCCATATCAGTGGCAGATGGATTCGAGCAATCAGAATTGCTTGAGCCGAGGCAGGCCCTCGACGAAGCGGAAACGCAGACGCAAGTTGTCTCGCCGATCGATGGCAAGGTGAAGGGCTGGAATGACACAGACTGGGGCGACGAAGTGCCCAACCTCGGCCTTCGCTCAAAACTGACATTCGCAAGGCCGGAGGAACATCAGTCTCGACTGATAACGAGTTGGTAACTAGTCGCAAACCGGATGACATCCCGGCATTCAATCGGGAAATGATCGCGTTATTTGGCGAAACCGGGGCTGCGAAGAACGCGAACGGAAAATCGCGTAGGCGCTTGCAACATCCAACGGGACGCCGGCTCGGCCTGGTTTCTGGCCGAACCGGTGTCTGCCGCGGTTTCCAACGCAGGTTATTGCGCGTTTCCATTGGCGTCCGGGTGAACACACTGCGTTCGACGTTCGGCCATCCACATTTGCGGTACCATAGTTACCTTCTCCGGACTGCTGCACCGGTGCACACTTGAATCGTGGAGGTGTCGGCAGACGCCTGGGAAGCACTCCGCAACTGCAACTTAGCGTGCCGCATCTAACTGAAAATACATGACCTTGCCGACCAAGCCTCGAGGGCTACTAGACGGGCAGCATTTCCATGTGGCGATAATCGGCGGTGGTATTAATGGCGTTGCCGTGGCCCGTGAATGTGCGCGAGCGGGCAAACGCACGCTATTGGTGGAACAGAACGATTTCGCATCGGGCACGACCAGCCGCTCCACCCGAATCATCCATGGTGGCCTGCGCTATCTGGAGCACGGGGAGCTCGGTCTGGTGCGCGAGTCCTTGCGCGAGCGGGAGCGCTTGCTGCGCGAGAGGGCTCACTTGGTGAATCCTCTCCATTTTTTGCTCTTGATTAACGATCAAGGTCAACGCAGCGCGTTAAAAGTGCGTGCAGGATTGTGGCTGTACCGGCGGCTCTCTGGAAAGAAATCCTCATCGGCCACTTCGGAAATGGAGCTCAAACGGCTAGAGCGGGCGCTGGATACCGGACGCCGCTGGTCATTTTTCAGCTACGAAGATGCGCAGTGCGAGTTCCCGGAGCGCCTTGTCGCAGAGTGGCTGGTGGAAGCAATGGAGGCGGGAGCGGTAGTCCGCAACCATACTGAAGTGCTTGCCGTCGACCTGATGCATGGCCGCTCCAGAGGCCTGCTCTTGCGCGACCTGATCACTGGCCGCGATGAGCGCGTAGACGCCGGCTGGGTCATTAACTGCACCGGGCCCTGGGCGGACCGTGTCTGTCAGCGATCTTCATTGCGCATGGCGAAGCCCATGGTGGGCGGCGTGCGCGGATCGCACATAGTCCTTCCGCGGTTTGCGGCTGCCCCGAATGCCGCTCTGTATAGCGAAGCTACGGATGGACGGCCCGTTTTTGTCTTGCCCTGGAACGACCAGATAATGGTGGGAACCACAGAAGTTCCCGACAGCGGTGATCCAAGCAGGACAACGCCTGCTGCGGAAGAAATTGAATATCTGTTGCGCGCAGTGGCGCAACTATTTCCGAAATCCAGAATTTCGGCGCAGGACATCAAGTACGCGTTTGCGGGAGTTCGTCCATTGCCGTACACGCCAGACAATAGTCCATCCGCGGTCACGCGCCGGCACTTCTTGCATGACCACGCAGACGATGGCGCAGCCCGCATGATCTCGGTTATCGGCGGCAAGTTGACCACAGCAGCCTCACTGGCGCGAGAATGTGCGCGGAAAATTGGAATTTCTGTACCCGAACCTAAGCTTCTGGCTGTGGGACCCGGAACAACTCTCGACCCTCTGCTCGACCAAGCCATTGTGGAGATTGCGCGGACTGGATCGGTCAGCGAAGAATCCGCGCGCAGCATGGTGGAATGGCACGGCAAGCGTGCCATGGATGTGGCTCGGCTAGCCATGGTGAGCGCGGAATTACGCGCACCCATTTGTCCTCACACACCTCACATTGTGGCTGAGGTAGTGGAAGCGTACCGTACGGAATGCGCAGTTACTCTCGGCGACGTGCTTCTGCGTCGAGTGCCAGTGGCGCTCGGCCCGTGCTGGTCGGAATCGTGCAGCCGCGAGGCAGCCCTGCGAATTGGCGCTGTCATGGGCTGGAACCAGCACGAGATGGGCGCCAACTTGGAATCATTCGAGATGGAACGTTCCGGCTTTCTCCGTAAAGTGCAGCGCGGGACACCCGCCTTGCAAGCCGCCGCCGACTAGTCGCCAAATCATTGCACCTTTTCCTCCAAACGTCCCGCAACTTCGGGCCTCAGAGTTCGGACCAGCAACTCCGTGTCATCTGAGAGGACGCCGTCTACACCCCATTTCACGAAACGCCGCATGTCGGCAGGATTGTTGACGGTCCAGACGAAGACCTGCCCGCCCGTCTGTTGGATCTCCCGAATAAGCTGCGGGCGCACGAGCTTGTAATGCGGGAATACGTAAGCAGCGGGCAGGGGACGCCAGAAATCAAGTTGAGCGTGAGTTTCGCAAATCAAACCCAGCGGCAACGTCACGCTCTGGAGATGCAGAGCGCATAGCACTTCCGGCAAAAAAGAAGAGACCACGAAGCCGCCACGAGGCGGGTGGTCGCGGAGCAACTTTGATACGATTTTCTCCAATTTCGGCACCTTGATCTCGATGTTGAGGAACCCGCTCTCCTGGTAACGGATTAGAACCTCCTCTAACCCGGGCATTCCCGCCAACTGTTGCGCCTTAGTGCGCGCAACTTCGATACCGCGTACCTCCGGATCATGACAGACGATCGCCTGTCCATCAGCGGTAAGCCGAACGTCGAATTCAAACCCATCACAGCCGTGGGTCAGAGCAAGATCGAACGAAGGGGTGGTATTTTCTGGAACTGATTTGATGGCGCGGGCGCCACGGTGACCGAGGAGTAAGGGCCGGAGGCTCATGCAGCAGGATTGTATGCTGTGGCAGGGTACATTCGCAGCGCCATCATTTCCACAGCCCTCTAGGGACGCACCGCCTAGTTCCACAGATGACTCGGCCCCGAGCCGGCCGCGTCAGTCTAGATCGAAATCGCGAATGGGTTTACCGGTGTCCGGGGATTGTTTAGCCTTCTTGACCGCTTCCTGAAATTTCTTCTCCAGAAGATCGGAGGCGTTCTTCTGGGCTTCGACGGATTGGCGGAAGATCGATTCACGACGGTTATCCTGCTCTTTCATGGCGCGAGCGGCTTCCTCGATGTCCTGAAACATCTTGGGCTTAACCGCCGCGGTATGGGCGATTACCGCCCGCGTGCTGGTGTCAACCTTCAGCACGGCGTTACAGCAGGGACAGGTCACTTCGAAGGCTGGAGCACTCTTTGCCATTGTTGCGCATCATACCGCAAAAGCGGGCTTCTGTGCGGAGTCAGGGGGCTGCGGTGGCTGCGGCTCGCCAGGTTCAGCGCCGGAGTTTGATGGGAAAAATGTGGAACAGGTTCAGCATCTCCCATCCCAGCAGAAAAACCGAAAGCAGAACTACAACGACGGCCATCAGTTCTCCGAAGCTGAGACCTCGTCGCGTCGGTTCGTAGCGCCTTGCCGTCAAACTTAGAATGTTCAAAGTTGCGAAGCCAAAAACAACAGCCCACAGGATGTTGTAAACATCGCTTCGGCGGCTGTGATGTTGCAAAGCCACCATAACTCCGAAAATGACCGCAGCTTGCGCGCGTACTGCCGGATAGGTCCAAAAAGCGGAGCGTGTCGCACGACTGAAGCTCGAAATCATCGTGATTGCCGAAGAGAAAGCCATAGTATGCGTGCGCCTCACGCCGTGATGCTGATTCTCGCAGAACAGGACGAGACTTGAATATTACCTTTTTTCCTAGGCCCGGTCACCACTGAGGGCAGCCAGCGTGGACTTCGGTAACTTTTATGCGCTGGTCCTGATCATCATCAGCGCGTACTTAAGTAGTATGGATCAATGTCGAAGCCGCGCGTCGTCTTCTTCGATGTGGGTAATACGCTACTCTTTCCTAATCGGGCGCGAATCTTGGCCCCGTTACCAGAGCAGCACCATCCCACACTCGACGAATGGCAGAACTTAGAACGGAGAACCAAGAGAGAATTCGACAAGTTGGTTCTAGAAGGTCAGGTCGACCATAGCTTCTGGTGGAACTTTTACAGTCACCTGCTCGAAGAGGCCAGCGTCTCGGACGACAACTTGCGAAGTACTCTGGTGAAGAATACCCAGAACTCGGCCAACTGGGACCAGATTCGACATGGTACTCGCGAGTCGCTCGATCGCATCAGTCGGGATTACTGCATCTCCGTGATTTCCAATTCGGACGGCAGAATCGTCGAGGTATTAGGCCGTTGCAAGATCGCTGATTGTTTTCAGAGCGTTACCGATTCGGGCAATATCGGCTACGAGAAACCGCACCCCGCAATCTTCGAAGCGGCTCTGCGAACGATGCAAGCTCATCCCGAAGAAAGCTTGTTTGTGGGCGACGTCTATTCGGTGGATTACCTCGGGGCACGAAATATCGGGATGCAAGCAGTTTTATTTGATGTGGCCGGAGCCTACCGCGACCAGGGTTTTCCGCGCGTGGAGTCGCTCGAAGCGCTGGAGATATGGTTGAAGGTCTAAGGTTGTGGACTACAATCTTCCTGCTAAGGTCGACGCCACTTGATTTTTTGTTATTTTGACTGCAAATGCTGTGCCTGCTTGCTAGAAGTTCGGCGGCCGGACCCTTTCAAGGGCGCTCGCTCCGCGCTCTTTGCGGCCGTTCTTCGCGAACTCTGTGATGATGCTTTTTGCTTGCGAGTCTCGTTGGCCTACACACTGGGACAAATCTTAAGGCGCAGAGAACCCTGGGAAAAGCCGCAGAGAATGCAGAGGAGAAACCTTCGACTACACCTCTAAGATCTGATGATCGTGGCAGTCGGTGTGGATAGTTGCGTAAATTTGCTGTAGAAAGTCCGCCCCATAGCGAGCGATAAAATGAACGCCGGCGATACCCCGCTCTTGCAAGCCCTTGTCGGGATAAAGCGCTTCGCTCAGAGTCTCGGCGTGACGGCCGATCAACTCACTTTGGCGCAATTCGGCGCGCCCGGCTTTCGTGTGTAGTGCTTCGAGCTGATGGCGCATTTTGGCGCCGGCATTGTGCACCGCCTCTGCCAGCGTAGGGTCTAGTTTCTCCAGCGCGTCGCGAATGGCAGCGAGCGAGTTATCCAGAGATTGATTCGCCGCTTCGAATGCAGCTTGCAACTCCGGCGGCAGTGTCCGTGCTGCAAGAGTCTGACGCAGCGTATCAGGTCCGCGGAACACGTCGAGCAGAGTTACGCCGTATCGCTTCAGCAGACGCTGTAGCTTGGGCTCAACGATGGTTGCAGAAAAACGAGGCACGATGGGAGTGATCCGGCCCATCAGCATTTCGTAGACCGCTCCCGACTGCGCAAAGTACGCGGTCTCGGCAGCCCCGCCAGTGTATGCAAGCGTGGGCAACAGATAATCCTGCACGACGGGACGCAACAGCACGTTGGGGCTGAACTGGTCTGGGGCTGAGGCAATTCTCTCAAGCAACTCGGCTTGTGGAATTCTCCCTGCCTCATTCCCTATGACAAATTCTGCAGTCGCGCTTTGCCCGCTAGCACTGCGATGTATGGGAGTGCGCGCGCTGGCGTGCAGCGCAAAGAGAAGAACCGACGATGGGGTCACCTTCACTTGTTGGTGATAGCCGGCGGCTTCGAGGACCCGGCCCCGCTCCAGGAGCGCGGCGTCCAGATCAACCGCGCGCTCTATCGCCGCCCGATAGATAGGTGCTGCGATGCTGTGCAACTCCGCATCGGAAGCGTCCAGAAGGATCACGCCCCACTGCGCAAACAGGTGCGCGTACAAATGCGCGAAAGCCGTGCCGAGGGTCTCCCCCGGACGGTAAGAATCTCGCAGAAAGTTCGTGACCGTCTGATCACCCAGGAGGGCAGCAGTTTCTTCCACTACGGGAAGAATTTCGTCGCCCATCTGTACCGCACTCACGGGCGCATCAGGGACTCCGTGACTCGGCGTACTGAGCTTGCGGCGCACACCTTCCGGCCCTGGAAGGGACACGTGGTTCACTTCCGCCAAGTCGTGGTCCGACGTGGCCAGCCAGAAGACAGGAACGGTATCGATTCCCGCGGTGGTAGCCTCCTGCGCCAATTTTACTGTAGTCAGCGCCTTGTACATGGCGAACATGGGTCCACCGAACAGCCCGACCTGCTGTCCTGTAACGACCGCGAGTGCTCCCTTCCGCAGCCGTTCGACATTAGCAACCGTCTGCGGAGAAGCATCCCACGATTTATTCTGCCGTTCTAGAATGGAGCTGACCAGTTCCCGACGGGCGGAGTCATAACGGAGAGCGGATGCTTCATCCTTCATCCATTCGTTGAAGTAAGGGCTGCGCGGATAGAAATGCTGGATGCCGGGTGCTCTGCTAAGGAAGTCAAGAAACAACCCCGTGCTGTGCGGAATCTGCGCGAAGGGAAGACAGTGTGCTTTCACCGGCAGATCTCCTGACATCTTCGACTCACACAGAGTTGGACGGATGAGACCATCGCGAGTCAACAACTTCATTCTACAGGCCTGCGGTTGTAGTTGAGATGCCGCAGACAGGCGCAAGATGCAAGATAATGGTTGGTTGCCAACAAGGGGAAACGCACGTGGGTCTTGCGACCGCTCCATTGAATATCGTAACGCCACTCATTCTCGAAGGTTCAGTCGTTCGTTTGGTACCGATTCGCCAGGAGCATGCCGAGCTTTTCTGCGAAGCAGCCAAGGACGATCTCGAAAACATTTTCCGATGGATTCCCTATCCGATGCGAACCGTTGCCGATTTTCAGCTGCTCGTCGAAAAAGCCTTTGCGGAACAGGAACGCGGCGAGTCGGTGGTCTTCGCCACAATCGAACGCAGCTCGCAGAAAGTTATCGGCAGCACCCGCTTCATGAACATCGACCGTGTCAATCGCCGGGTCGAGATCGGTTCTACCTGGATCGCGCCCGCCTGGCAACGCACGGCAATCAACACCGAAGCGAAATACCTGGTGCTGCGTCACGCCTTCGAAGTGTGGCAATGCATTCGCGTTGAGCTCAAGACAGACGCGTTAAACCAGAAGTCGCGCAATGCCATCTTGCGGATTAGTGCGAAAGAAGAAGGAACGCTGCGCAAGCACTTGATACCGAATACGTGATTCGGTCTACTTCAGCATCCTGGACAGTGAGTAGCCTGAGGCAAAAGCCAGGCTGGAAGCGATGCTCGCACGCAACCCCACGTCGGATCATGTTTGAGTCGAGCGTCTTGGCTGTCGAGCGATGGTTGGATATCCAGGAATTCGTAGGTGTCCGTGACGGTCGTGCTCTGCCCAGACGGCGGGCCAACATATGCGTGAGAAGACCAGTGAAACAATTCGCTTTGGGTGCAAAACCGGACATCATTGCATTCGTTCTCAAGAGCGGTGATCTCTGCCTCGGTGGCTTCGTCATCCACGGACTTGTCGTTCTGAAGGACTGCGAAGTAGCTTTCTGCTTGCCTTGAACTCTAATGCTTCTCTCTTCCGGCTCTTGGCCTTTTTCGTATACCCACACCAGCCCATGCTTCTTACCGCGATACGACTCGTTGGCTAACGGTTGAAGGTAGAAAACCCGGATTAGGTGAGAGCCAGTCATCAACTGGGCTTAATTCGCTTTTTGTTCCCTATCTTGCATCTTTGACGACCGCTGTGACCTGTTCGCATCTAAGTGTAGGGACAGAGGGGACAGAGACGAACGATTGACTTCCACTCAGGCGACCCCTAGATTGGAAGTAGCTCTTTGAGTTTGGCCATCCCACCAGGGGGCGTCACGGCTTCGACGGAGATGCTTGCGGCCAGGAGGCATGCCGGGGTGCACACACCCGTAATCGCGTGCAAAACGATAATTGCCAACCAAACACTGGCATACGCAGCTTAATTAATTTAAGTTGCCGTCCTCCGCGGCTTCGCCCGTGGGCTGCGGTCAGGACGTCATACAGCGGGCTGGTCTTCCCTGCTACGTCTGGGCTGGAGGACGAGACTTTCAGGCTAGCGGCTTGCGTTTCTTGTCCGTTCTGAGCGTCGGCCGCGAACGTCCCGGGCTGGGTCGCAAGACCTAATGACTGGGGCATGAACCGGAATAAGCATGTAGTCTCCTGACTAGTAACATTTTCGGACGCGGGTTCGACTCCCGCCGCCTCCACCAATATCTCTTTTATTATCAATCGTTTACAGTAGTATCGTAATCTCATACAACAGGTTTGGCGTGGTAGGGCCTCTGCCGACTTCCTTTAACGGTCTTCCTTCTCGCCAACGATGGGTTTTCTCACCTTCGTTCTTAGTAGATAGTATGTGCCCCCAATCGTGTTTTCGTCTTCCGCTACGAAGACTTCGTGGTCCCTCGAAGGCCAATAATATAGTAGCGCGTCTTCTCTAATCATATCCCGTGGCAACGTGTATGTGTTCCCTGAGCGGATGATCGGCTCCACGATGGACCAGATCGCATCGCGATCTGCGGTTCGTGCAGCAGGACGTATGGTCAACATATATTCATGTTAGCGCCCGTCGTCGCGAAAAGAAGCCAGCGAAATTCGCCATCGAATCGACGGATGCGCCCCTCGTCGATCCAAAGAGAGCCATTCTATTTCAGCCCTTCCAATTCTTCACGACACGATTCGGAAAAACTCCGCAGAGGATCAATTGCCTTTGCGGTGATCATTGGACGGAGGTCGGCAAATGTCATATTTGGCTCAGGGTATGATCGTACGATCAGTTGCGCGACTTTTTCTGCCTCTTCGATTATCTTTGGCGACGATAGTGAGCGCATGCGACTGATCAGAGCGTAGAGCGCGACAAGCTTGGTTAGATCAGGCGTGTTGGTTGTGATTGAGTCGATGTATCCCTTCGAAGCTTCATCAACGAACTCGCGATAGAGCTCCTGCCTGCGACTCTTGTCGTTAAGGAACACCTGCGCCCTAACCTGGGCGCTTTGACCGAGCCACGAACTGAGAAACGACGTTAACCCGCCGACGGCAGAACCCGACAGGGCAGCGAGGGCGGGGAGATACGTGGGGTTCATAGTTGATCTGCTCTTAACCAGGTAGCACGCCTGGACAATGTCGCCAAAAAAGAACCCGTCTTGTCCACGCGACACAGGAATAGCGCTCGTAACGGGACCCAATCGCCGATTGCATATGTTCGTTCAGAGAATCGCTCTAACAACACCACCATCTACTCTGATTGCTGCCCCGTTTGTCGCTGAAGAAAGCTCGCTGGCCACGTAAGTGGCCAGCGCTGCAACTTCATCCACGGTGGCAAAGCGCTTCAGCAGAGACGACGGCCGGATATGCTCAAAGAACTCCTTCTCCACTTCCGCCTTCGATTTGTTTTCCTGCTTCGCCATCGCCTCGACAGAGGCACCCACGCCTTCCGACTCCGTCGGTCCGGCAAGAATGCTGTTCACAGTCACGCCGGTTCCGGCCACCGACTCCGCAATCCCCCGTGCAACCGCAATCTGTGCAGTCTTCGTCACTCCGTAATGCACCATTTCCGCCGGAATCTGCACACCCGATTCGCTCGAAATGAAAAGAATGCGGCCCCAGTTCCTCTTCAGCATTCCCGAGAGGTAGTGTCGCGCCAGTCGCACTCCGCTCATTACGTTGATCTCGAAGAATCGGTACCAGTCGGCATCCGGAATCTCGGCAAATGGCTTCGGCTCGAAAATTCCGACGTTGTTCACCAACACATCCACCGCGGAAAGCTTTGCAATCACTACCTCTGCTCCGACTGAACCCGAAAAGTCCGCTGCAATACCATCAACCTTAGCCGTTGCGGCATGGGATCGGATTGCTGCCATCGCCGCATCCACGCGCTTTTGCGTGCGTCCATTCACGTAGACATGCGCACCCTCGATTGCGAGCGATTGAGCTATCGCAAACCCGATCCCCGCAGTCGATCCCGTTACCAGCGCGACCTTTCCAGCCAGTTTCAAGTTCACATCGCCCTCCGCAGCAAGTGCGACTTCCTTGTAGAACTCCCGCGACTATGGCGCACCCCTCACGCCCTTTTTCAGGCCAAACGCGTGCAGAATATCCAACGCAAATTCACTCGCGAAGTTATAACCACTTCCGATTCCGGCCTGCGACAACATATTGTAAGCACCGCCTTTCCAGATGTTATGTTGTCCCGGCAGCCATGTGTTGTACAGCACGCCAGCCACGAACGCTCCGCTGTACATCGGCACTTGTGGCCGAAGGTTGCGCTCACTTCGGTCATAGGCTACAAAGTTTCGCGATATAGCGTGGCGCGTGCGAAGCCAGAACCCCTCGCAACGGCAAAAATCGTACCGCGGCTCATACCCGAGCAGAGCGTTGCCTCCGGAGAGTATGCTGCTCTGAACCACGAACTCTCCGTACCGCGCCGCGTAACGTCTGCCATAGCCAACAGAACCGCCGCCCCAATCGGGAGGCTCACCCCGTGCCTGGTCGAGTCCCGCCGAAAACGCCCTCGCCACGTAAGATCCGGCGGTGAGGAATGTCTGCCGAACGTAAATCTGCCCTCGCTGGGCATTCGATAAAGCTTCGAGTTGCCCCTGTGCCGGAATGTATGGACCAATAATCCACTCTATTGGCAGCCGGCCGAGCCGTGCAGTTCTCGATGGCACATTGACTTGCGGGGTCGGGTTGTCTGGATATTTGTCAGGGGCCGTCTGCGCTATTCCTGGCGGCACCGACAGAACAAATCCGAAGAGCAATAAAGACGAGACGCCCATGTCGATGCGCATGTGTTGTCGGCCCAATTCCGGTAGTCTCCTATTAGCTTTCCGCCGTTTTCCCATTCTTGAGCGCCTTGATCAGAGTTTGTTCAAGCCGTCGAAGGCGGCTACTTTGTACGCTTCGGCGAGCGTTGGATAGTTAAAGACTATATCCCGGAAATATTCGACTGACCCGCCGTAGAAGAGTACCGCTTGGCCAATATGGATGATTTCAGTCGCACGCTGTCCCAGAGCATGCACGCCAAGGAGTTTATGGGTTCCCGGATCGAAAAGCAGCTTCAGCATCCCGGTCTCATCGCCGAGCATCATGCTCTTTGCGAGCTGAGAATACCTTGCAATTCCCACCTCATATGGAATTTTGTTGGCGGTTAGGGTTTCCTCCGTCGGGCCAATCATGGAGATTTCCGGAATGGTATAAATCCCGTAAGGAAAAAGATCGGGCGTGTGTTCAAATGGGATTCCAAACATGTGACAGGCCGCCAGCCGACCCTGCTCCATCGACGTGCTTGCCAGTGCAGGGAATCCAATGACATCGCCAGCCGCGTAGATGTGTGGAATATCGGTCTGAAAGAACTGATTTACTTTCAACCTACCGCGCGAGTCCGCCGTCAACCCTGCAGCATCCAGGCCAAGTTGGTCGCCATTGGCTTGGCGGCCCACGGCATAAACGAGCGCGTCGGCTTGGATTTTCTTGCCGCTCTCCAGATCGGCAAAGACACGATCGCGCACTGGGTCGATCCCGACATGTGTCACTTTTTCCGCCAACCGAAACGTGACCCCAAGCTGGCGCAGATGGTAGGAAAGTGCTTCAACGATTTGTCGATCTACGAACTCGATAACGGTCGGTCTTTGGTCAATCAAAGTAACATCGGCACCCAATACGGCCATGAACGATGCGTACTCAAGGCCCACAACCCCAGCTCCGACCACAATGATTTCTTTCGGAAGACCACCCATGGCTTGAAGGTGATCGGTATCCACAATCCGATGGTTGTCAAAGGGAATCTCCGGGCTGTGCGCGGGTCGTGTGCCGCAAGCCACCAGGATCTTCTCTCCTTTGACGCTAGTCCCTTGGCCATGAACTTCGACTGTGTGGGGATCGAGAAACAGCGCGTCGCCTTGATAAATCACAATCCCGTTTCGCGTCAGTTGCGCTCGAACTACTTCAGTCTCTCGTTCGACAATAATGCTCACACGGGAGGCGACATCCTGGACAGAAATACTACGGCTTCGAAATCCATTGCCGTATAGAGCCTTTACGGCTAAGCCGGCAAGCTGAAAGATGGCCTCGCGTATCGTCTTGCTGGGGATCGTGCCAGTGTGAACACTTACGCCTCCGATCATGACGGCCCGGTCGACGATGGCAACACGCTTACCGGCCTTAGCCGCCGCGATCGCAGCCTTCTGGCCCGCTGGGCCGGTGCCAATCACAACCAGATCATATTCATCTACGCTCATAATTAAAGCCCTGCCAACCCTTGAAGACAGCCGTGATCTCCTGCCGAGCATTCGTCATGATGTCGTGGGTTGAGTTTCACTCTCCTGTCGTTTGTCAGTCGCCTCCCATTTGATCCACTTGAGATCGAGGACAAAAATCGAATAAAAGACCGGGACTAGAAGCAAGGTGATGAATGTGGCGACCGCGAGGCCGCCGATCTGGGCATAGCACAGAGGCTTCCAGAGCGGGCCACCTTCGAGCGCGAGAGGAAACAAAGCCAGGATCGTGGCGCCCACGGTGATCATCACGGGCCGAATACGCTCAATGCCGGCGTCCGGAAGCGCGCGCTCCAGCGGTTCGCCTTTTTCATGCATCTCCTCGATGAAGTCGAAGAGCACGATGACGTGACTGACGATGACGCCAATGAGGCTGGCTACGCCAAGAAATGCCATGAAGCCAAAAGGGGTGCCCATAATAGCCAAAGCGATTAGCGCTCCGATCGCTCCGTAGGGAGCGGCGGCGAAGACCAACAACGGCTTGATGGCGTTGTTGAACTGAATCAGCAATGCCAGGTAGATGCCCACCAGAGAAATCAGAAGAACGACGGCGAGATTCGTGAATCCTTCGACCTGTTTTGCCTTTTCGCCACCAATCTGCAATTGATAGCCGGGCGGAAGACTGTTCTTGAGGGCAATTAGTTTAGGCTCGATCGGCGCGAGTACTTCCGAGGCAAGGACGCCGGGCGCGGGAAAGCACAAGATTGATAAGGTACGAAAATGTTCGCGCCGCCGAATCCTTGCGGTGTCAAGAATGTTTTTCAAAGACGCCACCGAAAGCAGAGGGACTTTGACATTCTCTTGAGAAGAGTTGACGTAGAGATTTTCGATCTGCGAAAGCCGCGCGCGATCCTGCGGCCGGAGGCGGACAACGATCGGGATGTCCTTATTCCCCTCCTTATACAGACCCACCGGGTTCCCGCTGATTGCCGCAGACGTGGACGCAGCGACATCCGCGTTGCTAATACCGACGAGGTTGGCGCGTTCCGGATCAATCTCGATCTTCATCTGCGGACTGTCAGGGCTCCAATCGTCCCTCAACACGGAAATTCCAGGCGATTGGCGAACAATGTCCATGGCTTGAGACGCGATGGCCCGAAGAGATCGGATATCGTCGCTCTCGGTTCGCGGATCGGTATCTGCCTGGCCTGAAATTAGGACCTCAACCGGAGTTTCGACCGGATTCGTTTGCAACTGCCGCACCGTAATCCAAGCTCCCGGAACCTGTCTATTGAGTTCCTGTTGAATCGGTCCAATCAGCTTTGGCGTCGCCTCCTTATCGCGTACCTGCACAATCACCTGCGCATAATTGGTCTGGGTCGCTTCGGGAGCGATGGAAAACCAGAAGCGTGGGCCGCCGCCACCGACAAAACTCGTCATGGAAGTCAGGAGGTGCTCTGTTCCCTTCTCCATTGTTTTCCCTTCTGGACCAGCTTCAACAACCTTGCGTACAACCTCCTCCGCTCGCATAGCCGTATCGTTTGTCGCGCTCAATGGCACGTCATTCGGCAGCCAGATGTCGAGGTAAAACCAATATTGGACATCCTCAGGAAAAAACTGTGACTTGAGGTGGGAAGCGGCGAAACCGCCGATCAGCAGGAATACGAAAGAACCAGCGAGAACGGCCCACCGGTGCTGAATCGCCCGGCCAGCTAACTGGTTATAGAAACCGTAAAAGCCCCTCTCACGCTTCTCTTCTATCGTGGACTCTTTCCTGGCCGGCGGTCGCTGAATGTAGTAGCCCAGCAGTGGAACGAACGTCATAGCAACGACCAAAGCACAGAGCAATGCCGTGGTCATGACGATGGGCAGGCTTTTCAGGAATTCTCCGGTATTGCCGGTGAGCATGAGAAAAGGAAGATAAGCGATGACGTTCGTCAGTGTTGCGTAGAAGATGGCCGTGGCCAGCTTGGTCGGACCCAGCCAGGCCGCGATGCGACGTGGCAGTCCTGCCGCCAGACCGCGCTTGATGCCATCGCCAGCAACAACGGGTACATCGACGAGCAGACCTAAGGCGATGATGAGCGTCGCCACCGAAACTTGCTGCAGGTCGATGCCTAGCATGTACGCGACGCCGAAGGTCATCGCGAGGGTGATCGGAATCGCCAGCGCCATAATGAGCGCGAGACGCCATTCCCAAAACCCAATTAGCGACACTCCCACTACCAGGATGATCGCCTCCAGCAGAGCGCGCAGGAACAGATGAATGTTTTCCTTCACTTGCAGGGGCTGGTCGGAGGTATGCGCAATGATGAGATCCACCGGAAGAATCTGTTTGAGCTGCGCGAGCTTTCCGTCGACTGACTGACCGAAGCTCGCGATCTGCTGCTGATCGCGCATGTAGATTGCCAGGGTGACCGCGCGGCTGCGCTGCCATTCTCCAGTTCCATCCTGCCACGTGTAGTAGTTGAGATATCTGGCGGGGCTCTGATAGCCGGGGAAAATCTTGACCAGGTCCCGCAGATACACCGGGGAGCCAGCCGACGTTGCCGCTACAACAACATTCCCAATTGCGTCTCTGCTTTCGAACTGCCCAGAGGCGTTAATGATGATCGCTCGCTGGCCGGTCTCGAAGTCGCCTCCCGGCGCGATAATGTTTCGGGCGTGCAGGACTTGTCCGAGAGCTGCTGGCTGAAGTCCGTACTCGACTAAGCGATCTTGCGAATATTCCAGGTAAACCACTTGCGGCAACAGACCTCGCCTCTCCACTTTTGAGGTCTCTGGTGCGCCTTGAACCGTTCTGCCGATCAGGTCAGAAAAGTTGTCAAGATCCGCGTAGCTATACTTATCTCCCGCAACATTAGTCAGCTTGGTCCGAACGTCGTGCGGATCGCGGATGACGATTGGCGTCCATCCGTCGGGATGCAAATCAGATCGCTGCAATTGCGTCTGAAAAAACGATGCCACGAAGCGCCCGATGGTGGCGTCGTCCTTATCCGACACACCATCCACAGCGACAAAACCGCTTCCTTGAACTACTTGTGGAACGTGTAAGACTCCCTCTTGTTCTGCCTGCTGCTCGAAGAGCTGTACCGCATCGAGCATAGTCGCCGGAGCGATGGACCGCGGAAACGAATAGACGATCGCTACCGGGACCTCATTTTCTTTGTATTTTCTCTTCGCCCGGACGGATTGGATTGCAGAGGCGATAGCTTGCGCGCGAATATTGATCTCAACCTGGTCTGCTTTTGGGCTGGCTACAGTGAGCATGAGTGCAGCGGTATCTCCGAAGTCGCTTTGAAACGAGATCGGACCTGCCCCCTGCGGGAGCTGGCTGTTGAGCGCGTTGACTTTGAGATTGATGTCGCTGAATTGCCTTTTGACGTCCGAGACATTTTCGGCGAGCTGGATATAGACGTAAGCTGCGCCGGGGAGCGAGACCGACCGAACTCCATAATCGGATGCTGTGCCCGGATGAATCGTCTTGTTCTCGGCAACGGTATCCTCGATGGGACGAGTGACAAATTGCTCAATCTGCCGGGCTGTGGCGCCCGGCCACGGACAGAAGGCCACCGCCACCCTGACCGGAATGTCGGGGTCCTTCCGCTGGGGCATACTGTGGTAGCCGAACCAACCCCATACCAGAACACCCATCAGTAGCACCCACGAAACCTGTGGGTGCTCCACAAAGAACCTGGGAACATTGTGGGTTTTCTCGATTCGATCCTGGTCGCTCTTGTATGCCATTGGAATCGTCTGCTTAAGGAATTACCTGGATGGAGTCGCCATCTCTCAGAAGCTGAGCGCCTACGGACACAACCCGCTCTCCGGGTTGGACTCCTTCAACCGCAACTGAATTGTCCTGAGTCGCGCCCAACTGAATCTTGCGCAACGTAGCAATTAGCGTGCCGCGGCGGTCTTGCGCAACCATCACCGCAAAGTGCTCGGGCTCCGACGGAAACGGCACGATGGCGCTGAGTGGGACGGAGATCGACGAATGCGGAACTTCACCGAGGGCAACCGAAGCAATCATCCCCGGCTTCAAATGATGGTCACGATTGTTTACGGTCACTTCAATGGCAAAGATTCGGTTTCGCGTATCGGCAGATGGGGAAATGCTTGTAATCCGCCCCTTAAGAGTGGCAGCGTCGTTCTCTGTCTGTATCGTCAGTTCCTGCCCTAAACGAATCTGTCTGAGAACGTAGTCCGGGGCACCGAAGGTTGCCTTTACGCGTTCGATGTCGGCGATCGTAAAAGCGCTCGAAGCCGGTGACACCAAACTTCCTAAATCTATGTTGCGGCTCAGAATGTACCCGGAGAAGGCAGCTTTCAGGTCCGCGTCTCCAAGGAACAACTGGGCTTGAAGGAGAGCAGCCTTTGCATTGTCCATCGCGGCCTGCGTTGCAGTGAAGGCTTCCTCGGAGTGGTCGAAGTCTGGCTTGGTGAGGCTTTGCGTTGAATACAGGGCTTTTGCTCGCTGAAAATCCTGGTCGGCTTTGTTGTGTTGCGCCGCGGCTTGATCGACTTGCGCTTGCGTCTGGGCCACTTGATTCTGCAGGTCTTCCCGGCGAATGTGCGCCAGCGTGAGTCCTTGTTCCACATAATCTCCGGTTCCTATGTCGCGAGTTCGTCCATCTGCTCCGCGTACCTGACTTATGTTTGTGACATAGCCGGAGGAGCGAAACATGAGGTCGACCTGCGCGTAGGGAAGGATGGACGCTGAGTAACGCAGCGTCTCTGCGCTCATCCGCGACGCTGCTACGGTCGCGAGACGAACGGCCTTTGGTGGCTGCGAGGGTATCTGCGACTCGTGATTACATCCGCCCAACACTAGTGCAACCGACAGGACAACCAGGACTGGTGATGCGTACAATCGGAGCCCCGATATCAGGAAAGGCTTCATGGCTCTACTCCTCACCCAGGGTTTTCTGAAAATCAGCGCGAGCACTCCAATAGGCAAGAACCGCCTGATGGTATTGGCTCTCCGCATCGGCCTGCGAGGACTGCTGCTTCAGCAAGTCACTGAGTAAGATCGATTGCTGGGAATACGCTTCCTTCTGGTTCCGCATCTTCTCGGTTTCAGCGTCTCGAAGTGCTTCTGCAACTGCAAGGTGCGCGCGAGCTTCCCGGAGACGCCTGAAGTTCGAATCTACGTCCAGAAGAATCTGCTCACGTGTGTCTTCGACGGAGAGTCCTGCCTGCTTCTCTGTGAGGGCAGCTTCTCGAACCTTGTGGCGCTTCTCTCCCCAGTCCCACGGCTGCCAGGTAAACAAGGCGCCCACGGAACCTATGTTTTGCGGCAAGAAATAGATATTTGTCGTACTGAGGTAGCTCGCTTGGATGGCAATGTCCGGGATGTAGTGTGTTTTCTCGGTCTTGGTAGCCAGCTCAGCCTGACGCATGCGATTTGACGCCAGTTTTATTTCTGGACGACGTTCGAGGGCAATCGCTCTGGCTGCCGAAAGGTCCTCTTGTTCGGGGAGCGTCGCGGGAACGGGTTCCACGGAAAACTCCGTCTGCACGCTGCGTCCTAGGAGATGATTAAGGGCCTCTTTGCTATCCGCGAGCCTGTCCTCCATCGTGGTCAGCTGGTAAGTCGCCTTCGCGACTTCTGCCTTGGCAGTCAATCGGTCAGCTTCGAGTGCAGCGTGTTGGCTGAAACGCCGGTCCGTGAGCTGCAGCAACTCCTCCAGATACTTCACTACCGCTTGTTGGGATTCATGCTGGATCTGCTCCTGGAGAACTTGGTAATACGATTGGCGAACGTCGTCCGCTAGTTTCTGTTCGCGTTGGTCGAAGGACAACTGTGCCGCATCGACCTTGAGCCTCTGGCCCGCGATGGATAGATGAATGCGAAACAATTGAGTAAGCGGCTGGGTGGCTGTGACCGAGGTAATCGCGATTGGACGCGCAGGCGTGTGAAGATCGGTGTTCGATCCTGGAATCGGCCCCGTTCCTGAGTAGGTACCGAACTGCCCTTTCTTGATCGTGAAATCGAGCGGCGCGAGCAACTCGGCCGCAAGCACGGATGTATCGAACCGAGGATACAAGTGTGTCTTGGCCTCGCTCAATACTTCTCGTTCTTTGCTTACATCAAATCCAAACTGCTTGAGGTCTCGATTATTGGATTGGGCCAAGCGGAGTGCTCCGTCGAGCGTGAGAACCTCTCCACCGCTCACTTGCGCATTGGCACAACACAGCGTCGTGACGAATACGCAGGCCATTGTTAACATCCATAGGCCCATCAACGCTCCCATTGACCGCTTGTCACTCATAGCTGCTGTTCGATCGGCAGAGTGAAAATAAGATGCGAGCTTCTTTCCCAGGATCGAAAGGGGTCGACTGGGCGCTCATGGTTTAGTGTTCTTCTCTAGCGGTCGACTCGCGCTCTTGCGGCGGGCGACCCTTTGATCTCGCGTTCGGCTTGCAGCCAATCATCAAGCTCATTGCCTGAAAGGCTGCCGCGTTCAAGATAAATCTCATATGCGCGGAGCCTGATCTCTTCATAGTTGGGTGTGTAGTTAGCGGAAGGGTTCTCCGGGTGCGCCTGAATCGGGCCTGCCCCGACCTCCGAAGCCTTACTTCGACTACCGCTGCGCTGCGATGTCATATTGATTCGAATCCTTTCCCTTCGCCGTTGCATTGCTCCAGCGCAGCTGTTTCCTGAGTGTGGCTCGACCGCGAGCAAATTGTGCTTTCAGAGTACCTACCGGCACTCCAAGCACTTCGGCTGCTTCTCTTACGGAAAGGCCATCATCCGTCTGGCGGAGTTGCATAGCCGCCCTCTGGGAAGGCGGAAGGCTGCGGGTTAGCTTAACGACGAGTTTTAGCCGCTCGCACTCTTGGAGAGTCTGCTCAGGAGTGGGTCTTTGGTCGGCGACGAGGTCCGAAATAGTGAACTGGCCGTCCTGCGTGGGCTGATCAAGTGGAAGGATCGTGTGTCGAAGACGACGGCGTAATTGCGCGCGTGCCGCGTTGATTACAATCACCATTACCCAAGTCGACATTTGTGCTCGCCCCTCGAAACGGGCGATGTGCTTGAAGGCAGACAGCATGGCGTCCTGCACGGCATCTTCAGCGTCTTCAGGATTGCGCAGCCAGCGCATGGCCACTCGCTGGAAACCCGGCAAGTTGCGCGTCAGAACGTTTTCGAATTCCAGGCGATGTTCCGGACTCACTTGTGTCCCCTTTCCTCCCCTCCGCCCGACGGCCACCGGCGGCAGAAAGCTACGTTGAAGTGCGCGGGCCGACGTTCAAAGGTTCCGCGATTCTTGGATTGCTCTCAACTCTCATGGGTACCGCATTTGGATACACTGAAGTCTCTTCACAAGAGGTAGCGACGTCTGCTATCAAGACTTTATGGAACGCAACTGTTCCGAGGCGCGCACTCGTTCTGTTTAATTGCTATGTCGACACGTTATTCGTGTCTATCATTCCTGAACACCTCAAAAACCACAGAATTATGCCTAGATTTTTCTATAGGTGGGATGAGAGTTAAGTAACAGTCAAAGAATCACAAACCTTCCGGATTGTGGGTCTGGTCTCTTCAACGAAAAAACCTTGTTGCCCTTGTGAACAAGGAGCGGCGAACGGGAATCATTCTCCGGAAGACAATGCCTCCGGGGACTATTAGCTTAATCTCGGTTCCCGCGTTGGAGGAACTCCCGAGCGTAAGCTTACCTCCGATGCGAGCGGCACGTTCCCGCATTCCTTGCAGCCCGAAGTGTCCGTCCTTCCCCGTATCCGCGACAGCGGGGTCAATGCCCGTGCCGTTGTCACTCACAAGCAGCACAAGGTCGTTATCATATTTGAGCTCTACTTCCAATCGACTTGCACCGGAATGAGTAGATGCGTTGCGGATGGCTTCGTAGCCGATT